>Ga0307508_10001010_pt1 | contig 32735 bp, 45 predicted proteins | sample 9_EM_MG_FD_203089 | JGI IMG/M metagenome (GOLD analysis project Ga0307508, IMG submission 203089) | Populus trichocarpa ectomycorrhiza microbial communities from riparian zone in the Pacific Northwest, United States - 9_EM | ecosystem: Host-associated > Plants > Roots > Unclassified | place...
GTGACATTGCGGCAAGGACACCCTGGAGCAAAGTTAAGTGGGTATTACAGGATGAAGAAGTCGCTGAAGAAGGAAAGGCTTCATAGTTCTTGCTGGATCAAGAAACTGACCAGTGACGGCACACAGTAACACCTGTTCGCGATTGGTAATGCCAATACCTACTATTAAGTTCATTTGTGAGGATGAGGGCATCGTCTTCGCCGACCGATCAAGACAATGTATCGAGATTTACACCAACGCATCCTTGAATCCCCGGATTATCACTGGTTTGCAAGATCGAGGGAGTGCATCTCGTCGCACGACCTCAGCATGTATGAAAGGTTTACGGTGCTGATTTGCGGAAATTCATGTTCATTCCAAGTCGCAATGACACATACCATCTAGTCTAAACAGGCTGTGCTTCTTGCCAGGCCACCGCGGACGAAGTCTGAGGTCTTTATGGGGAACCGGAGGCGCTTGTGGGTGCCAAGATATCTATTAGCTATTGGACGCCTAAGTGAGTCCTTGGGTGAACAAATACTCAGTTCAACTAGGCACGTTGCCAATCGGAAGTGACCAGGATTGGCAGGATTGACAAGGTCCGGTGGCGTGTTAGCGACGTGCGTGGAGGAGCACCAGACTTTGTAGCCGCTTCTGGATAAGACTTGGCGAACGTGGCCAGTCTACAAGTTCTATCGTAGCTAGGCGCATCCACAACCATCCAACGTCACATGTAGAGAAAGACTTTGCATGACTTAGGTCCAAATCAAACTACATATAAAATAAAATAGAAATAAAAATAAAATAAAATAAACATAGAGAAGACAGGTATTTGTGTACCCAACTGATAGACAAAAAAAATGTATGTTTATAAGATGTGAAACTAACCCCACAAACCAAATGTCCAGGATTATTGCTATCAGACCCCTGGACCTGAGAGATTGTGGCTACAAATTGAAGGGAGACCAAGAGTCGCTTATATAATGGGAATTTTGGCCGATAGGAGAATCGCAGGGTGTCGCCAAAAATAGTGTACTGGGCTTTGCAGATCTGGCCCAGCTCCGTCCGGGCCCAGCTTAAAATTACAAGGTTTTCAAACTCCGATCTGGACCTAATCGGTCTACTGAGAGTAACTGGCCGCCATGATTGTCAAGTCTGACAGTGAGAACATTTGCGTTGCACGGTTAAAACTGGTACATCTCTATGTCCTTAACATGTACCGAAAAAAATCTGAAACAATGAGTAGTAGTTATAATCACTTGGTCGGAATCCATGGTGTGGAGCCAAGAGGTATTCATGTCTTTGTTGAATTGTTAAAAAGCTTTTTTTTTTTTTTGATTTTATTCATCTGCGCAGCGCCCCGTCTTCCCTTTTGCAGTTAGCGGCAATTCGGAGCATGTTCCGAAATCACATCTGTTGGTCGTGTGCTCACTTTCCCGCTCTTTCCCGTACCACCACCACCATGGATCACAACACTGCAATCCTCACAGAACCCTTGCCCACATCAATTCATTGTGATTCTAGGGTTCAACATACAAGAACCTCTGTATTTTGCAATCTTGATCATGAGGAGTCACCAACTTTAGGTAGTACTTCCTCGGCTCTGAGCAATTCAACGTTCAAGGTGGGAATTGTTAATGGATTGCGCAATGTGGATGTTAGTCTAGACGCAAGGTAAGCCTTTCCTGTTTCCGGCACTCGTATCTGTTCCAAGTTCTTGATTCGTGGACAATATCAATGGTACAGACATGTGTGACGGTGATGTCTTTTGTCTTGCTCACATTATCACTGTCCCGTAGGTCCTACCAATTATCGTCGTTTGCTACACAACTTGTGTCGCTAGTGGTCACACTTCGTGTCCCTGCTTGGTGTACGGCTCAGCAGTTAGACCCCACCCAAATTACGATTCGCAGGGCATCTGGATCTCTGACAAATGCTGTTTATTTTGTCTCTTATCCACCCTCATCGTCTATTCCTACGATTTTATTGCGTATCTACGGTCCCTCGTCAGGTTCGCTGATTTCGCGGTCCCGCGAGCTTCATACTCTCCACATCCTCTCTTCGCGCTATCACATTGGACCTCGTATCTATGGCACATTTTCTAATGGTCGTATCGAGGAATATTTCGACTCTATTACACTAGGGCCCTCTGATCTCCGAGACGAGAAGATTAGTCGCTGGATCGGTGCCCGGATGGCTGAGTTCCATTCAGTGGAGATTACCGCGGTCGAAGGACCACTGGCGGTCAGGAGTCTAGAAGGCAAGAGCTGGGAGATAGGGGTCAAAAAGAACGTCAAAACATGGCTTCCGAAAGCTCGCGAAGTGCTTGCTCATCCAAATGTGGATGAGAGTGATCGTGTTGCTCTCGATCTTGACGCTTTTGTTGAGGGCTGGGTGCGCTATTTGCGCTGGCTGTCTCAAGTAGAAAAGGCAGAAGGTGCAAGCCGGCGTGTCTTTGCTCACAACGACACTCAATATGGGAACCTCCTGAAACTTGCCGGAAGATTACCGGAGCACCGCCAGGTAAGTGTTTGTCTCACGACACCTACCACTTGATTGACGCCTCATTGAAGCTTGTCGTTGTCGATTTTGAGTACGCCTCGCCCAACCCCCTTGCCTTTGATATCGCCAACCATTTTCACGAGTGGACTGCCGATTATCACTCCTCCGCGCCTCATTTACTTGATCCTTCGCGCTATCCAACAGCCCAACAGCGGCGTAACTTCTACCAAGGTTATCTCTCGCATGCTCACACACCTCCGGAAGCATCCGCGACTGCTGGCGAAGCGCGCTTAGCGAAGTTGGAGAGACAAGTTACCCTTTGGAGCCCCGCGCCGCATGGAATGTGGGCAATCTGGGGCATCGTCCAAGCAAGGGATAACGTGGAGAGGGGTCGTGGAGGGACTGAAGTAGAGTTTGATTACTTAGGATATGCAAAGTGTCGCATGGAGAGATTCTTTCATGAAATTGCGGTATTTGGTATGTAAGCAAGTACGGTGGTGTTTATACATGTCTCAGCCTGGTACTGTTTTTTGTTTGTCTAACGACCGACCAGCGAGAGAGAGCCTCAATTGGCCAAGGTAGGCGATGGCGCAATGCATGAATGATCATGAACGTGGATATCATAGCAGGTGTAGTCAAGAAGTGTCATGAGATAACGTAGCAAGAGTGGAACTGGAACGCCATGGCCGACAATCAGGTGGATGATCAATAGGCCAGCGTGTAAGCAGTGATTTGCAAGGATGTAAGGAGAGAAGAGTGAAAGAAGAGTGTCCGACCTTCGGTTCGCACGCACTGAGTCACTGTCTGTAGTACATTTTCGAGAAGCTACATCCAACCCTCCGTGAGCCTCCCATTCCCAACGGTCAGCTCAGAGGTCGACCAAGAGGCATCCCCATTTATGTCCGAGGAGTGGGGATATGTGGGTGCACCAGTCAAGTTGCTGCTACGGGTAACGTTACCCCAATTACCAGCACTTCCTGAACGGACGTGGCTGCTACGTGACATCGCATTATTGGCAGACGTGCGTTCATTTGCCATCGTGAACGATGACGTTTGATTCGGGGCCGATGGTGTTGAAGGAGAGGTAAAATCGAGATCGACATCAGTTCCGTTAAAGGAGTGGCGAGCACTAGGATTGTTCGACGAGGCCTTGTTTAAACGCTGCGGGGATAAATTAATTTCAAGTCGTATATACCTCCGTCAACCGCACCTGATTATAGCCGACGATGTCCAGCCGGCTTGCATTATGCCTCCCGAGGTCAGGACCAGCTGTTAGTGGAACGGGAGATTTCATTGAGGTCTGCTCCGGGTGCGAAAGCATCAGAGCATTGCTCGCGAATGTTGGGTAAGCAGATTTGTTTTGCTTGGTGACGTTCAGAGCGGATGTATCCACACGAAGAGATCCCGTAGGTGGTCGACCATTGAAAAATCCACCACCGGGGGGTGAGACTTCCACTGGTGTGGCTTCGTTCTTCCTCTGTATACGTTGCAACAATGAAATCGAGGATTCATTAGGATCACTGTTTGATCGCTCTCGGTTGGGAGTGTTCGTAGATGGCGGAGGCGCCCCATCAGCTCCAGGTGCGACGCCCGAAACCGGAAGTTCCGTGTGTATGAAGCAGCATCGTTTACCATACGGACAAGCCCCAGAAACCCAGAAAGTCTACAGAGCGGATGAGGATGGCAGCATCCAAATTATCAACTATTCCACGTACCCTACAAATTTCGGTCTTGTACTGCAGGAAAAATAGGTTAACGATGCGAACGCTGGTAATCTGGAAAATTACCTTGGGGTGTCGAGCCACTGCGCGGAGTTCTTCCTCTCCATGAGCAAATTGGCATTTCCCACCGTACCGGCACGTTCCTTTCTCTTCCCAAGACCTGCATAGCTCCGTTTTGTATAATCCTAGCTTGCGGTTGTTTGCGCTTGGTCCGCTACCGGTCTGCGAGCCTGCATTAGAGCTACCGGTGTTCGTAATTCCAATTGTCTGGTTCGGCAGAGCACCATACGGTCCAGTAAATTGGGCTTGCAGACGGTTCACAGCTGCAGCGACATCTGGGCCGTATCCATCAGGGGGTGCATAAAATTGATTAGCATACAACCCCATAGATGCTGGCGCTACGGCAGGTGGGTATAGACTATGGGCAGCTGGCGCAAAAGCCTGGCTGCCTAAGAGAGCCAGAGTAGCAGCATCCCTGAGCGCCGAAGGATCAGACGCAGAGTGTTGGTGGGTAGCCCGGAATGCATTGTGCTGTTGTTGCACCCGGGTAACGGCTGGATGGTGGCCATCTATGTGGGGTAGGACCATGTCATAAAGCTGTTGTGCAGTACCCAGAGAGAGGTGGGGGACATGGCCCGCCGCATAACCAAGACCAGTTGGATTGGGAAGCAAAGACTGCGGAGGAAATCCACGTTGAGTCTGGCGATAAGAGGCGGGCGGAACCCCATCGGCTGGTCGGCCTTGAACAAAGTGTTGCAATGTTCCTGGAATGCCCTGTGCTGGGGAGAAAAAGGGTCGCGGCCCTGCCGCATAATCAGATTCTACTTCAGCTGCTAGGGGTCCTGGTGGGGTGCGATAACCGTATTGTTGCTGGCCACGACCAAAAACGGCTGTACTAGCTAACGAAGGATACGTTGGCTGGTCGGGTGAAAAGGGTTTATCGCCTGTGCCTAGGAGGTCACGATAGTGGGAAGAAGACCACTGGTGAGGGGGAAGAACACTGTCTCCCGGTTGAATTGTTCCTGAAGGTTCCTCGCCTACTTGCTTGAGACGGCGCAATTCAGCCGACGATAATCCCCCACTGAACGAATGTGGGCGCTCCTTCGCTTCACCACTAGCCGCAACTTTGAACTGAGGAGGTCCTCGAAGGGTGTGGCTGGCTGAAGACAACGCAGACTCGTGAGAATCTAGGGTATCCGTGGAGGATACTCGAGAATGAGAGGGTGAAAGCTGATGATCCGAGTCCTGGGGTGAGGAATCAATGCTGGCCTCGGAAGCTGTTTCCAGGGGGCTAGCTTCGTTGTATTGGACGACTGCGGCAACGGCGAGTTTGGATTGAGGTGGAGTCTTTATCGGGCGAACATCACCTGCGAGCTCTGTGACAGAACTGAGCTTCAGTCTGGCAATGTCCTGCGCAAGATCCCACTCCGAGGCTGCACCAGCATCGATTAACTGGCCAGTCTCATTGAATCGCCAGCGATGGTTGTTGGCGGTGACATGACGCTCAGAACGATTTGATTCTGTCGGGAAGCTCGGGTTCTCGGAGACGCTGGTACGAGGAGGCATGGAAGATAGTTTCTGAACTGCGAACAAAGATGTAGGTCGAAAGCTCGAAGACAATTCTGTGGGAGAGTTTTGCGTTGGGGATAAACACCAATTTTTCTGGAAAAATGCTGGCTAAGCAAACCTGACACGAGGTATGCACGAGTACTTGCCTCTTGTGCGTTTTCGTTATTGAACCGTTGTATTTCGCGTGTATGCGTCCAGGCAAGTGAGTTGGATGATTGCGCACGAGTGGGGAAAGATATCGAAGAAGCTGATTCGCGTGCAGTGTACAAACTGTCCGTTGATGCAGCAGTACTGGGGACCACCTTTTGCATTTAAATCTGAATAATCGACGGGGTTGGACCTCGGCACAAAGCGGAGGCAGGGAGGGACTCACCAGTAAATTAGAGTGGATGTGCGTCCAATGATGAATGCCGGATAAAAAGGTGATTGACTTGGTATGAGACAATAATCAAGTGATGCTATGGATATAGGATACGATGCTGAGCTGCGTAATTGACAAGATAGATAGGGCCTTGGTCGACCTTTTGACCAGCTGGGAGGTAGAAGGACGAGCAGCAAAGATCTAGGAAGAAAGCACAAGATAGGTATAAAAAGATGACTGGAACGAGGCGTCAAGGGGTCGTGAGCACTCTGGTCGCGTGTTGTGGATCAGGACTCAGGTAGAGCCGCCGGGGTGTAAGGAAGCTGATGGTGGTTGAGGGTTTTGTGGGTGATAGTAATGGAATGTGGTAAAGGGGAGGCTAGTAGAACTGTGCAGGGTTTTGATCACAACGTGCCCTGGTCGAGGCGGCGTTTGTCAAATAATTATGAGGGTGACCAGGACCCGGTGCCCGTTGCAAGCTGGAATTAGAACACGATACGAGCACGCTCAAGTGCTCGTCGTCGTCGCCGTCGCCGTCGTGCGGAAACCTGAGGAAAGAACTGTAACACACTGTCGAGCAGATGCCAGTTGTCCAGTTGGAAGAAGAGACGAGCAAGGGCGGGGCGCACTGGTTTCGCCAGTCGTGTCGTAACGGCCGGAGCGGTTACTAATAGCGGTTGCAAACGTCGGCTGTCAATCTCAGCATCCACCGCGACACCCGCAATCGCACCCTCGGCGACGATCTACTCGCCCGCGAGACCCTGCACCACACGGACGACCGACAACCACGTCACACAGCGTCACGAGTTTTTCTACTGTCATGCCGTGTGTATCATCATGCCCTCCCTGTCCCCCGAGCTCGACGAGAGCGTGCACCCACGAGCGATGGCCCCAGCCCGCGCGCTAACCCCAACGTACCTGCGACACGTGTACTCGCACGCCGCATCTCGAAATTCAACCGCAGCAGTTCCCCATTAGATACTTTCACCGAGTATTAAAGTCGCTCTCGGCCCGTCGCTCTGGAGCCATGAGATGGTATCGCACTCGGCATCGGGCACAAGCTGCATTCTCCGTGCTCCTATGGAGCTGGCCCCAATTCTTCGCGGATTGAAGGAGATCCGTCATGTCAATCCAGAAATACCTCCGAATTTCGCGGACCTTGAATTATCTCGCAAACCCCCTCCACTCCATCGCCGTGTTGAGTTGGTCCTCTGCAATCGCCGTGGGATTCACCCAGATTATCATTCGGGAATCAAACCAACAGCGCTCGAGTTTCAATACTACTTATCTAGTATCTAGCCTGTGGCCACATCGCCATCGGCTAGTACTATGCTGATTCAATTAAACTACAAACGGATACAGGATGTGACGGTTCAGCGGTTGTTCATCATGTCCAGACACGTAAACTTCTCCGGATCTTTCAGTAGTTATGATGCAGCTTTTCTCTGGAACGCATGTAGGGAGTTCCTTGCTCGGGTCGACAACAGAACACGCATATATATTATCTCAGAACCGATACCAATACACTTGGCGGTCAGCTGATACATCATATCTGAACATGCGGCGCCCATGAGGTTTCGAATTTCAAGTTGGTTTTGTTCGTTAGGCAGGCATGGAAATGAGGCACATCTCTATTCGCCCTGGCGGGCCCGCATGAGGGAAGTTGGGAAATTTACTCTACTCGCCTACTATATCTATCATGTAACGTCAGCGGGAGGAACAACGCGCCAGATGCATGTGTATTTCAATCGTCACATATCGACTCTATGTGCGTGTCAACCAAGACTACCTTATGTTGATGCATTGAATCAAGCATCTGTGGGGTCAGAATCATGAGTACGCTATCAGATAGCTAGGTGGGAATCCTTACAATATGACGTGCCGACCAGCATGGTGGAAAGGCTTTGTAACTGATCCTCGTCAAACAACAATTGGTCTTTATGCCACGTATCCTAGTCAAAAATTATGCTGCATGTCCGCCTAATCAAAGGAAATGTCATACTTGGTGTGTCTACGTGAGGTGTGACGATTAGGTGTCAGTCGGCGGTCGAAGGAAAGTTCCATACCTTCTTGAATTCCGAGGCACAGTGACGTATTGTTGTTGAAATCGGAGGGGGATCAGTCGCATGTCTGGCAAGCACTGAAGTATGTAATCCGTTAGGTTTGAATTATAAGGCAGCATGGTGATAACAGTTCAAGGAACGCAGCCGACCTTCTGTAAGAGGAGGCATCCAAGATTCGACCGAGTAGGGGAAACTCTCTATCAAAGCACAGAGCCCAAGGATAGCAGAGTGCAGTTCCCTCGTCGATTCACCGTAATTAGGTGCTAATCGAGGCGGCAAGCTGACTGTACGAGCCAGAGAGACGAATCGATTCTATTGCGAAGTGTCAGTTAATATTAGGAAATCATCCATTCACTGGATACCTTGAGGGGTATGATGCTCTGACGCTGCGAACAACGTACTATACCGGATAGCGTCTTCGAGGACATCTCGCGGACTTCTACATTTTCATCCGCAAGACATTCAAGCAGTACGTCCATGACCCTTGATACACCGGCGGGAGAGATCATCAACAGATTACGATAGAAAAACATCACCAGTGACGGCAATGTATGTAGTCGGATGCGCCAGGACTGTAGCAGTTGCGTTATATCTGAGTGCAAGCGAGAACTGGCTTCATGTACCTTGGAAAACTGTATTGCTTCCACCAACCTCTCCAGAACGGCCTCTGCAAACGTAGCCGGCAAGTAAACTGCGGACATCACCTGCAAAACTGCACTGCTATATTTCTGTAACTCGGGATTGTCATTGAGCTCCGACATGTTCAATATTTCAGGCCTGCCAACGTGAGTGAATCTTGCGACAGTTCAAAATGGAAAACGCACAGCATCTTCATGGCTGACGGAAACGCGAGGCATGCCTCGGAACCATGAAAAGAAACCCATAACCACAACAGCACTTCAAGGAAGGTGAGCGACGTGACGTCCGGTTGCATATAACTTACTCGTGAGACCAACTTTATCAAACTGGTTACGAATCAGATGAGGTCGATGGACCTATGGAACACTTACCTGAGACTGGGACACTCGCGGAGGGGGGAAACGCTGATCCTTCCACTCAACAAGCTGCTGAATAATCTGCTGGAATCGATCATCGAATATACTTTCTCTGCAGTGTTGCTTAATATAGTCAGACAGACGCATAGAACGTACTCACCGAGTACCCAAAGGGTCCTGAGTGTCGGTACAAGAAGCCAAAAGTGCAGCCACCGAGGGGTACGATGGACGCCATCTGTTCCTTGCAATGCAATAAAGGGCACTTGCTATAGTGTTACGAATCTGTGGAAGTTCTCAAGTTGGTTGAATACCAAGCACACCAGAAAGCATACCTCTGCATAATTCGAGTCTGCATTGTCGAAGAACAGCGAGACGTATTTTTCTGAGATTGGATTAAATCGAACCCCCAAAGCATCCACCAACACGACGACCGCATTCAATGATTTCGTAACTGAGATGGCGTGAATAGTAATCTCGGCCGTCATGAATAAGTCAATATACCTGCAAATGCAGAATCTCCCTGGAAATCTAGTTGGAGAGACAGAATCCAATCCACCAGAGGTTTGTTGCGGCGAGGATCGCGGTCTTCCAGTACCGTCTTCGCATTGGGCAGCTCAGCCACGTAGTAGGAACAGACGTAACGAACACTCACTTGAAGGAACGAGGTCCAGTAGACCACAGTATCTGGTCGAGCTTGGGAGAGGATGTGATCGAAGCGAGGCAGGAACCAACTCCAAAAGGCATTAAGACTATGTTGGAGCCAGTGCTTGGATCCTATGGCACTTGAGTACGTGCAAGTATGAGTCGCAATTAACATACCGCGAAGTAAGCCAGTTAGGATTTCAGCAGCCGCAGCCTGTTGGAATTTATCAGTGCTGGCGAGTAGGGGCTCCACTGTGTCGAGCAAGTCTTGCAGGGCGGCATCTTCAAACATCTTGGCTATGGGTTATTCGTATATTAACCATAACTTAACCTGTTGGCATGGAAAAGACAAACCGATAGACTTGATAAACAAAACATTTTCTGGACGCAAATCGGAGGCGCCAGCATTGTTGTCTGTTTCCTGGCTCCACAATGTAACCAACTTAGAGTAGTAGTCTTTACAAGTGTACTCTTTCATGACAGCTAACGACTCGGTGGATGATGCGTCCCAGATAGTAGGTTGCGCAGAGTCAGGTGTGGCGTATCCTCGGATGGTCGTGGTCCATGTCAAAAATCCAGTTTCCAACTTGTCAACAAAAAAATCACTGGAAAACTGTCAACATGGGACCAGTACTTTTGGTTACGCTTACTTAGTCCCTACCACAGGTTTGTAGAGCGTACTCAAAAACTGAGTGTGATCACTGATGGTGATTTCCCTGGATAACGGGTTTCGCCATTGAGAGAGCCAGAGTTCCTCGTCATTCTTCGCGTAGGTCCTCATTTTGATGAATAGTGACTCTCGCACGATCCCCCTAGGAGAAACGATCATGTAGAACACGGCATGTATAAAAAATGTGTGATCCTTACTGCTGCGCGTTGAGCCGAATCGAGGGCTGGGCACTTAGTGTTTGCTCCATCAAAAACCTCACCACGTCAGGCGGTGTTGGTGCGTCTCGTCTCATGAGTCCGACAATGAACGTGATGGTCATTTGGACATATCGCCACTATGATAGACAATTATCAAACGGCAACATGACAATAAGTAAGGTACGAACATGAGTTGTAGGACGGACAGCAATGCCAAGCACAGATTTCACCTGGGAATCGAAAGATGGCTTAGCATGACATGGTGTTAGTCTAATACACGAGACTTACCGAATGTTCATGTTCCTGGAGTTGTTTCTGAGCTCTTTTGGGGGCTATTGCTAGAGCAGTTCTCCGCAGCTCGTTGTCAATATTACGAGCGTCGAGTTCTGCTTCAAGATCACGGATAGCGGCGCTGACTCTAGGAACATCCGCAGAATATACAGCCGTGCGAATAGCCTCTTCGTTGAGGTGAACGAGGCAGTCGGAGGAATTCGTCGAGACCAACTTTTGGACCGAAGGCTTGCAACAACGACCTGGTCAGTCGAGGTATGGTGAGGTATTAAATCCATACTTTCTCCTCTTGTTGACATTCCAGCAAAGAAAGCAGGTAACGCCTTTGCAGCCTCTGATCTGCGAAGGTATGAGTTTAGTGACAGCAGACACTTGAGTGCCATACCGGCCATAATGTATGCAGCTTTTCCGATGGAATAATTCAGTGTCAAGTATAATTGGGATGGGTAGAGCACACTCACTTGTTCCCTTATTTCCGAGCACATAAAGAGCGCCTTTCATGCGATCAGGGTTATTCCCCTTGCTTAAGGAATCGAACATTGTTGGTAAGATGTATCTCGTAGATCGTACATAATACTGTCCCTGTTATCAGTTCATGCACGAACACGGTGCGAGGCGACTCACGCCGCATATGTTGTGCAGGACATTCTGCGCGAGACTGCAGGAGAAGTCAAACGATGATCCAGAGGAACAATCCTCCACGTACCGCCGCACCCTAGTATACGGAGATAAGCAAAGTGCCGCTAGGTCGTCCTTGAGTAGTCGATCATCCAACTCCGAGCGTCGGCGATATAAAGCATGCATATACAGGCGGCTGGAATGGTAGAGTTGCGCTCGCTTAACCCAAACAACTCGTGCGTTGTCTTTTTGACGCGCAGACATACGATTCACTCTGCACAAGGCAATTAACCTCAGCCGTTCAGAAAAAAAAACTAGACATACTCTCGGGACTGGGAAAAATTCTTCTGCAAAGTTGTGTAGTCACCTCTGCTCATCCCATAGTCGAGGAAGAACGTATCGAGTGCTCTGACCACTGCGATCACACCATCTATGTGGTCCTCCCCGTGTTGGTCTTGGCGCAGCTTCGTTGCAGCGAGGTGTATTAGATTCCCGAACCGGGTCCGCAGTTTCACGACACGTTGGTATCGCGGATCATGTGGATCTGTCAGAATTATCCCTGCTTGGACATCTAGTTGGTCGACGATAAGTCCATCGACATCGACATCCGGATCTGAACAGGAGTTGACAACTTCTTTGGGAGCCTCCTTGTAAATTGTGGGCATGCCATTCCAGACTGCCTTTGAGAAAGCCAGGTAACTATTCTCACAGATGTTAGTAGAATTACAGCCAACCCATACCAGAGCGCCCACCGGCAGAAATCGTTGCGGGCAACGCTATCCCATCTATCAGAAGAGTTTACAAGGACCTCGAGCTTGTCAAGTGTTGGAGAGGCAATGCGATCTAATATTTGGAGTACGAAATCGACCTCTTCCGCGTTTGGGACTGGAGTACTTCAAGTAAGTTTTTGAATAGAGCTGGCGCAACTACATCATCTTACCATGCCATTCAATTTTAACGTCTTTAGGTTCAACAAGATGACCCCACTGCGTGCTGTGAGTTTTGTTGAAGTCTTAAAAGGTAAACTTATCACGTATTACCAACACAAACAACACAAACAATCATACCTGGATCTATCCATTGATTACTGTTGACGAAATGATTGTTGATAGGGTAAACTGTGGTCAATGTATGCAACACCCGTGATACCAAAGTGGCAGTTCCTGAATACCCTCTCTCGTTCTTCGTCTTCTCGAGCAAGAGTGACAGGAGCTGGATGACTGTCTCTTTATGTTTGAGTAGCTGTGGACTGTCGTCAGGTGATCGAATTCAAGGGTTTTTCCCCGTAACTTACGGCAGGACCGCCGTACCCTAGGCATCCTCTGAGGATGGCCATATCTAACGCAGTGGGAAGTTGGGCAACTTAGCACATAACCATGAGGATGGTAAGTTAATGCTCACTCCAGTGGAGCGTCGTGTCAGAGGGCACGTTCTCATGCGTTGAGGTTGTCCTAATGCTCGACGCCCCGTGTTTCAGTTCTTCTTGAATCTGCAAGACGCAGAAGGGTAAAAACTTGTCGATTGTTTGCCGAGGCTTCGCACGCGCGAGACACGCAACGAGGTGCCCAAATGCCCTCACAGCGTTTGACTTCGCGTTCGTTGTGGCGTAATCGTAGACTAAGTTGAGGACAAGGTCAAAGAGCTGATCAGATAGATGGACACAGATAACATCGGCCATGCTCTTTATAGACTTCAGAACTACCTCCTCGGTCTTACCTCCCGTCGTCTTCTTTCGGCCACCTTCTTCTGGAAGATTCTCGTACAGGGCAAGAATGCGCCGAAAAAGAGACACCACCCAATCTGCAGCGTTGAGCCTTCAAGGACCTGGAAAAAGATGGACCAAGTACCTGCAAAGCCTGAAGTACTTTCGCGGACAAGAGCATTCTCTTCTTCCCTGCTCAGAGCGATAAATGGGCTCATCTCAACGCCCTCAGGAAGTCGAGTTTCGTCGTTGTCGAGCTCCATGAGATCTTCGCTTGGCGCGTCGCCGGATAGCGCGAACCCGGATTGGTGCATAGAAATGTCGCCAACCTTGACATGCTGAATCACACTGACGATGAATGATGTCGCGCATATAGTCTTGTTCGGGTCATTCTGCACACAAGAACGTCAAAAATAAGCCAAGAGGCGGGAAGAACATGACAGACCAAATCAATGCCCGGGACGCATAATTCAAGGAGCGGCAGAAGATGTTTTTGACCAGGGCGCCACAGCTTCTCGGAGACCAAGGGGAGAGATATACCAGAAAGTATTTTGAGAACTGCTGTAGTCTGGTGTGTCTCGTTGACAACTTCTAACCCTCCATAGGCACGTTCAAGTAGCTCTGGCATGACCAACGTAGGCTCGAGCTGTGCCATCACGCGTAGGGCTCCTTGTGTCATAGCGAGGGACAGTGGATCCTTCGAGAACATTGCAAGTAAGGCAGGCGTCAGGAGGCTGGTGACGAACGCTTGACGAATGACGGCCGTGAGACGACGGGTCTTGATATTATGCATCAATGCGACAGCACCACAGACCACCGCAAAGAATACTTACCACCGGAGTACGACATGAAGGTAGATGTTCCTCGTACCAACGATCAGCAAACTCGGTCGTCAAGCGTTGAAGGAAGCTCGTGAGCTACAAACAAAGTCAGAAAGATTGGTGTGAGGCACAGGACCCACTTACCAACACTGTCCAATGACCATGATTAGATGGATGGAAAAACGACTCCGTGCTAGTAATCAGGCGGTCTAAAGTATCCATGGCCTTTGAACCCGCGAGATATGTTGTCTGTCCATTTTGGGAAGACGGCGTTGTAGATGCAGAGTCACCACGAACAGGACCATCAACAGCCATGGAGTAGACGAACAACTTAGCGAGAGCATCTATGTCGGTGTGTCAGTGCACGTGAAGCACGTTCCGAACATACTCACTTATGCGACTGATAGTTTTCTTAATTTTGGATCCCTGGTGGGCTGAGGTCGCATCCGCATGCGCAGAGGTCAGATTGGGGTGCTGCAACAAAGGTAAAAGTCACATGGATAAGAGTTGCGTCAAAGTTGCTCACTCTAGATTTCCCTACGGGAACGTCTGGAAACGAGTGTGAGGGATGTGGATGTTACAGACACGGGATTGGGAGCCTACACATGGATTCAAATCCCTTGCTGACAAGTAAATTCCATTCTTGTTCGGACCATATACCCACATCTTTCCACTGCGCACCACCCTTTTCACCGAAATTACCAGCTTGGCCAGCAACATGTTCTTCCGCCAACTTGCCAGCAAATTCGAGGAAACGATCATCCATCGAAAAGGAATTGAATGCCTCCCAAAGTTTAAAGACGACAGGAAGGTAGAGATGCGGATGAGACGGAGGAAGGAACGAGGTCATCACCGGAACCATAGTGAGGATCGTCTACATGGGTTCAGCATGTATTCGTAACAGGCAACGAAAGGGCACAGAGCTCACGTTGGGAGTGATGATTGGCAAGAAAGTGCTGAGCATGTTAGGGATGTCATCGGCAGTGAAGTACGATTTGCAACTCTCTGCAACGTAGAGTAAGATGTTGTTCAGGTTTCGGCTAGGAATGGATGTCAACAAAAGCAGGACAGAGAATCCAGATGTTGCACACTTGGTTTGGCCAAGGCGTTTCTTTGGAAAGAGCTCCTTGTGGAGGGCGTGCCAAAGGGGCAGCCACGGGAGATGTAAATCCCTTGATTCAAGCCTGCGTTTTCCGGTCTTGCCAAGGAGGCGAGATATCATATCTGCCCAACTTCGGATGACACGGACATCCACACCAGGAATGAGACATAACTCGTAATAGAACCTAACAAGCTTGGCACGAGTAGGAGTCGTCACGGGATAGCGCAACTGCAACCAGCTGGGCGGAATAAGATATTTGAGGAGAGAATAGGATGGAGACTTACCATTGTAGCATTGCGTCCCAGGTTGTGAGGACGGTCCAGTTCTTGGACTCGGCGCATATAATGAGCTTTGCTATGATATGCTCTAGCTTCTGCTGCATCTCCTGGAGGGACTCGCACTTGTAGGGCAGAGCATCGAGATAGACGGCAAGGTTGGCCCTTTGTTTCTCATAGGAGGATTGGTCTGGAGTAAGAAGTGAAGCCTCTTCAGCAGGTGAATCAAGAAGGTCAATATCGTCCTCGTCCATTTCCACGCCTTGGATAGACAAGTTACCAGAGCCGATGTCGGCGATGATGCTGGGTAGGGACAGATCAAGGGTAGCCATTGAGATGGTTCAGAGCAAGCGAGATATGGGAGGAGAGGGGACAAGACGTACGACAGAAGCGAAGACGTTATTATATATTTATCAGATCTGGCCGCTGACGCGTCCCTCTTTGCGGACACTGTTCGCTCGCTCGAAGGCGCGAGAAGCATGCCCCAAGTGCACGTGACCCTCCCTTGATCATGTCGCACATCTTCGCCTGCGCCGTTTCCGCTCGAGCACGCACGGCCCGCTCCTGGTCGAAACCCGTCCTATATAGCGTCGCCTCTCTGGTCTCCGCAGCACTCGCGTTCCACCATGCGACCCCCATCCGCCTCGACGCCCCGCGCAAGGACGTAGTAGGTATGTGACGACATCCGCGCTCTCCAATCGCCCCAACTTTGCCCCTAGTCGACCCTGCCACCTCCGTCGAGTTTCCGAAAGAACTTCGCGTCCCTTCCAGGTTTCCGTTGCCTCCTCATTCTCTCTTGGGGGTCGGTGTGCGCACAGTCTCTTTTCTCGGTATCAATGTCTATTCCGTCGGGTTCTATGCTGACCTCACATCCCCCAAACTCAAAGTTTGTCTCACTCTGTGTCAGCGTGGACACCGATACTGACCCGGGAGGACACTGCTGCAGATCCCCATCAGTGCCACACCTGATGAGAAAATCAACTATATAGTCCGAAACACTTCATGCGTCCTCCGCATCGGTGAGGTCATCCCGAGCCTACCCCCAACTTTGTTTACATACTCGTGTCCATAGTACCGACGCGGCACACCTCGTACACCCACCTACGTGATAGCTTTATGCGTACGATGGCAGCACGTCTCCAACTCGCCAAGTCCCGTGGAACCCTTTCCGCTGAAATGGAAGTTGGTGTGCAGTCTCCTCTCCGCAAACTCAAATCGATCTTCCCCAATACCAAGCTCTCTAAGGGTAATGCGCTTGATGTGCACCTCACAGCACCCACTGGGGACCCAACGCGCCCAAGGAATTTGGTGTTTTTGGATTTGGGTGCTGTGGAGAGTGACTGGATCGCCGAGGAGTTCGTATTAGCGTACTTTGAAGGTGAAGGAATTAGCCCACCGGTGAGCACCACTTCTTGCTGGTACGAAAATCTTCCGCTAAACACGCAAAACCAGATGAAACGGGCCACTGTGGAACGATTGAGTAGCATTGGGAACTAGATTTGTGCAATGGTTCCTCTCTAGAAGAACCCCAAAAAGGCTTATCAAGATCGATAGCACTATTGTATGTCATCCCGTTTAGCTCAGTTGGTAGAGCGCGTCACTAGTAATGACGAGGTCAGTCGTTCGAGTCGGCTAATGGGAATTTTTTGATCTCGCCAACGTTCTTCGTGAACTCAGATGCGGGCGTGAGGAATGAGCAGTACATTTTTGTAAATCGAACTTTCAGTAGCGGCAATTATTTGAGTGATCCCAAAACAAGTTTGTAGTACATATACATACGACCTCATTCCCGATGATGTCTATGATCTCACCTGCCCGCTTATCGAGGTCCCTCCGTTGCGCGCAGCCTTTGTGCAGACCCGCACGCTCGTCACTCGCAGTAGACGAGCTTTCTTTTACTCACTGGGTCACCTTCAGACCATATACCAGTGGTCAAAGTCCCCCATCTTCTCTGCTCACTTCCGCCCTCGACCAGAAGCAGAGAACGTCTCACTCGAGCAGGGAGGACTCGGTTGGCCCATTCCAACTCGGTATCTCACAGGCAACTCTGAAGCGTGGGGAGAAGGCTAGGAGGTGGTCAGAACTGAGTCTCGGCGGCAAGGGTAAGTCGTCACCTCTCCCGCCACCCTACTACGTCGCCCGTGTGGCTGATGGTAGTATGTTCTAGTGCTGCGCACAACTCAACGTACCACCAACCTAACTGTAATATTGCTCGGTGCTGGACTGTCCGCTGTGCTCGTCTACGCACTTACTTCGGAACTCTTTTCAAAGAACTCGCCCACAGTACTCTACAACGACGCCTGTGAGCGAATCAAAACTTCCCCCCGAGTAAGTCCTCCGCCCCCGATGAAGAATTGACCGTAGGTTAATTGGTGGTAGGTTGTCAAGTACCTTCATGCTCCCCTCGCTTTCCACAACAACCCACCCTCTTCTGTGCGTCCGCGTCACCGTCATCGACATGTAGCATCACAGATAGCGGTTGACTCCTCTGGCCGGGAACACATGCTGCTGAACTTTTACGTTCAAGGTTCCTCTTCGGCATCTCTCCCAACGGAAACTGAGAAAGACACCCAGTGGGCTAGCTATGTTGAATCGCTGGCCTCCTTGACTTTCGAGGACATTGAAGAGAAAATGTCCCCCTTTATGGACTCGGCGAGGAGCGCTTTTAGGTATCTCAGAGGGGACGCTATCCCTTCTGCGATACCTCCAGTGGCAACAAACAACAAGCAGAGAACGGACCAGGAAAGAACCGAGGAACGCTCCTGGTGGGGAGTAACCGGCCTATTTTCTGGACTTCGCGGGCGAAGATCACACGATGGAGGCAGCCATGCTGCCGGGACAGCTTGGACGGAGGGGGAGGTACATGCAGATCTTGTGAGGGTGCGTTAAACGATTTCTCCGCTGTTAACTCAACCAGAGTGCGCAAAAAGAGCGTACAGAGTACCGTATGAGTACTTGCCGTGCTATATGTTGCGTGCCACTGGCGCACTCATTTCTGCGTCTGGTGGGGTGCACATGGGCATTGCATGCTGACACTGGTATAACAGAACGATGAAGGATACTTCGTTCTTCGGTACCTCCTCATAGACATACCAAGTGCGTGACCTGTTTACTTCCACATGAGACCTACCTAACCTGCTTGATGCGGGTTCGGCGCACCCTAATTTGACTTGTTAACAGACTCGGAAAGTCGTAACCCGATCAGAGTATTTGTCGAGCGGGCACCAGGCGTTCGCGAGAACGAGCCCATTATGCGGTTTCATTCATCCTGAATACACGCACTGGGCCTTACGTCCACATCAAGGGCTAGGGAGGAACACACTGGAGCAGGATCAGCACCATGTTCGGATATAGTCGTCGTGCATCGATGTAATGCATATTGTCACAATGAAATCCAGCAGGGTCTCAGCCAGCGTGACAGGTCAGGAAACATGATGGATGGAAATGTCAATGCACCATCCGTGTGCGTGGATGATGAGGTACATGGAACGTCTGAAGTGACAAGCACTATTCTCCGAAAAGCTTCTGTACGCGTTTCAAGACGGAGTCCTTCTCAGGGTCTGCGAAGGCGTGTCGTGAATGAAAAGCATATGCAACGAGCAGTTGAAGTGAGTCAGTGAAATGGCCCCGTACCGTATGGGTGGTCTTTAGATGGGATCTCGAGAAGGGTAGGGAAAGCTTGGTGGTACCGATCGACCGTGGGTCTGATCTTCTCTGCAATCTAGATCGATTGGAATGAATCTCATGAGCATGAAGCGTATACACTGGCGAAGAAGAGTGTTGTGGTACGCACATGCTGGTTAATGAGGATTATTGCTACATCCTTGCGTTCCGTGAATTCTTGAAAGGCTGCTTCGATGGTTGATATCTGGGTCTCTAGGGAAGGGTTAGGAAGAAAAGGTGGGGGTGCTGCACTGGCGAGCGCACTGGGATCGACGACGAGAAAGTTCTTCTTCTGGTGTTCGTTGATGTGGCCGACGCCGGCGAGCAAAAGACCGGTGATTGAGTCCTGTACAAGTGTGAGCAGGCAGATGCGAGACAGGATGGGCCGTGTACCTCGTCGCCAATGACCGCGATCAGCGTTCTGTCCTTGAAGGATGTGTGAGCTGCCATACCGAACCAAGCCACGAATGGCAACAGCCAACTCGAAGCGGTCCACGATCATGGGTCCGTCCATCTCTGAAGACACCCTGCTGTATGTGCTCTACCCCCCGCCTCCCCTCGCCGACAGCGCCTCTTGCACGTCCCTCGCGGCGTGCATCCACGATCTCGTCCCAACACTCCTCCCTGACTTGCTCTGGCATCGCGACCCCTTTCAGCTCAAGATTGCGCCGGATCCAGATGCCCGCCGCGGCGAGGATAAAAACGTTCTCGAGGGCCGCATGCGCGTCGGCGACGCTGTCGACGACGAGTGGTGCGTTGTCTGGCTCCTCAGAGAGATCTCAAAGCAGTGGGATGTCGTCGTTCGGTCTGTTCATGCACTGTCCACCTCTCGTTCAATCTCCCTCACATCTGGTCCACGATAGTGCCTCTGATTCGGATGGCGAGTTCTTGCTCATCGAGGCAGCCGAGTCCCTACCCCACTGGGTGAACCCCTCAAACGCGACCAACAGGGTGCGCACCCCTCCTCCATTGTAAACGGTGAGAACCATCAGCTAAACGACCCCTTTCACTCTTACGCTGCAGGTGTGGATACACAGTGGCCGCTTGCATCTCATCCCTCTCTCGCACGTTTCTCCCCCCAGCAAGCCGAGGAAGCGACCCCGCATTCCTGGCGGGAGGAAACGTGAGGACGAGGACCATTTTGCTGCCGACGAAGAGAATGGCTATATTGCAATCGACGACGCACTTCCTCTCGTGCGGAGCGCATCCGTCGACACTCTTGCGCCCAAGGCGGTCGAGGACATCGTATGGCAGAGAATCTCTGGGTATCCAGGTGCTGCGCGCAACCACGTGCATACGACCATGGCCCACCTCCCTATCGATATTGCTCGTGCCCTCACCGTCGACCAATCACTGATTCAGAAGCCTGTCGAGACATTCTACACTCGCGACGCAATTCAACTCCGTGTGAGTGCGAGTACTGCTTTTGGTGGCGGTCTTGACGAACGGTGAATAGGCTGCTCACAAAATGGCACGCTTTCCACCACGTCCAAGTGTCTTTTGCAGGGTCAAAATGACACGGACTGCTTATGCTCAACTGTTGAGCCAAAAGTTCTATCCACCCAAGATTTTCGGCGTCTTTAAGGAGAGAGAAGGTACAGCTGCCTGGCGTTGGCGGGATGTCGGCATGAAATTGGTCAATCATTCAACTCGACTGATTTACTCGGCCACTCATATGGATTTTCAGGCTTGTGGATTCGAGATGTTATTTCAGGAATCCAAAAATCGTGCAGACGTTGCAAAGTCAACCACGGAAGCACTGGACCCCTCCGTAAGCGCCTTTGGACCTAATCACTCGCGAGCTCGTCACTTATCTCATCCCTTGCCAGACCGAAGCACGCAAAGATGCTCTTCGCCGTTCACGAGATTACAAAGCATACCTGACCCGTCTCGCCACTATCGGTTACTTCCGCGATGAAATCGAGGGCTCACAGGTGTGGAACGAGCTTGAGAATAAGGCAGCTGATACTTATGTCGAGATTCGACGGGGAGAGTACGTTTACAAACCCGCGTTTGAGTGTTATGCCTTTGGCTGATCAAACCTCTGTTCGGCAGCGACATGTCACGACCGTCGTTTGCAGCTTCGTTCAACGGTGCCCTTTCCCGAGCTCCCGAAGCGCTTTTGGATGCGGATTTGGCACAAACGGAGGATTCGGATGAGTGGTTGAACGTTGACGCCAATGATTTCGACGAGGTGCTTGAGCGTGCCATGCGCGCTGGTGACTCGACCACAGAGACCCACGCTATGAACACAGATGGTGAGGGAGGTGAGGATGACAGAGTCGCAAAGGGACAAACGGACAAACTTCACGATCTCGCTGTAAAAGTGGAACAATTCGTAGAAGGTAAGGGGGACGTAGAAGGTGCGCGATTCGAAGAGTACGCCTTTCCTGTTTTCCACTTCGTGATCCTCGTGATCTGATATTTATCATTTCCACCCTTGTGTCCATAGCGAAGCGTTCTCTGACGAAGATGGTACGGATAATGACGACGACGAAGACGTATTCAGCGATGAGAGATTCTCTGACTCGGATGACGAAGAGTCTGACGCAGAAACCCGGAAAGCGACAGAAACGGCCCGCCAGCAAGCGATGGATAACCTCGTTCCTGCACTCCCAGCTTCGGAATATGGCCAAATGCCCGCTTCTTTTAATACGCAACGTGTGGCCAAGACCACCATCCTGACCGAACAGGTTGAAACTGGACCCCGCAAAGCTGATACCGTCACCAATAATATTGCTACTGGGGAATCTAGCCCCCCAGTGCACGCGCGCCTGATTCGTCCTCCACTTCTTCCACGTGATAAATACGATGGAGTTGATTCAGATGACGAGTCGTCTTCGTCGGACCCTTTAGCTGGTGGGGACGACGAGGACGGAGAGTCAGAGGAAGATAGGCCTCAGGTGGTCGGTGAGATCGAGGTAGATATGAATGAAGAAGAGGCAGAATTTCTCGAGTTTTCGCGCCAGGCCTTGGGCATTTCCGATGAGATGTGGAATGATATTATCAAAGAACGACAGGGGCGAGGAGGTATGTTTTCGTGGGGCTTGCGATGCGTGAAGGGATAGCTAACAACAGTGTCAAGTGTTTGTACCGACGAGTGTAACGACAACGCAGAAGGCGGCGGCGGCACCGAAGACAATACCCGAGCAACCCCGCCCGTCAGTACAAGGCGTGCGTCCCAATGCGAACCCCAACCTGGACTCCTTCGAGGCAGTTATGCAAGCCATGGATGCCGAGCTGTTGCGCTTGCGGCCACCCACCGCTGGGCCAGAACTCCAGCCGTCACTGCCAACGGAAAAGGGAAAAGGGAAAGCCCGTGCAACCCCAGCAGATGTCGATGTCGACATGGACATCGATGCCTCCATGCAAGCTGAACTTGAAGGCCTATTGGAGCAAGAGGACGGTGGAGACTCGGACGAGGATGGCGATAAGCCGAGCATGGATTACAACCTTATCAAAAATTTCTTGGAGAGTTTCAAAAGCCAAGCAGGTCTGCCTGGGCCTGTGGGCAATCTCGCAGGAAGACTGCAACCTGGTTGGACTTTACCCAGGGACGAATCGTGAACAAATGGCGTTAGTATCTGATAGCGCGGTCTTCGGATTCGAGTTTGATTGTCCGCGGGTATTGCGTATAGGACGTGCTAAACCCATGTTCTCCGAGGAAGTCGAGTAGGAATTGAATCTTGTCTTATTGCTTGGGTGGTGATCAACAATGAATTTTCGGACCCGGGTGTCGGGAGTGCACTAGTGATGCGCGGATAGAACGTCTTACCAACTCTCTAAACGGAACGGTCATGATACACGCGGTTCTGATCTGTCAGTCAGCTTTTCGCACCCGTTCTCACTGTCTGCTCAACGCTGAAAATCCCAGTCAACACGTCGGGTATTCCAAGGCTGACCAAGTTCTACACGCCACTCCACCAGTCTCCTCAGACGGTCATTCAAAAGATATTCTCCCTCATCTCGATCCGTCCAGCCGGCTTGTGCAACTTTCTGGATGCACCAGAACTGGAAGCATTCCTCGGTCCCAAGGATGACTCGGACGAGCGTTGGCGGGTTGTGTACAGGAACTACGCCACACTGTACTTTGTGTTCGTTGTTGACGGCGCCGAGAGCGAGCTGGGAATACTAGATCTGATTCAGGTGAGCGGAGATCCCCGTTCAGCGCACACCGTGCAATGGTGCCAAAATGCCGGAATTCAAGGTCTTTGTGGAGGCGCTGGACCGCGCCTTTGAGAACGTTTGTGAACTCGACCTTGTGTTCCATTTCGACGAGGTAGGCTTCCACGGAAAGGGGTGCTGCACGCTGAGTCACGAGATGGGTCAAGGTTCACCATATCCTCGCGGAGACCATCCAAGGCGGCCTCGTCCTCGAAACGAATGTGGATGAGATTAGCAACTCGGGTACGTGTCAAGCGTGTTCAGTCCTTTTTTTGGTCATAGTTGAGGGGGAGAGGGGGGGATTCATGTTCCTTGCTTATCAGACAATCTCTCATCGTTGTCAGATGCTGACAGGACATGCAGCAAAGATAGCGTCCAAGGCACGAAAGGACTCGTTCGTGTCAGCGAACCCCCTCGCTTTGGGGACTGGCATGGGAGGTGCTCGGAATGGGGCATTGCCGACACCTCTGGGTTGGTTGACAGACAAACTGACGGGGGTGGGCGGACGGTAGTTGCACCGATTGGAGAGCAAAGTGCACGACGATGCTACTATGGGTTTGGTATCGTACGAAAGTCCATATGGACACGTGATACAGGACCACTGAAAGCAAACTGAAAGGAGGCAACTATTACCGAGTAATTAAGTGGACAAAAAGGAAAGGGGCGATTTCGCAGGGGTGTGATGGTTGACCCCGAACTCAGGTCGCCAAGCTTGATGTACCTGTGACATGCGTCAATGAAGTGCTCACGCAGGACAGGGGGAACGTGCGTTTTTTCTTCTTTTTGCCAGCACCAACGGGACCCTTGATAGGGGCGGTGTCCTGTGGACTCGGAGCAGTGGAGGGTGCCTTTGGGGTTGGTGGTCTTTGGGCAGAAGGCGCAGGAGTCGGTGCAGGATGAGTAGATGCAGTTGCGAGGACGGATGCAGGTGCGGAGTGCACGGCATCGTGGGCGAGGGGTTGGGAGCGTGACGACGTTATGTTGGAGTGCGCTGCAGTTGTCCTCATAGCATACACCATAAGCGAATTGTTTTGGTGCTTTTTAGGACCATGGTGCTTGAGCTTTTCAGGGGCATCGACGGCGGAGTGGTCGGGGTGCAAGACATCGAGATCAGGCTTTTTGGGGGGAGTGTCGGGCGAAGATGAGTCGATTATAGGCCACACAAAACCGGAACGGGGGGTGTAATCGGGTCGATGTTTGCGAAGAGAATCAAGAGAGGACTGGAGGGCGTTCAAGGAGGTGAGCTGGACAAGGGATTGAATGGCAGAGAGCGAGAAGAGGGAGGGAAGTACCAGTCTGTTTGAGAGTAGGGTGTAGACGTCGGGTGACTGGTAGATGCGGTCGTTGATGATGAAGTAGGCGGCGAGGGGCCTGACTGGGAGGAGATTGGGACAAGGAAGAGGAAAGGGAATTGGACGGACCTTGATCTGGGGAGAGACGCTCGCGCTTGTGGATGATGAAGAGGGAGGGGGGCGACGCGTGGGCGAGGGCAAACTCGATGCCGGTGAACCGTCTGGGGAGGGTGAGCGCGGGGACGGCCGGGGGAGAAGTGCTTGCCTGAGTTCTTCTGCCTCGTTCAGGATGGGAGTCCCGGTGTGCATTGTCTGCATGCGCAGGACCTGGTTGTTGCTCTGCTTGTCGTAGAACATGGACGTGGCAAAGTAGTCAAAGACATTCTCGGTGGAGAGCGGGCCGTGTGCTTGGATCCACTCGTGCCAGATGAAGAACCGGTGCGAGTAGTCGTCGCTCGGGTGGAGATCCCTGTCGTCCATACCGTGCAGAAATCCTCAATACACTCGGAGGGTGAACTGTCACTCTCGGCGCGCAACCACTGCAGGAGACACGATCGATTTCAACTTGAACAGCTGGCTATGTGACGAGTGCAGTTTACAGCCACTACTACGGACTTGAACACGACCACTAATCATACACGAATACAATCGACTGATTCTGCCAACTTTCACTCCATCAGAACGCGACCATCTCCGTCAAACCATCCATCTCCCGTTCATAACATCGGTGCTGACTGATCTGATAGGCAAAGTTGGAGACAAATCCCTTGGAGTCTGCTTCAAGCTTGGGAAGATCTGTGATCATCGAGGAGACGCCGTATCGCCCCGTGGAGACCACACCATAAGACGACACCACTTCGTCATCATGGCGACCGGGAGCAAAGAGATCGACTTTGGGCAACTGGACGATGTCGCGTAAAAACTCCACCGCTGGAACAATCGACTAAAATTAGCTATGTTGTCTACTTAGTCGTAAACGTTCAAGTTCGCACCTTCACCAACAGCGCCAATGGGCTTGCAGTGTCCGAACGTCTCTCTAACCCAGTGTATCACGCGACCGTTCTTCGCAAGCGCCTTGACATGCTCTGCCCCGGATGGAATATAGATGGCATCGAATAGAGTTGATCGTTGTCCCTCAAAGTGGTGGTCCGCAGACACTCCAGATTCGACACCTTGGCTTACCATCGAATGAACACGCCCGCGCCGCGGTCCAATGACATAGCATACTGCCTTAGAACTGGTCAAGGCAGCGCGAACAGCTTGCATCTCGACCTCATTAAAGCCATCGGCGACCAGGATAGCAATACGACGAGAGAGAATGGTCGGTTCTTTTGGCATAAAGTCTGTTTGAGACATTCCCTTGCTCTTCTTTCCGTGGTTAGGACGGCCCGGTTGGCTTGGAACGTCGCCGCCTACTTTACCAGCCACAGACTTCGCGAGCTCGAGATCAATGCTGTTGAGAATGTTAATGTAAGACTTGTAGACCACACGATCCTCGCAATGGCTCAGCTCGAATGAGATGGCGTTAGCGAGATGGATCTTCTCATATGAGGCGAGAGAGTTAAAGAAAAGCTGTGCATGGTTAAAGTGCTCTTGGAATTTGGCCCCCCGCGCTCGTTGTTTGATACCCTCAAGATGCTGCGCATACCTGGAAGGGTATCAGAAATACTACGGCAATTTACCAGCACAACCTACTCGACATATCCTCCATTCTCTGCAGAAACAGGCCCGCCAATATTGTTGCGATTAGGCCAGTAATTGATGTTGCCACTGACTATTCGATGACGAGCTTTACCATCTCGATTATGATTCAACACTGGGCAGAGGGGACGATTGATAGGGAGCTGAAATTGGGTCGAGATCATCGACGAGGTGACAAGGTCACTGCGGTAACACACCTCTTGAAAGTTAACCCCAAGTCGGCTTATTTGTGTATCAAAGTATGAGAAGTTGCGACCTTGCAGTAACGGATCGTCGCTAAATCCGATTCCCGGGACGACGTGGCTAGTACAAAAAGCCACTTGTTCGGTTTCGGTGAAGAATTCGTCGACGACACGGTCCAACACTAGTTCCCCGATCTCTTCAAGGGGCACCAATTCTTCCGGCCACACCTTCGTCGCGTCCAGAATATCAAAGTCGAAATCATGTTCGTGGTCTTGGGGGATAGTTTGAATAGCAAGCTTCCATCTCGGATAAGCCCCTTTGTCGATGGCCTCGTTTAAGTCTTTTCGGTGGAAATCAGGATCCTGACCGGAGATCTTGAGTGCTTCATCCCAGAGGAGACTGTGAACACCGAGTTCGGGAATGAAATGGAACTTAACAAAATGACGATCGCCATGGCTGTTCAGAAGAGTGTACGTGTTAACGCCGAAGCCCTGCATCATGCGAAAGGAACGCGGAATGCCGCGGTCAGACATGACCCACATTACCATATGGGCCGCTAGGAGAATTTCAGTAGGATGACAGCTCGATGTATGCGCATGACTTGCACTCGGGCTGGAGACCGACAAAATCCCAAAAATTATTGTGAGCAGTCTGACCAGTCGGAACTTCGTTGTCGGGCTCAGGCTTAACGGCGTGAACAAAGTCGGGGAATTTGATGGCATCCTGGATGAAAAATACAGGTATGTCATTCCCGACGATGTCCCAGTTCCCCTCCTGCGTGTAGAATTTGATAGCGAACCCTCGAACATCGCGGACCGTATCCTATGCAAGAACGCATGGGTGAATGCAAGAAAAATGAATACCAGCACACATACGGCACTTCCTCTCGCGCCTTGGACCGTGCTGAACCGAACAAACACAGGAGTTTTGCGCGATGAGTCCGTCAGCACTGGTGCGTAGGTATATTTTGAAGCGTGGTCCCCATATACTTTGAAATATCCGTGAGCTGCAGCGCCACGAGCATGCACAACACGTTCAGGGATGCGCTCGTGGTCAAAGCGGTGAATTTTCTCGCGGCCAATCTGATCCTCGAGCAACATGGGACCGTTGTGTTTATCGGCGCCAGTACCGATCACCCTGAGCCTGGTGAACGCGAGGTAACTAACACGCGGAAACCAACTTATATGTCACGCACCAATTGTCTGTATCAGAAACCTTCACGCCATGGTCTGTAGTCAAAAACGTATCCCGGGTCTTAGTGGCATGCGGCGGCTGTTGAATGTCACGTTGCATGTTGTCCGTTGGAGTTGCAGCGGTAAAAGGTCTTTTCGCAGACTCCATGAGAGAGGACATAATAGGTTGAAAAGAACGGCCGTCGTGAAGCTCATACTTGAATCCCTCGGGTTATATGGTCGCTCGCCCCTGTCAAGTTGAAATGGCGTCAGTGGTGACGACAACTTGTCAAAGCCCCTATCCACGCATGAACTTGTAAGCATTGATGATTGATCAGTTGAACAAGACAAATCAGATTAAGACATATAAACCAGTAAGTTTTAGTCAGAACAGAAATAAAGATGGGATTATACGTCCACAGAGAAAAGAGTGTCATAAACGAATCGCTAATGGAGAAACTAGGGGAAAATGTGGTAAGTTTGGATAGACATACTGCCTGAAAATCCTCGTCAAGGCACTGTACGCAGGCAGAGAGCTCGAGACCACGCTCGTTACTAGGCTCGTGGTGCTGCACGAACGGAACGATGCGTAATACACCGATAAAGAGATAGCGTAGAATGATACGATACGTCATCTTGGGGCGTAGTAGACGAATCAACCATCAACTACGACGAAGCGATTGGCGGAGTTGTCCGCCCAATCTACAAAATAGATGAGAAATACGGTCAGGCCAGTAAACATTGATGAAGCTCACGCATAGAATAGTCAGACATGGAGAGGGAAAAAGGGTCTTACTTGACATCGGCGCAACTGCAGTGAGTGGCTGTACCGACCCAACCCTTACCACAGGTTTCGCACCAGCCTCTCGGACCATTGTCAACGCCGATGGTCTTGGTGGCGGCGGAAGGGGTGGAAGAGATAGACTCGTCACGGTGAATACTGACCAAGTGACGACCTAAATCATGTTTGCGGCTAAACGAACGCCCGCAGGAACGGTGGGGGCAAACATGGGGTTTGAGGCGGTTGGGGTCATGAGTTGCCATGTGAGTTTTCAGATTATAAGCTCGGGCGAAAGCTAGTAGAGCCATGATGAGCAGCGAAAAAAGTAACGACAAATGCGAACCGACCTCGCGGGCAATTTGGACACTGGTATTTCTTGCGAGGATCTTCCTTGGACTGATCTTCGACACCGCGGACTGACCTGGCTTGCGGCACAGGAGACGCGGTAGTAGACAGATGAGCCATATTGGACGGAGACACGGCGTCAGCGCCGATAAATCCCAGACCATAGAAGTCGGCGGTCGTAGATTTGGGAACAGCAGGGATGCGTGTAGCACCTCCGTAGTCAGAAATGCTTCGTTTGTAGGGTTCCGCTGCTGGCGCAGTAGGAGCGCTGCGTGGACAAAGGGGTAGAGACCCGAAGGTGCTGGGATCCACAGTCATAGGAATATTGTTGTTGCCCTGCACAGCACTGCCGCCGTAGTCGGAGCAACCGCTGCCTCCGATGCGAGCCCTTTGAAAGTCCATTTCGAGGTCGAGGGGGAATGAGCAGTCGTTTGCAGGGTACGAGGACTCGGAGAAATTATAAAAGGACTCGGAGCGGGTAGAGAGTGTTTCGTATGTACTCTCGGAAGAGACGGTAATAGTAGAGGGAGGACCACACGTTGGGGTATCGGATCTCAAAAAGGAGTAGGCGTCGTTGGAGTCTACGGTAAGGAGCTGAAGCTGGACTTCGTTGTAAGCCGCGAGGCTGGAGTCTAATTCAAGCTCAAAGAGATCGGGGTGGGGGGCGAGGATGTCAGATGGCGAGTGAAATGAAACAAAGTCGAGGCCTTGCTGTTGCTTGGCGCAGTCGGAGCCATATGTATCAGCGGTGGAATAAAGTGTGTCGCTGAGAGGATCAGACATGGCTGGGCTGCGGAGGGTGTCTTGTATTGTTGGTTATGACTTGGATTGCACTTGCGCAAGAGGGGGGGAAGCGGAAGAAGGCGACGCTGCTGCGCACCACGCAGGCTCGTATATATTCACCATTACATCAGCCTGATTTCTCACCCGTCACACTGCCCACCCTTTTCCGTCGGCCCGCCGCGAGAGCGGATAATCACCCTCACGTCAGCCGATCCCGGTGTTCACACTGCGGAAATTGCGCCCATCCACACCACGGCGTGTTCCAGCGCTGCATTACCATCAGCCCCAACGTGCCCTTGTAAACTTGTTCTGCCCGCTTTCTTCGTGCCCCATTCTGTGTGCTCACCCCCGCCACACCTCAACGCGCGCTCAGCTGCCACCGATCGTTCCAGCCTCCTTTCTGATCGGTGTCGGCTGTCAACGTTTCATCTTACGGGGTTACCCCTATGGAATACACACTGCCATCGGAGTGGTCACGCCAAAGGTATTCCTACCGGCCCGTTGACCCCTCAAAATGGCTTGTTCAGTAAAAAATCACTTGGCAACCTGTGCCACATCGTGGGACTCGAAAGTAGGGTGGGAGTCACATCCAACCTATTGTCCCATTCCTCGGGCTACACATGGCACTGGCGTCCCGATAAGTTCCGAGTCCTCTTTGGTCGTTGCGTTGGGTCCACAACCCTGAATGTTAATTAATCAATCGTGCGCGCAACGCAACACTGGAGGCTGTAGCTTCCTTCCTGTGACATGTTGCCATCCCGCCATTTGTGGCATCTCAGAGGCTATGATCGCATTCGTCACGAAGCACCACCTACACCACAGTTTTGCGCCCATTGAAACTATCCCATGACAAAGCCCGAGTTGGAAGGTAAGAGATGCTAATATAAAAAGTTCTACGCGCAACGATTTGTATCGCCCGCCTAGCTCAATCGGATAGAGCGTCAGACTCTTATGACTAGGCGATCTGAAGGCTGCGAGTTCGACCCTCGCGGTGGGCTAGTGTTTTGCCCCTCCCAGGAGGGCTACCTACAGACTTTTCTACGGTTCGAACCGCAGGATCGCAAAGATGGTTAGGGATAAAATAAAGTATTGTATCTCGTAGGTCAAGTGTCTAGCAGAGTATCTAGCAGAATGTCTGGCATAATGTGAACTAGTTCCCCACGGCTCATATGCATAAGATATCGTCAGGCCCATCAGTTCATAGTCGAATGGCCAGCATTCTGTTCATCCACGGAAAGTGCAACAACTACTCCGATAGAACATTGAGTTCATCTCTCAAAGATGAAAAGATAACACATACCTAATCATGGAAGGTATAGTGGCTGCAAATAAGCAAGCGAACGCTGCCCAGCTGAGGTATATTCCACTCCCATACGAAATCTCGATGCCCGACAAGATGCCTTGGGCAAGTTGCATCGTGTTGACACTTTGAGCTTTGTCAACTATCGCAGTCCAGATAGCCGCTCCGATCAAGATGAACAGAGCAGATAGAACGGACATCGTGGTTGAAAAGAGGAACAGAACAGTCCTCCGAAATGCCCCGCTATCGGGAGGTTTAAATGATGATGCGATTTGGGGAATGGAATGGAACTCACGTAAACAACGAGAACGCAGTGAATATCGTGCCGAACAACAGGAAGTAGTATGCAACACGAGAATTGGTTCCCAAATATGAGGAATTCATGAAAGCGGTATCAACAAAAATGTAGGCCGTATACTGTGAATAATTGAGGAGCATATCGGATGTGATGGCGGTATATGGCTGGAATCTGGCGGCAATAGCTTGGTTCGAGCATTGTCCAGCAGAACTATTGACATAGGCGCAGTAAGAGTAAAGGCCGAACTCATACTGTTGCCTGATTCCAGCTCCTTGCCCAAGGGGCGAAGAGGAGTTGGCCGTATAAAGTCCTTGGATGGTATCATTGAAGGCTTTGGATAGTGCTTCGCTTTATTTATGTTGGAGCGCTGATAGTGTCGTAAGTACGAGAACCGCTCACCCGTAACCCGAAACATCGACAGTTGCCTAATGTGGTGGTCAGACTGGAAGAGGCTGGATAGGTCTGAGGGATTACCATCGAGATCCCACGAGGCACAGTGGATGTATTGGTTTGTCCTACCTATGTAGGCTCGATAAGGTGTACATCTGATCCACACTCTGGGACCTACATGGACAAATATCAATAGTAAGAGTGCTGCAAAGCTGAGGAACGGTTAGAAAAGCGGGGACAAAAGCTGGAACGACGCACGAGAGAAAGGAAGCGCCTGCAATGCAATATTCCCCTTTCATAACGATAACATGAAAGAAGAGCGAGCAGGTGAAGAGAAAGAGACGCGATGGCAAGATGGATGTTGAGAACGCAGCTGCCTCGAGGACATGTAGCGTGAACTAGACATTGCCACCGAGTTGGAGTAGAGCCGAAGATGCCGATGGCGTGAAATTTCAAGCTCCGATATAATTAGCACGGAAGATTTTACTAGGCCATATTTGCCAAGCTTGCTCGGAACAGTGATGAGTGCAGTAGAGTGAAACCTGGATTACCTCTGCTTCTTCTCCCTGTTGCGTTCCACCCACCTTCTGTCTTAGTATAGTAATCCAGTTCAGCCTCAACACTACCTTCACCATATGTCCAGGCTTGTGTCAACAGTGTCCCTCGTTCGGAGCCTCGTCCCTTCTGAACCCCGCCTGCCTGACCCTGACTCGCCGGACGACCACGACGACAGTCCAAGTGGAAATATCTCACCTCAAGAACGTATTAAGAGAGTTGCAGCGAGAACGATGGATCTTGGAAGGAGCTTCACTAGCCGCCCTCGCTCACCAACCCTGACATTGCATCCTGAGTCCAAACGCACACTCTGCCCGAAACGGGAGGATAGAGGCAAGGAAGCGCAAGTTTCACGGGATCGAGGACAAGGTGATTTATCTCACCAAAATTGTTCGTTTTGCTCAACCCGCCTAATTAGGGAGTGGTCACTTTACCGTGCCACCGCAGTCCGATGGATCACTGGCCATGGATCATGTAACCCCACAGGATCCTATTGCGGTTGTTCCGAATGATGATTCACCCTTCATTACGCCTCCATCGCCACCACATCCACCCACACGGCCGTTGTTACAGTCTTTTCGTGATTTCGGTTCAGTGCGT
>Ga0307508_10001011_pt1 | contig 32731 bp, 27 predicted proteins | sample 9_EM_MG_FD_203089 | JGI IMG/M metagenome (GOLD analysis project Ga0307508, IMG submission 203089) | Populus trichocarpa ectomycorrhiza microbial communities from riparian zone in the Pacific Northwest, United States - 9_EM | ecosystem: Host-associated > Plants > Roots > Unclassified | place...
CCACGCGGCCGCCACGGCGGCGACCGCGGCGGCCGACGCGGTCGCGGCCGACGGCACCCGCCGGGAGCGTAGGTAGAGCGGCAGCCAGCCGGTCACGAGGCCTCCTTCGGCTTGCCGGTGAGGATCGGCGTCAGGTCCTTCTCACACCTGTTCGCGGCGTCGCGCAGCGCGGTCACCCGGCGCAGCTGCTCCTGCTCCGGCTGCTTGCGCAACGTACGCAGGATGGCCGTGGTCTGGTCGCGAATGGTGGCCCAGTCGTCGAACGTGCCGTCGAAGACGTGCAGTTCGTCGGTGCCGAGCAGCCAGGCGCCGGCGGCGGCCCGTGCGGCCTCGTCGTCCTGCGCGCACCCGTTCCATCGGGTTCCCGCGCCGAAGGCGATGTCCTCCGCCACGTGCGGGTCAGCGCCGGTCAGCCAGTCCGGCTGCAGGGAGAACCGGACGGTGGTCGGGTCGGTCCTGGGCGCGTTTCCCTGGAACTGGTCGCTGCTGCCGTCGCCGACCACGGAGGGCTGGAACTCCGCCGCCCGCGTGGGGGCGTTCGGCAGCTTGGCGAGCGCTGCGAGGGCCCGCCGGGCCTGCGGGACGACGCCGGGCAGGGCGTAGGCGTACACGGCGGTGACGCACACCTGCGGGGTGCCGTCGGCGCAGGTCAGCGCCTGCGCGCTCGGCTCGATCTGGTACCGCCGGGTGTCCGTGGGCGGCGGAATGAGCAGCAGGCCGGCGACGCCCGCGGCCAGCGCCGCCGTGGCCGCGCCGCGCCCCCACCACGAGGCGGCGGACGCCAGCAGCGCGCCGCCCACGACCAGCCCGGCGGCGAGCGCCAGGCGGCCGAGCACCGCCACAGCGGTGGGGCCCTCCCACGGGAACTGCTGGAACTGCACCATCAGCGAGAGGTTGACCAGCGGGGTCGGCTGGTCGGCGCCCGCCGCGTCGAACTGCTCGGCGCCCGCCGCGACGAACTGCACGACCAGCACGGCCGCGGCCAGCGCCGGCGGCAGCAGCGCGGAGCTCCACCACCGGCCGAGGGCCAGGCCGGTCCACACCGCGCCGACCAGCAGCGCCGTGTCGACGAGCACGCTCGGGAAGCCGGCCGCGCCGAGCCAGCCGCCGGTTGACCCGATCAGGGCCGCGCAGACGCCGACGAGGAGTAGGTGGGCGGTCGCGACCGCGGCGCCGAGGGCCGACATTGCCGGGGTTATGCGCTGCCACAGCGGCCGGCCCGTGCTGGCCATCAGCTCCGCGGCGCGGGTGCGCTTCTCCCGGCGGCCGAGCATCGCGCCGCAGGCCAGGGCGAGCGGCACGACGACGAACATCAGGGACGCCTCGACGTAGCCGAACATCAGCCACTGGCGCCACCAGGTCCGGACCATTCCGGCAGTGAACAGGGCGGCCACGACGAACAGCAGGATCGCGATCGTCCTGGCGCTGGAGCCGCGCAGCTCCGCGCGGATCGGCCGGATCACGACGTGCCCCGGTGCTGGCGCAGCAGGTGGGAGTAGCCGCGCTCGGCGGGGCTGTCGCCGACGCCGACGCCGGACTCGCCGAGCCGGGTCAGGTCGGCGGGCACGCCTTGGAAGACGAGGCCGCCGCGGTCCATGAGGACGACGTCGGAGCAGGCGGCCACCACGTCCTCGACCAGGTGGGTGGAGACCAGCACGCAGCTGCCGTCGCCGAGTTCGCGTAGCAGGGCGCGGAACTCGACGCGCTGTTCCGGGTCGAGGCCGACGGTCGGCTCGTCGAACAGCAGCAGCGGCGGCTCGTTCACGATCGCCTGGGCGATGCCGGCCCGGCGCAGCATGCCGCCGGACAGCGACTTGAGCTTCGCATCGGCCCGGTCGGCGAGATGCACCCGCTCGATGGCGCGCTGTGTCGCGGCAGGGACCGCCTTCGCGGGCATCTCGCGCAGCCAGGCCATGTACTCGACGTAGTCGCGCACGGTGAACCGCGGGTAGTAGCCGAAGTGCTGGGGCAGGTAACCGAGCCGTCTGCGTACCCCGCGCAGGTCGCGGCCCCGGGTGGCGTCGTGGCCGAACAGTCGCAGCGTGCCGCCGGCCGGCCGCACCACCGTGGCGAGGGCGCGCATCAGCGTGGTCTTGCCGGCGCCGTTCGGGCCGAGCAACCCGTGCACGCCGGAGCTGAGGGTGAGGTCGAGGCCGTCGACGGCGAGGCGCCGACCGGCCTTGACCCGCAGGCTGCTCGTCTCGACGTCCCAGGCGTGGATCGTTGATCGTGGCTGCGTCATGACCTTGACGCTAGGAGCCGCGGCCGCGGTGACGCCTCTGTCCCCGTGCCGATCAGACCGGTACTACCTGAGGCGTAGACGGCCGCACGGCTATGCCTCAGGGCCGATGCCGGGCCGGACCATCCCGGACTCGTACGCGTACACCACCGCCTGCACTCGGTCGCGCAGATCAAGCTTCGCCAGGACGTGCCCGACGTGGGTCTTGACGGTCCCCTCGGAGACGTGCAGCCGGGCGGCGATCTCCGCGTTCGACAGGCCCTCGGCCAGCAGCAGCAACACCTCCCGCTCCCGCTCGGTGAGATCGGGGCGGCCCTGCCGCGCCGACGCGGTCGGCATCAGCCGGCCGGCGAAGCGGTCCAGGAGCCGGCGGGTCACCCGGGTGCCCACCACCGCCTCGCCGTTGGCCACCACCCGGATCGCCGCCAGCAGTTCCTGCGGCGAGACACTCTTCGGCAGGAACCCGCTCGCTCCAGCCTGCAGCGCCGCGAACGCCTCCTCGTCGGTGTCGAACGTCGTCAGCACCAGTACCCGCGGGACCGGACCGGCGCCGCAGATGTGCCGGGTGGCAGTCACCCCGTCCATCACCGGCATGCGCAGGTCCATCACCACGACGTCGGCGGATGTCGTCCGCAACAGCCGCAGCGCCTCGGCCCCGTCACCGGCCTCCCCGACCACCGTTATGTCGTCCTGGTAGTCCAAGACCAGCCGGAACCCCGTCCGGACGAGCATCTGGTCATCGACCAGCAAAACCCGCACCGGCGCGGCCGTCACGCCGACGCCCCTCGGCCGGCGCCGTCGGCGAGCGGGATGCGCGCTCGCACGCGCCATCCGCCGCCGGCGAGCGGACCCGCCTCGAACTCCCCGCCATACAGGCCGGCCCGCTCGCGCATCCCCACCAGCCCGTGCCCGCCGGCGCCGACGGCAACCGGGCCGGAACCGGTGTCCTGAACCTCCACCTCGATGCCGTCCGGCCGGTACGTCACCCGCACCATCGCGGCGGGTGAGGGGCCGGCGTGCTTCAGCGTGTTGGTCAACGCCTCCTGCACGATGCGGTGCACCGCCAGCGCGATCCCGCCGGGGACCACCGGCGGGCTACCCTCCACCGCCAGGTCGACCGTGAGCCCGGCGCCACGCGCCCGCTCCGCCACGGCGCCCAGCTGGGCCAACACGACCGGAGCCGGGTCCGCGTCGTCGCTGCGCAGCAACTGCACCAGTCTCTTCATGTCCTCGAGTGCCTCGCAGCCGGTCGCGTTGATGGTCTGCAGCGCCACCCGCGCCCGCGCCAGGTCCCGGTCCAGCGCGTATTCGGCGCCGTTCGCGTGCACGATCATCACGGACAGCGAGTGAGCCACGATGTCGTGCAGCTCCCGGGCGATCCTCGCCCGTTCCTCGGCCACGGCGATGCGGGTCGACTGGTCGCGTTCCCGCTCTGCGGCTTGCGCGCGCTCGGCAGTGCCCGACAGGTACAGCCGCCCGATGAAGGCGACCGCCCACACCCCCACCGCGGCGAACAGCGTTCCCGCCAACGCCCGGCCGACCCCGTCGGTGGTCATCGGCAGCGCGAACGGGTGCATGCCCTGCTGGACTTCGACGGCGGCGCCGCCGAACACGGCGACGGCCCCGGCGAGGGCTCCGGCACGTACGCTCGCCGCGTACCGGACCACGGCGTACAGGGCGGCGCCGGCCGCGGCCGCGAACCCCGCCACGTTCCACGTCGTGCGGAGCGGGTCGATCGGCAGCAGCACCGCCGCCGTCACCGCGCACACCACGACGAACACCGCCACGGGCCGGCGCCGCCGCCACAGCAGTGTGCCGCCGACGAGGCACCCGTAGACCACCCCGCCCAGCGCGAAGCTGAGCCAGCACTGCCCGGCGACCAGCGCGACCGACACGGCCAACGCCCAATCGACCAGGGCCGGCGTTGACCTGAACGAGCGACCGGACATCCCGCGACAGTACACATGACCAGCGACTACGCGACCTTTCCACCGCGCGTCCGCGAGCCCGGCGCACGCGGCGGCGGGCGACTTCCGAAACCTCTCGCGCCATGGCCGCGTTCGTAGATCACGCCGCCCTGTGGTCGACGACCTGTTCGTGGTCGCCGGTGAGGTGGAATATGAGCGCCATGCAGGTCTCGGTCTTGTACTTCGCCGACTGCCCGAACTGGGTCGACGCCGGGCGCCAGATGCGGACGGCGCTCAACGCGATCGGACGCGGCGATGTCGAGGTCCACTTCCGTGCTGTGGAAACCGCGGAGGAGGCCGCCGAGGTGGGCTTCGGCGGATCACCCACATTCATGGTCGACGAGGTGGACCTGTTCGGCTCGCCGGCATCCGCCGGCTCTCTGACCTGCCGCGTGTACGAGACCGAAAATGGACTTTCCGGCGTTCCCACGCTCGCCGTCCTGGTCGCCAAGCTCAGGGAGAGGACCGGGCGATGACACGGGTCGCCCGAGACGTCCCAGCACACCGGTTTCACCGTCACGGATGCTGCGGCCGTTCCCCGAAGAGTGCGGCTGCAGCTCTCTTCGGCGATGCCAAGGGGGGTGGGTGGTCGCCGTGGCCGTCCTACCGCACTCGTTCCCAGCCGCGCCGGGGGGCACGGCTGCCTAGCTGCTCGTCGCGGCTGCGGTAGACGATGTACGGGCGGGTGAGGTAGCCCACGGGCGCCGAGAAGACGTGCACGAGACGACTGAACGGCCAGAACGCGAACAGGGTCCAGGCGGCCAGCACGTGCAGCCGGAACCCGATCGGCGCCTTGAGGATGAGGTCGGTGTCGGGGTGCAGGTAGAAGATCGACCGGAACCAGGGTGAGACCGTCTGCCGGTAGTCGTGCGGGTGGCCGGTGAGGTTGCCGAGCACGGTGGTGCCCAGGCCGAGCAGCAGGGTGCCGATCAGTAGCACGTACATGGTCTTGTCGTTGCGGGTGGTGGCGGAGAAGATCGGGCCGACGGTACGGCGGCGGTAGATGAGGATGGCAGCCCCGGCGAGGGTGCAGACGCCGGCGATCGTGCCGATCCCCAGGGCCACGGCGTGGTAGGCGGTCTCGCCGACACCGGCGGCTTCGGTCCACGATTCGGGGATGAGCAGACCGCCGACGTGCCCGAGGGCGACGAACAGGACGCCGAAGTGGAACAGCGGGCTGCCGATGCGCAACAGCCGGCGTTCGTAGAGCTGCGACGAGCGGGTGGTCCAGCCGAACTTGTCGTAGCGGTAGCGCCAGATGTGCCCGCCGACGAAGACGGCGAGCGCGACGTACGGGATGACGACGAACAGCAGCACGTCGAGGGTGTTCATCGGAGGGCTCCCTGCGGCTGGGGCATGTATTCCGGCGGCGCGAACGGGGCCAGGCCGACCTGTTCCTCCGGCGGCCCCTGCGCTGCGAGTTTGGCGACGGCGTCACGCAGGTCCCCGGCCAGCGGCGGCAGGGTCGCCGAAACCGAGTCGAGGAGATCGGCCCACGGCGAGCCTGCGTCCTGCAGGGCGAGGCGCAGCAGTTCCAGGCCAGCGCGGTGTTCCAACAGCAGGGCGCGGCCCCGGTCGGGCCGGGCGGCGGCGTATTCGAGAACGACGCAGAGATGGTCGGGTAGTTCGTCGTCGACCAGTAGCAGTCCGTCAGCGGCGTACGTCTGTTTGAGGCTCAGCAGCGCCATGCCGCGATTGCGGGTGTCGCCGTGGGCGTAGTAGGTCAGGAACAGGCAGCAGCGTTTGCGGTGGTCGAACGTGGCGACGTAGTCGGCGGCCAGCTGACCGGGCTGAGTGGTCCGCAGATGCTCCAGGAAGCGGCGCAGCGGGGCGCCGACCGCCTCGTCGAGGGTGCCGCTGACCTGGGTCAGGAGGTCGAGGCGGCCGAGCAGTTGCTCGTCGGGGTAGCCCAGCAGCAGCGATTGAGCCTGCCAGGCCGCGGCGGTGGCGCGTTCGACGGAGTTCATGGCCGGGGCTCGCTTTCGGCGGCGGGATTCTCGTCGGCGCGCGGCGGAAAAAGTCCTTCGGGACGGCCCTCACCGTTCCAGCCGAGCAGGTTGACCCGACGTGCCTTGTCGGCCGGCCCGGCGATGGTGTCGGTGGTCTGCCGGGCGCGCAGCAGGTGGAAGTTCTCCACGGCGATCGGCGTCGGGGCGCCGGATGATTCGCCGAAGGGTCCGGAGCCGCCCATGCCGGGGCCGCCCTCGTAGTTCAGGGAACATTCGGTGGCCAGCTCTTCGAGGCTGTGCGCCTGTTCGGCGTGCGCGGGTGGAATGACGTACCGCTCGTCGTATTTGGCCAGGGCGAGCAGCCGGTACATGGCGTACATGTCGGCGCCGGTCATGCCGACCGCGGCCGGGATGCTCTCGTCGGCGTCGCGGCCCATGTTGATGTCGCGCATGTAGGAGCGCATCGCGGCGAGCCGGTGCAGAACCGCGTCCACCGGGGCTGTGTCGCCGGCGGTGAACAGCTGGGCGAGGTAGTCGATTGGTATGCGGAGGGCGTCGATGGCGGCGAACAGGTTGCCTCGGTCCTCGGCGTCGTAGCCGGTGTCGCGGACCACGTCGACGACCGGGGACAGCGGCGGGATGTACCAGACCATCGGCATGGTGCGGTATTCCGGGTGCAGCGGCAGCGCCACCTTGAACGTGTTGATCAGGGCGTGGATGGGTGAGCGCTGCGCGGCTTCGATCCAGTCTCGGGGGATGCCGGCCTGCTCGGCGGCCGCGATGACGGCCGGGTCGTCAGGGTCGAGGAACACCTGCCGCTGCGCCTCGTACAGGTCGTGGTCGTCTCGAGTGGAGGCGGCCTCCAGAACGCGGTCCGCATCGTAGAGGATCAGCCCGATGTAGCGCAGCCGCCCGACGCACGTCTCGGAGCACACGGTGGGAATCCCGACCTCGATGCGCGGGAAGCAAAAGGTGCACTTCTCCGCCTTGCCGGTGCGGTGGTTGAAGTAGATCTTCTTGTACGGACAGCCGGACACGCACATCCGCCAGCCCCGGCAGCGATCCTGGTCGACCAGGACGATGCCGTCCTCGGTGCGCTTGTAGATCGCCCCGGAGGGGCAGGACGCGGCGCAGGACGGGTTGAGGCAGTGCTCGCAGATGCGCGGCAGGTAAAACATGAACGTCTGCTCGAACTCGAATTTCACCTTGTCGGCGATGCCCTTGAGCAGCACGTCCTTGTCGCCGTGATCGGGCGAGCCGCCGAGGTCGTCGTCCCAGTTCGCCGACCAGGTGATCTTCATGTCCTTGCCGGAGATCAGCGACTTCGGGCGGGCCACCGGGGTGTGCTCCTGCAGCGGCGCGTTGGTCAGCGTCTCGTAGTCGTACGTCCAGGGCTCGTAGTAGTCGTCGATGGAGGGCAGCTTCGGGTTGGAGAAGATGGTCAGCAGCTTCTTCCACCGGCCGCCGCCCTTGAGCGTGAGCCGGCCGCGCCGATTGAGCGTCCAGCCGCCCTTCCACTTCTCCTGGTCCTCGTAGCGACGCGGGTAGCCCTGGCCGGGCCGGGTCTCGACGTTGTTGAACCAGACGTACTCGACGCCGCTGCGGTTGGTCCACGCCTGCTTGCAGGTGACCGAGCAGGTGTGGCAGCCGATGCACTTGTCGAGGTTCATCACCATCGCCATCTGGGCCATGACACGCATCAGTACTCGACCTCCTGATTGCGGCGGCGGATGACGGTGACCTCGTCGCGCTGGTTGCCGGTCGGGCCGAGGTAGTTGAACGCGAACGACAGCTGCGCGTACCCGCCGATCAGGTGGGTCGGCTTGATCAGCAGCCGGGTCAGCGAGTTGTGGATGCCGCCGCGCCGGCCGTTGGTCTCGGTGCGCGGCACGTCGATGAGCCGGTCCTGGGCGTGGTGCATGTAGACCGTGCCTTCCGGCATGCGGTGCGACACGATCGCGCGGGCGACGACGACGCCGTTGCGGTTGACCGCCTCGATCCAGTCGTTGTCGTGTACGCCGATCTTGGCCGCGTCTTCCTTCGACATCCAGATCGTCTGCCCGCCACGCGACAACGAGAGCATGAACAGGTTGTCCTGGTACTCCGAGTGGATCGACCACTTGTTGTGCGGCGTGAGGTAGCGAACCGCGATGCCGAGCTCGCCCTGGTCGCCCACCCGGGGCTCGCCGAACAGGGCGTGCATGTTCAGCGGCGGCCGGTAGACCGGCAGCCACTCCCCCAGCTCGGCCATCCAGTCGTGGTCGAGGTAGAAACTCTGCCGGCCGGTCAACGTGTGCCAGGGTTTCAGCCGTTCGACGTTGATGACGAACGGCGAGTAGCGCCGTCCGCCCGCTTCCGACCCGGACCACTCGGGTGAGGTGATCACTGGGGTCGGGCGGGCCTGGGTGTCGGCGAAGGTGATCTGTTTGCCCTCGTGTTCTTCCGCCAGATCGGCCAGCTTGACGCCGGTCTGCTTCTCCAGGGTGCGGAAGCCCTGCACGGCCAGATGCCCGTTGGTGGTGCCGGACAGCGCGAGGATCGCCTCGCACGCCTGCACGTCCCGGGCGATCGACGGCCGGCCGTCGGCCACTCCGCCGCGTACCGTGCCGTTCTTCTGGCGTAGGTAGTCGAGTTCCTTGCCGACCTGGAAGGTGACGCCCTTCGTGGTGGCGCCGAGGGTGTCGAGCAGCGGCCCGAGGGAGGCCATCTTCGCCGCGATCGCGGCGTAGTCGCGTTCGACCGGGATCAGTTTGGGCATGGTCCGGCCCGGGACCGGTTCGCAGTCGCCGGTCTTCCAGTCGGCGACCCGGCCGTACGGGTTGGCCATCTCGTCGGGGGTGTCGTGCAGCAGCGGCGCGGCGACCACGTCGGTGCGGGTGCCCAGATGCGTGGCGGCCATGCGGGAGAAGGTCTGGGCGATGGTCATGAACGCGTCCCAGTCGGTGCGGGTCTGCCACGGCGGGGCGATCGCCGGATTGAACGAGTGCACGAACGGGTGCATGTCGGTGGTGTTCAGGTCGTGCTTCTCGTACCAGGTCGCGGCCGGCAGCACCACGTCGGAGTAGATCGTGGTGGAGGTCATCCGAAAGTCCAGGGTGAGCAGCAGGTCCAGTTTCCCGGTCGGCGCCTCGTCGTGCCACACCACGTCGCGGGGCCGGGCCTCCGGCGGCGCCTCGGTGGCGCGCACCGCATGGTCGGTGCCGAGCAGGTGGCGCAGGAAGTACTCGTTGCCTTTCGCCGACGAGCCGAGCAGGTTCGCGCGCCAGACGGTCAGCACCCGGGGGAAGTTCTCCGGGGCGTCCGGGTCCTCACCGGCGAAGCGCAGCTCGCCGGCCTTGAGCTGGTCGACGATGTGCTCGGCTACCGGCACTCCGGCCGCCTTGGCGTCGTCGGCGAGGTCGAGCGGGTTGCGGTTGAACGTCGGGAACGACGGCATCCATCCCATCCGCGCCGACGCGGCGATCAGGTCGGCCGTGGACCGGCCCGCGAAGGTGCCGCCGGCCTGCCCGGTCGCCAGGGTGGCGGCGGAGAACGGGTCGTAGCGGTACTGATCGGTGTGCAGGTACCAGTACGCGGTCTGGATCATCTGCCGGCCCGGCCGCGACCAGTCCGATGCGGTGCCCAGCACGCTGTAGCCGGTGATCGGACGGACCTTCTCCTGCCCGACGTAGTGGGCCCAGCCTCCGCCGTTGACGCCCTGGCACCCGGTCAGCGTGGTCAGCGTGAGGAAGGCCCGGTAGATGGTGTCGGAGTGGAACCAGTGGTTGGTCCCCGCCCCCATGATGATCATCGACCGGCCGCGGGACTCCTCGGCGTTGGCGGCGAACTCCCGGGCGATGCGCGCCGCGGTGGGGCCGGCCACGCCGGTGATCGTCTCCTGCCACGCCGGGGTGTACGGCTGGTCCGCGTCGTCGTAGCCGGTGGGCCAGTCGCCGGGCAGGCCGTCGCGACCCACTCCGTACTGCGCGAGCAGCAGGTCGTAGACCGTGGTCACGAGCTTGTCGCCGATCCGGCGGACCGGCACGCCGCGGCGCATCGGCCGCGCGGCCCCGGACGGCGTGTCGAACCGTGGCAGCACCACGGTCGCCGACGGCTCGTAGCCGCCGGCCGCCGACAACAGCGGGCGCACCGTACCGAGGTCGAGGTTCCACTTCCCGACGCCGGCCTCGCCGAACCGGAACCCCAGCGAGCCGTTCGGGACGTACGGCATGCCGTCCTCGTCCAGCACGACCGTCTTGAACGCCGCGTGTTCGGAGCCGGCGAGCGCCCCCGGCAACTCGGCGGCGGTGAGCATCTTCCCCGGCCGTACCGTGCCGTCGTCGTTCTCGTCGAGAGTGACCAGGAACGGCAGGTCGGTGTACTTCGCGACGTAGTCGGTGAAGTAGCCGACCTGCCGGTCGACGAAGAACTCCTTGAGGATGACGTGCCCCATCGCCATGGCCAGGGCGCCGTCGGTGCCGGGCTGTGCGGGTAGCCACTCGTCGGCGAACTTGACGTTGTCGGCGTAGTCTGGGGCCACCGCGATCACCTTCTGCCCGCGGTAGCGGGCCTCGGCCATCCAGTGCGCGTCCGGGGTCCGGGTGACCGGGAGGTTCGACCCCCACATGATCAGATACCCGGCGTCCCACCAGTCGCCTGACTCCGGCACGTCGGTCTGGTCGCCGAACACCTGCGGGGAGGCGACGGGCAGGTCGGCGTACCAGTCGTAGAACGACAGCATCGCCCCGCCGATGAGGTTGTAGAACCGGGCGCCGGCGGCATGCGACACCATCGACATCGCCGGGATCGGCGAGAACCCGGCGAGGCGGTCCGGGCCGTACGTCTTGATGGTGTGCACGTGGGCGGCGGCGATCAGTTCGGTGGCCTCGTCCCAGGTCGCGCGGACGAGGCCGCCCTTGCCGCGGGCGGACTTGTACCGGCGGGCCTTGACCGGGTCGGAGACGACGTCGGCCCACGCGGCGACCGGGTCCCCGCCGTGGGCGGCCTTGGCCTCGCGGTACATCTCGAGCAGCAACCCACGGATGTACGGGTACCGCACCCGGGTCGGCGAGTAGGTGTACCAGGAGAACGCCGCGCCACGGGGGCAGCCGCGCGGCTCGTACTCCGGCCGGTCCGGCCCCACCGACGGGTAGTCGGTCTGCTGGGACTCCCAGGTGATGATGCCGTCCTTGACGTACACCTTCCACGAACACGAACCGGTGCAGTTCACCCCGTGCGTCGACCGGACGACCTTGTCATGTGACCAGCGATCGCGGTAAAAGGCGTCCGACTGACGTCCGCCGATCTGGTAAAGAGCGCGGTGGTCGGCCGAGACCTCGCCTCGGGTGAAGAACCGGCGGGTGCCGACCAGCGCTTCGGTCAACGGGTCGTCCATTCCCGCCGGCTTTCGCGGATTGTGTTGCGCGTCGCTTCGGCTGCCCACGGTCGGGTCTCCCTCGAGGACGGCCGAGCCGTCCGTAGCTCACTTCCATGTGATGATCTTCACACTAGACCCCGAATGAACACGAATACGGTCGATGTCGCCCGGTTTCCGGCACAACGGCCCCAGACAGCCTCGTGACGGGACATGAAGGCATCGAACCGGCCGGTCAGCGACCGGGAGCGGGCAACAACGTGCCGACCGCGGCCCGGATGGTGTCGATGGCGTCCCAGTCGTCCGGGTTCAGGTTGGCGAGGGCGGCGGTCACGGCTTGGCAGCCGCAGTACTCACACATGAGCGGTACGTCCCGGGCCCGTGTTGGGGCCGGTGGTCCGGCCCGGTCGGACGCCGGTGGAGGTTTGGTCGACGCTCTTGGCGACCGCGGTGACGGTCAACCCCAGCGCGGCGAGCGCGACGACCGCGAGCGCGGCCAGGCCGAACGCGTACGTGGCGTACTGCCCGTAGAGGGCGCCCATGATCAGCGGGGGGACGAACCCGCCGAGGCCGCCCGCGGCGCCGACGATGCCGGTGACCGAGCCGACCTTGTTCTGCGGCGCCAGCAAGGCGACCAGCGCGAACGTCGCGCCGCTGCCGGCGCCCAGCGCCGCGGCCATGGCCAGGAACGCGAACGTGCCCAGCGGCGCGAGGCCCGGAGTGAACGCCTGCACGGCGGCGCCGACGACCACGACGCCCAGCGCCGCGGCCAGGACCCGGGTAGGCGCGAGCCGGTCGGACAACCAGCCGCCGACCGGGCGCATCACCACGGCCAGCAGCACGAACCCGGCCATCCGGTTGGCGGCGTCGGCCTGCGTCAGCCCGTAGGCCGTTTTCAGATAGGCCGGCAGATAGACCGAGAACGCGACGTAGCCGCCGAACAGGACCGCATACAGGGCGGAAGCCTGCCAGGTGATCCGCAACCCCGCGGTGGCGATCAGCCGCCGGGACAGCGGCTCCGCCGGGACGACCCGGCCGGGGGCGTCGCGCAGCAGCAGCCCGGCCAGCAGCGCGTACGCGGCCAGGACGATCGCCGTGACGATGAACGGGGTGGCGACGCCGTGGGCCGTGACGAGTTTGACCGTGGTCAGCGCGCTGATCGCGGTGCCGCCCATGCCGGCGCCGAACACGCCGATCGCCAAGCCCCGGCGCTCCGGCGGGAACCAGGCGCTGACGAACGGAACGCCGACCGCGAAGGCGGTGCCGCCGACGCCGAGGAAGAACCCGCCGACCAGCAGCCCGGCGAGCGTCGTGTGCCCGGACAGGCCGAGGTAGAGCACTGGGACGATCGTGGTGAGCGAGACCAACGGGAACATGATCCGTCCGCCGAACCGGTCGGTCAGTGCCCCGACCGGGATCCGGCCCACCGAGCCGACGACGACCGGGACGGCGACCAGCAGCGCCTGCTGGAACGAGCTGAGGTGCAGGATGTCCTTGAACTTCGGGGCCAGCGGGCTGAGCAGAGCCCAGGCCCAGAAGTTGACCGCGAACCCGAGGGCGGCCAGGCCCAGCATCACCGCCCGCTGCCGAGGAGTCCCGGTCGCCTGTGCGGCGCCGGGCGTACCGGAGCGGGGCTGCCCTGTGCTCATCATCGTCTCCCCATCTCGTTCACGTCGCCGTCGTCGGTGGTCGTCGGCTCGGGCCGAAGGATGCGAGGCCCCCATCAGCCTTCCCGTTCTCCCGACCGGCTAAATAGGGCCTTTGGTCCCGTGAACGGCCGGCCGGAGCGTTCGGGTCGGCTGAGCTCGGGGCTCGGGTTTTTGTTATTCGGGGGCGCGTAGAGGCTCTCCCGTGGGAGCGGTGTGTGGCGCTCCGCGGTCGAGAGGAGTCCGGGATCGTGGGCAGGGTGGCAGGTTCGGGAACGAGATGGTTGGTGCGGGGGCGAGCCGCCGCGATGGTGGTGAGCGGGGTGCTGGTCGCGGCGCTGGTGGGGTGCTCGGGCGGCGCCGACCAGAGCACCAGCGCGGGGTCCGCGCCGATTGTCGAGGCCACCGCGACTGCCACGGCCTGGGCTGCGGCGACGGCCGCGGGTGACAAGTCGGCCCCGGCGAGCCCGCGGAGCAGCGCGTCGAGCACCGGCAAGCCGCCGGTCAACGCCTCACCGAGTGCGGCGGTGGGCGGCAAGCCGACAAACACCGCCGGCCACCACACGGTCCTCATCGTCAACGCCACCCAGCAGACCCTGTGGGTGGCAGCCACCCAGCAGAAAGAACACCCGATCGCGCGGACCAGGTGGAAGCTCGCCCCCGGGGCATCCACCAGCGTGCTCCTGCCGAGGGGGTGGGGCGGCCGGATCTGGGCGCGTGCCGGATGCCACACCGACGGCAGCGGCCGGAACGTGTGCCAGTCCGGCTACTGCGCCGACTCGGAAGCATGCGTGCAGCCCAACCCGGCGCCGACCACTCTGGCGGAGTTCGCGCTGGACGCCTGGGCGGGCCTGGACTTCTACGACGTGAGCATGGTCGACGGGGCGAACCTGCCGATGTGGATCAATGTATTCCACACCGTCACCAAGGACCCGTTGAGCAGCCGCGGTTGCTCGGCCGCGGGGTGCACCCGCCCGATCGCCTGCCCGTCCGCGATGCGGGTGAACAGCGGCGGGACGGTCGTGGCGTGCAAGAACCCGTGCACGGCTTTCAACACGGACGCGACCTGCTGCCGGGGCGATTGGGCGGGGCGGGAGAAGTGCGTTCCGTCGCGCTGGCCCGTGGACTACACGCAGGTGTTCAAGAAGGCCGAGCCCTTCGCGTACTCGTACGCCTTCGACGACTCCGCCACGATGTCCTGCAAGGGCGGCTGCGACTACCGCGTGACCTTCGGCCTGACACCGGGGAAGGGCGCCACATGATCGGCTCAGCGCGTCGCTTCGCCACGTCCTCGCAGGTCGTCGACGCATGATTCGGTGACGTCGCCGGAAGGCGGTATTCGATTTTTCTTCACAACTGGCGGGATGTGCCTACGCCTCTCTGGTTGTGAAGCCCCAGCGAAGACCGTCTCCCGGGCAGACGACACCCCACTGTCGGGCTTTGGACGGTCCGTCCGCCCCTGGGTGTCGGACGAAGGGCGGGTCTCGGCCCAGGGAGCTCAGCTGAGGGTGAGGTAGTTGAGGTTCCAGCCGCCGTGGTCCTGGGCCAGGGTCAGCGTCTGCACCCCGGCAGGGAGGGTGACCGTCGCGGTGGTTGTAGCCCAGGTTCCCCAGCCGCTGCTGGCGGGCAGGGTGACGTTGCTGGGCGTCAGGTTGGTGCCGCTGGAGTTGGCCAGGTGGAAGGCGTCGGTGACCGCGGACGGCGCCGCGAAGCGGACCGTCACGGTGTACGTCCTGGCGGTCGCCACGTTCACGGTGTAGCGCTGCCATTGGCCGGTGCCGGTCCAGCCGATGTTGTAGCCGCTGCTGTCGCTGTTGCTCCCGATGTCCACGGTGTCGGCCCGGTACCCGCTGCCGTTGACCGAGGTCACGTGGTAGCCGAGGCCTTCCCCGCCGGTGTCGTAGTTCTCCGCTTCGACGGTGCCCGGCACGGCCGTGGCGGTCCCGCCGTACGGGCCTTCGACCGCGGTGAAGGTCATGTAGTTGATGTCCCAGTTCGGGTTGTCGTTGACCATGGTCAGGGTCTGCACGCCGGCCGGGAGGTAGACGGACGCGGTGGTGGTCGTGAAGGTCTGCCGGCCTCCGGTCACGGGTATGTCGATGTTGCCGGTCAGGTTGTTGCCGTTGGAGTCGGCCAGGTGGAAGCCGTCGGTGACGCCGTTGATCGACGCGACCCGCAGCGCGACGCTGTAGGTGCCGGGAGCGGCGTTGACCGTGTAGCGCATCCAGTTACCGGTCGCGGTCCAGCCGACGTCGTAGCCGCCTTCGTTGCAGCCCTCGATGTCCACGCTGTCGCCGGTGCGGTAGCCGGAGCCGTTGCCGATGGAGGCCACGTGGTAGCCGAGGCCCTCCCCGCCGGTGTCGTAGCTCTCGGCCTGCAGCGTGCCCGGGATGGTGGTGGCCGTGCCCTGGTAGGGGCCGTTGGTCTGGGCAAAGGTCATGTAGTTGAGGTTCCAGCCGCCGCGGTCCTCGAACAGGGTCAGGGTCTGTATCCCGGCCGGCACGGTGACGGTCGCGGTGACCGTTCCCCAGGTCTGCCAGCCGCCGGTGCCGGGCAGGTTGACGTTGCCGCTGAGATTCGTGCCGGCCGCATTGGCCAGGTGGAAGGCGTCGGTGACCGCGCTCGGCCCGGCAACCCGGAAGGCGACGGTGAAGGTGCCTGCGAACGCCGCGTTCACCGTGTAGCGCACCCATTGGCCGCCGCCGGTCCAGTCGAGGTCGTAGCCACCGCCGGTGTCGGAGGCGCTCTCGATGTCCGCGCCGTCGGGCCGATAGTTGGTGTTGAGGCTGGGCGAGTTCAGGTTGTAGCCGAGGCCCTGGCCGCCGAAGTCGTAGTTCTCGGCCTGGACCGTGCCCGGGATCGGGGTGGCCGTGCCGAAGTAGGGGACCTCCGTAGCGCCGAAGACGATGTAGTTGAGGCTCCAGCCGCCGTGGTCCTGGAACAGGCTCAGCGTCTGTATCCCGGCCGGGAGGGTGACGGTGGCGGCGACCGTGACGGTGCCCCAGGTGGAGAAGCTGCCGGTGCCGGCCAGGTTGACGTTGCCGGTCAGGTTGGCGCCGCTGGAGTCGGCCAGGTGGAAGGCGTCGGTGACCGCGGACGGCGCGGCGACCCGGAACGCGATGGTGTAGGCGCCTGCGTAGAACGCGTTCACCGTGTATTTCTGCCACTGGCCACTCCCGGTCCAGCCGAGGTCGTAGGCGCCGCTGCTGTCGCTGGTGTTCTCGAGGTCCACGGCGTCGTTGCGGAACCCGTACCCGCCGGTGGTGTTAGCCGAGGTCACGCTGTAGCCGACGCCCTGGCCGCCGAGGTCGTAGGCCTCGGCCTCGACCGTGCCCGGGATGGGCGAGGGCGTGCCGCCGAGCGGGCCGGTGGGGCTCGACGGCGCAACCGTTCCGCCGCCGGGGTTGAAGACCGGGTCGGTGGCTACGCTGCTGGCCAGCGTCGCGTCGGCGTAGGTGCACAGGGAGTTCGCACAGGCGGCCTCGGTCCAGGTGACCGCGACGACGATGCGGTACAGCGGGACGGCGCCGCCGGTGGACGCCTGGCCGCAGGCGCCGCCGGCCGCCGGCTGCCAGCAACTGCCGATGTAGAAGGACATGTGGTAGATCTGCCCGCCCACCGTGGTGTCCTGCGGGGTGGTCGGCAGCGTCGCCGTCGCGCCGCTGCCCGCCGCCGCGCTCGGATCCCAGGCCTCGACGGAGCCGGTGAGGTACGACGTCACGGTCGGAGTCAGCGCGTTCCACTGGGTGTTTGAGCTGACCGCGTCCCGGCCGTAGACCAGCGACGGTCCCCGCACGCTGTGCACCAGCGCCATCCCCGAGGTCGCGACCTGTGCGGCGACCTCGGCGCTCTGCTGTTCCCGGTTGACCCTCATGGTCGCCACGAAGAACGACGTGACGGCGGTCATCACCACCATGATCAACGCCATCGCGATCGCGGCTTCGAGGAGCACGAAGCCGCTGTCCCGGCGGCCCGAGCCGGGTTCGCCGGTGACCATCACTTCTCGGTGAACAGGGAGACCGGACCGGGCAGGAGCTTGTTCGGGTTGGCGTTCCACTTCTGCAGGGTCGATCCGTCGCAGGTCAGGGTGATCAGCGGGCTGACGCCGGGCCCGCTGTTGTAGACCAGGCTGTTGGGCAGGCCGGCGGGCACCGGCGCGAGGCAGTGCCCGGCCGAGTCCACGATCGTGAAGCTGGTCGCGTAGACGCCGGTGTCGCCGTACACGGTCCATCCCAGCGCGCCGCTCGCCGCCGCGCTGGGGCACTGCACCAGCGTGACGTACCCGGTCGTGGCGTTGGTCAGGGTGCTGTGCAGGCACGCCGGGCTGCCGTTCAGCGCCTGCGGCCGGTTCATGATGTACCCGGTCGTCCCGGTCTGCCCGGCGACGATGGTGGGCAGCTCCCATTTCTGGTTCCAGTTCACGCCGGCCGCGGTGGGGGCCTGCTTGCACTGCCAGAGCCAGAACAGGTAGCGCTGCCAGTTGTACTCCGCGACGTCCAGGCACTTGCCGAACTGCCCGTAGTTGACCAGCTGCCCGGTGCTGGCCCCGGCCGCCCCGGCGCCGACGGTGCTGTCGCTGCTGACGGCCATGGCGCAGGAGTTCCGCACCACAATGGGCGTCGGGATCGCGGCGGACTGATTGTTGAGGCAGTACCCGTCGAGATTGACACCGTCGCTGGTGCCTTGCAGGTTGTTCCTGTCGTCCTGGTTCCACTGCTGCCGGGCGTAGCTGCTGGTGAGGCACGGCTGCATCGTCACCGCCACAGGGGAGACGAGATGCGGCACGGTTCCACCATCGACGCACAGCCCTTGCGGGTAGCCAAGGGTCACCGACGAGACAAGCACGATCTGCAGCTTGGTGTTGTAGGCCCAGATCTGCTGCTGGCTGCCGGGCACGCACTGCGCCAGGGTGAGCGCCGCCCCGGCCGCCGGGGTGGCGCTGCCGGCGTCCAGGCACGGATACTGGACGCCGGCGACCGTGGTCCACGCCCGGAAGCGGCCGCCGGCGACGTTGGCGTTCGTCGAGCCGACGGCGTAGCGGCTGGTCAACACGCGGGTGGCGCCGGTGTACGTGTCCGTGCCGATGGAGGTGATTGCGGCGTAACGGGGGATCGTGGCCGGCCCGGAGCCGGGCGTGCAGCTGATCGGGTTTGCGGCGTCGATGTCCAGGTATTGGACCGTCACCTGGTAGGTCTCTCGAACGCCCACCCCGCTGCCGGCGCCCACGGCGCCGGTGTAGGGCCCGCACGGCATGGAGGTCAGAATCCCGCCCCCGGCCGCGTCGGACGCCGCCCGGATGTGCCCGACCATCACCTCGATCCCGGCCATGGCGGCGTCCAGCTGCCGCGGCCGCTCCGTCGCGTTGCGCGCGGTGCTGAAGCTCGACGCGGAGACCGCGGCGATCACCCCGCCGAGCATCGTCGCCACCATGGTCAGCAACAGCGCGATCGGCAGCGACCCGTCGTCGCGGCGCCGGCCCGGGCTCGGCCGGGTCACGGCACGGCCCTTCCGTCGGTGCAGACGTCGGTCGCGGCCGACCGGTCGGCGTTCATGGCGGCCCAGGTGACGGTGCTCTGCCGGGTCGACGCGGTCGCGCCTTTGCCCTGGGTGCTGTTCAAGGAGACCTGCAGGCGTTCGTAGTTGAGCACGGCGGTGGCGGCCGTCAACTGGAACGGCTGCACCACCTGGCCGGTCGAGTCGGTGACCAGATAGATCCCCGAGGCCAACGGCGCCCACGGGCTCGCGCTCGCGGGCGAGCCGTTCAGCCAGGTGCGCCGCTGCAGCTGCGCGGTCGCCGTGTGCAGCCGCAGTTCCACGCAGGTTGGCGTACCCGTCTGGCCGAGCAGGTACTCGACGTAGTAGTCGGTGTTGACCATGGCCGGCTGGCTTACCGCGGTGGCGTACCGGATCTCCCGGTCCATTTTCTGGAAGCTGGCGATAAGCTGCTGCTGACCGGTGGTGACCGCCTCGAAGGAGTCGACGGTCCGGTACACCTGCACGATGACGGCGGTGCCGATCGTCGCCGCGACCGCCATGACGCTCATGCCGACGAGCAGCTCGGCGAGGGTCGCGCCGGCGTCCGCCCCCAACGGGCCGGCGCGGAAGAACCAACCGAGGCACGCCATACCAGTAACATCGGCCGCAACACCCGGACTATTAGCCTTCTCCCGGGTCGAGCCCGCCCGCCCCAGAGGCCGGCGCCGATCAGACCTCGCCGTGGATGATCATTGTCGCGTGCTCGCGCGCTGGTGGACTGAGGGCGCGGTGGAGATCGTCGAAGAGCATCCGCGCGGTCTCGCCGCTCCAGCCCGGCGGTAACAGTTGCAGTGGCAGACCCGGCTCCCGGTAAGGCAGGCGCCGCCACTGCGTCAGCATCGGGATGTACGTCCGGTACGCGTCCAGCCGTGTCGTCCCGCCGGCCGAGGCGCGCTCGAGCGCCGGGCCGTACTGGCGCAGGAAATCCGTGTACAAGACAGCGAGCTCGTCGAGGTCCCACCAGCTGCTGACCTTGGAGCGCAGGTCCCCGAACGCGAAGTGTTGCCCGGCGAACATGTCCGCATACGTCGCCAGCCCGCGTCGCTGCAGCGTGTGGCGCGTCTCGACGGCCAGGTTCCCGGGAGCGATCCACACGCCCGGGGCGGCGGTGCCGAACCCGAGGCGGGTCAGGCTCGCCCGCAGCTCGTGGCGCTTTTCCCGCTCGGTTTCCGGCACCGAGAAGACGACCAGCAGCCAGCCGTCCTCGAGGCGGGCCCGCGCGCTGTCGAAGATGCGGGAGTCGCCCTCGGCGAATATTTCGAGGGTGCCGCCCTCCAGCGAGTACCCCACCGCCCGGTCGCGGCGCTCGGAACGCAGCACGCCGCGGCGCTTGAGGCGCGAGATCGAGGACCGTACGGCGCCCCCGTCCAGTCCCAGGTCGGACATGAGCCGGACGAGCGAGGCCACGGACAGCCAGTTGTCCTCGCCGCGGGCGTAGAGAGCGAAGATCGTCAAGATCAACGGGCCGAGTCGGGTGTCGCGCCCACTCGCCGGCTCGGCTTGCGTCGTCGGCTCCGTTTGCACCGGCCAACCCTACTGGCCGACCGCGGGCGGCCCGATGCGGTCCGCCGGGGCCGGAACCCGGAGCCGGTGTGGGGGGATCTCGGCCACGCCGAGGATCTCGATCATCGCTTCCGGCTGCCACAGGGCGGTGCAGCCGATGCCGGCCATCGCCGGATAGACCGGCCCGGCCAGTTCCCGCCAGACCTCGCCGATCTGCCTGCCGTGCGCCTGATAGTCGGGGATGTCGGTCAGGTAGATGGTCACGCTGACCAGGTCCTGCGGCTCTCCGCCGACCTCGCGCAGGGTCGTGAGCACGTTGCTGAACGCCTGCCGGAACTGCTCGACGATGCCACCCGCGACGATCCGCATCTGGGCGTCCAGCGCGGTCTGCCCGCCCAGGTACAGCGTGGCGCCGCTGAGCGTGCCGTGTGAATAGCCGCGCGGGGTCGGCAGGGTGGGCGGGTTCACGGCGATGGACGACATGGGGCCTCCGTCGGGTCGAGGAGCGGGACTCCGCCCACCTCGGTATTGACTTTACCTGACGACCGTGAAAAATACGACATAGTCAAAGACCACGAGGACGGAGCCCGGCCATGGAGCCCGACTTCAGCAAGTACCGCCTGGAAGGCGACAACTCGATCTACCGCCTGCCCAGCGGCCGGGTAGCGCCGGTGGTCACCCGCGCCGGCGCCGAGCACACCGACACCGCGAACTCGGGTGGCGCCGTGCGGATCTCCGGTGTGAGCAGTCAACACACCCCGGCACGCCGGCTCTGGTACGGCAAGGTCAGCAACGAGCCCGGCTACCGGTCGGTCACCCACCACCACGGCGAGGCCGAGACCGGCGGGTATGTGCTGGCCGGCCGCGCCCGCATCTACTTCGGCGAGAAGTTCGCCGACTACGTCGACATGGCAGAAGGCGACTGGGTCTTCGTCCCGCCGTTCATGCCGCATGTTGAATGCAACCTGTCACGCAACAGGCCGCTGGTGTGGCTGACCACGCGGACACCCGAGAACATCGTGGTCAACCTCCCCGACGTCGCCGACGGCGACCTGCTCGACTGGCTGGACCGGTGACCGGGCCGGCGCCCGCGAGCGAGGCGCGGGCGGGCTCGCGGATCGTCACCGCGGCGCTGTCGCTCACGCCCGCCACGCCGCAGCACTTCGACCTGGCGTTCACCGCCGTCACCCAGCCGTGCCCCTGGCCCAAGGCGTACGGCGGCGACCTCGTCGCCCAGGCCGCGGCCGCGGCGATGCGCTCGGTCACCGACGGCAAGACGCTGCACTCGATGCACAGCTACTTCCTGCGCCCGGCCGACATCGAAGCCCCGGTCCGCTACGAGGTGGAGATCCTGCGCGACGGGCGCGGCTACAGCACCCGGCAGGTACGCGGCTACCAGAACGGCAAGCCGCTGTATGCGTGCCTCGCCAATTTCGCCGCAGGCGTTGCCGGCGCGGTGTTCGCCGCCGACCTGGACGAGACCGTGCCGGACCCGCAGGACCTACCGAGCGCCGAGGAGTACCTCGACGGCCGCGAAGGCGGCGCCATGACCGAGGAGTCCAAGGCCTACTGGTCCGGTGGCCGCGGGTTCGACCTGCGGCACGTGCCCGGCCCGGTGTACCTGCGGGTCGAGGGCGGCCGGCGACCGCACCAGGCCGTGTGGGTCAAGCCGTTCGACGCGCTGCGCCCGGTCGCCGGGCTCACCGACGCCCAGCGCGACCTGGCCGTGCTCGCCTATGTCTGCGACTACACGATCCTCGAGCCGCTGCTGCGCGTACTCGGTCTGGCCTGGGCCGATCCCGGCCTGGTCACTGCGAGCCTCGACCATGCCATGTGGTTCCACCGTCCCGTCCGGGTCGACGACTGGCTGCTCTACGTCCAGGACGTGGCGAGCGCCGAGGCCGGCCGCGGCCTGTGCACCGGCCGCTTCTTCACCCGCGACCGGCGCCACCTGGCCACGGTCGCCCAGGAGGGCATGATCCGCCCCGCTTCCGCCTAACCGGCCGCCCGCCCCGGGCGGGCACACGGAAGGACTCGCACCCCGATGGCTCTTTCCCCTTCGGCCCATGTGGACTCGTTCACCCGCGACCACCTGCCGCCCGCGCGGCAATGGCCCACCATCGAATTCACCACTCCCGAACTGCGCTACCCGGACCGGCTCAACGCCGCCACCGAGCTGATCGACGCCCCGACCGCGGCCTTCGGCGCCGACCGGCCCGCCCTGCGCACCCCGGACGGCCGGACCTGGAGCTACGGCCTGCTGCGCACCCGCGCCAACCAGGTCGCCCAGGTGCTGACCGAGGATCTGGGCCTGGTGCCGGGCCAGCGGGTGATGCTGCGCTCGCCCAACAACCCGTGGACCGTCGCGGCGTGGCTGGGCGTGCTCAAGGCCGGGGGCGTCGCCGTCACCACCATGGCGGCGCTGCGCGCCCGCGAGTTGGCCCAGATCGCCGAACGGACCCGGCCGGCGATCGCACTCGTCGACCACAGGTACGCCGGCGACGTCTACGCCATACGCGACACGACCGTGCCCGCCCTGACGATCGTCGAATCCGGCGGCGACGGCCCGCGGGACCTGATCGCCCGCACGGCCGCGAAGTCCGGCGAGTTCACCAACGTGGCCACCGCCGCCGACGACGTCGCGCTGCTCGGCCCGACCTCCGGCAGCACCGGCACCCCCAAGATCACCGCGCATTTCCACCGCGACCTGCTGTCGATCGACAACACCTTCGGGCGCCACATCCTGCACCTGCGCCCCGACGACGTGGTCGCCTGCTCCGCCCCGCTGGCCTTCACCTTCGGGCTCGGCATGCTCGTGGTCTTCCCGCTGCGCGCCGGCGCCTGCGCGCTGCTGACCGAGTCCTCCACGCCCGATCAACTCGCGCAGTACGTCGCCGACCTGGGAGTCACCGTCCTGGCCACCGCGCCGACCGCCTACCGGGCGATCGTGCGCGCCGACCGCGTGCGGCAGCTGTCCGGGCTGCGCGCCGCGGTGTCCGCCGGCGAACACATCACCGAAGAGGTCTGGCGCCGGCTGCGCGACGATCTCGGCCTACCGGTCATCGACGGCATCGGCGCCACCGAGCTGCTGCACATCTTCATCTCCGCGGCGGGCGACCAGATCCGGCCCGGGGCCACGGGCCGACCGCTGCCCGGTTACCGCGCCGCCATCCTCGACCTCGACGGCGTCGAACTCGGCCCCGGCGAGCCCGGCAGGCTCGGCGTGATCGGCCCGGTCGGCTGCCGATACCTCGAAGACCCGAGGCAGGCCGACTACGTCGTCAACGGCTGGAACGTCACCGGCGACATCTTCCACCGCGACGAGGACGGCTACTTCTACTACCACGCCCGCTCCGACGACATGATCATCTCGTCCGGCTACAACATCGGCGGCCCCGAGGTCGAAGCCGCCGTCGAGACCCACCCGGACGTCTCGGAATGCGCGGTCGTGCCCCGCCCCGACCCGGAGCGCGGCTCGGTCGTGTGCGCGTTCGTCGTGCTGCGGCCCGGCGTCGCGGCCGGCCCGGGCCTGGCCAAGCAGATCCAGGACCACGTCAAGCAGACCCTGGCCCCGTACAAGTACCCGCGCGACGTGCGATTCGTCGACAGCCTGCCACGCAACGCCAGCGGGAAACTGCAGCGCTTCGCGCTGCGGCGGATCGTCGAGGACGAACAGCCGGCGCAGCGCCGCCTGGACCCGGAGAGGAACCACCCGTGAAGATCGCGATTGTCGGCGCCGGCCCCGGCGGCCTGTACCTCGCCGCGCTGATGAAGCAGCTCGACCCCGGACACGACATCACGATCTGGGAACGCAACGCGCCGGACGACACCTTCGGCTTCGGCGTGGTCTTCTCCGACGAGACCCTCGGCGGCATCGAAACCGCCGACGCGTACGTCGCCGAGGCGATGGCCGGGCGTTTCGCCCGCTGGACCGACATCGACATCCACTACCGCGGCGAATGCCACACCGTCGGCGGCCAGGGCTTCGCCGCCATGGGCCGCAAAGACCTGCTGCACCTGCTTCAGGAGCGCTGCCGCGAGCTCGGCGTACAGCTGCAGTTCGGAACCCTCGCGCCGGACGTCGAACGGCTGCGCGCCGGGTACGACCTCGTGGTCGGCGCCGACGGCGTCAACTCGCAGACCCGCGCCGCGTACGCGGAGGTCTTCCGGCCCAGCCTGGACCGGCGGGGCAACAAATACATGTGGCTGGGCACCGACAAGGTCTTCGCGGCCTTCCAGTTCTTCATCAAGCAGACTCCGTGGGGCACCATGCAGGTCCACGGCTACCCGTACTCGCGCCGGGGTTCGACGTTCATCGTCGAAATGCACGAGGACGTCTGGCGCGCGGCCGGCTTCGACGCCGCCGCTGACGAGCCGCTGCCGGTCGGCGCCTCCGACGAACACGCGGTCGAGCGGCTACGCGAACTGTTCGCCGACGAACTCGACGGCCACGACCTACAGGCCAACAACTCGCGATGGCTGACCTTCACCACCGTACGCAACCAGCGGTGGCACGACGGCAACCTGGTGCTGCTCGGCGACGCCGCGCACACCGCGCACTTCTCGATCGGATCGGGCACCAAGCTCGCCATGGAAGACGCCCTGGCCCTCGCCGCCTGCCTGCACGAGCACGACGGCATGCCGGCCGCGCTGGACGCGTACGAGACCGAGCGCCGCGCGGTGGTCGAATCCACTCAGCGCGCCGCACAGGCCTCGCTGGAATGGTTCGAAAACATCGGCATGTACGCACGCCAGGAGCCCACCCAGTTCTGCTTCAACCTGCTGACCCGCTCGCGGCGCATCACCCACGCGAACCTGCGGACACGCGATCACGAGTTCACCGACCGGGTCGACGCCGCCTTCGCCGCCTCGCAGGGCCACGCCACCGTGGCGCCGGCCATGTTCCAGCCGTTCCGGCTCGGGAACCTGGAGCTGATCAACCGCATCGTCGTCTCGCCGATGGACATGTACTCGGCGGTCGACGGCGTGCCCGGCGACTTCCACCTCGTGCACCTGGGCGCCAAAGCCATGGGCGGGGCCGGGCTGGTGATGACCGAGATGGTCTGCGTCTCACCGCAGGCGCGGATCACCCCCGGCTGCACCGGCCTGTGGACCGACGATCAGCGCGACGCCTGGGCCAGGATCGTCGGCTTCGTCCACGAGCGCAGCCCCGCACGGATCGGGCTGCAACTAGGCCACTCCGGTCGCAAGGGCTCGACCCGGCTGATGTGGGAGGGCATGGACGAGCCGCTGCCGTACGGGAACTGGCCGCTGATCGCCGCCTCGCCGCTGCCGTACGGACCCGGTTCGGCGACACCGCGCGAGGCCACCCGGTCCGACATGGACCAGATCGTCGAGGACTTCGTGACCGCCGCTCGGCGCGGCGCGCAGGCCGGGTTCGATCTGCTCGAACTGCACTGCGCCCACGGGTACCTGCTCTCGTCGTTCCTGTCGCCGCTGACCAACCACCGCACCGACGAGTACGGCGGCGACCTGGCCAACCGGCTGCGCTTCCCGCTCGAAGTCTTCGACGCCGTCCGCGCGGCCTGGCCGCAAGACCGGCCGATGACCGTACGAATCTCCGCCTCCGACTGGCTTCCCGACGGCAACACCGAGCACGACGCCGTCGAGATCGCCCGCGCGTTCATCGCGCACGGCGTGCACGGCATCGACGTCTCCTCCGGGCAGGTCGCCAAGCACGAGCAGCCCGCGTTCGGTCGCAGTTACCAGACCCCGTTCGCCGACCGCATCCGCCACGAGGTCGCCGCCGAAGCCGGCGCGGCCGTCATCGCGGTCGGCGCGATCGCCTCCTACGACGACGTGAACTCGATCCTGCTGGCCGGACGCGCCGACCTCTGCGCCCTCGGCCGCACCCACCTTTACGACCCACAGTGGACGCTGCACGCCGCAGCCGAACAGAACTACCGCGGCGACGCGGCACGCTGGCCACTGCCGTACGCCGCCGGCCGGCGCAAGCCGCCGACCTCGCGCACCGACGCCGTCCGCCCACGCCTCGCGCTGCTACGCGACGACCAGCCCGACGCGGGCAGGACCCAGCACCTGCGCTGGACCCCCGCCTACGACCACGCGACCTCCTGACGTAGCGGTCGCGGCTCCGCCGGTCGATGCGCTACTGCGGCAACTCGGTCCCGGCCTGCTCACGCACCATGTAGTCCGCGTACCAGTCGGGCCAGTCGGGGTCCGCCGCGCCGATCCGGGCCTCGTGCTCGCCGTGCGCGGCGGCCGCCCGGCGCAGCGCGCTCGCCAGGTCCTGCGTCGAGGCGAACACCGTCGAGGTCGGGTCCACCCGGCCGGGCAGCCGGGTGGTGATCTCCTGCAGGATCCAGCCGTTGCCGTCCGGGTCGTCGAACGACAGGAACGAGCCGTAGCTGTGCCGCTCCGGATCCGGACCGGCGACCCGGCTGTCGGTCCCGGCGTGGTGGAAGATGCCGCCCGGATCGTGGAACACCGCGCTGGGGTCGGCGCCGCGGCGCTTCAGCGCGTCGTGCGCGGCGTCGATGTCGTTGACGATCAGGTGCAGGCCCTGAGCCGAGCCGGGCGCCTGGTTCGTGACGGACGTGCCGAAGATGACCGACGCCGGCGAGCCGGGCGGGGTCACCTGCACCACCCGGAAGTCCTCGTCGGTGGCGATGTCGGCGTCGAGCCGCCAGCCCAACGCCGTGTAGAAGCTCTTGGCCCGATCGACGTCCGAGACCGGAACCACGACTACTTCGAGTTTCATGTCCATGACTTGCGCCTCCCGCGCTCAGACCGACCCGACTAGGTCAGCATCGCGCATCCGGCGCCGGATCGCGCCCGGCAATCTCCCTGGCAGGCCGACGCCCGTCACGGGTTGCCTGGTAGCGGCTGGAGAAGGCGAGGCTGCTCCTGGCGCGGCGCCTCGGCGAGTACCCGGTTGCTCCGCTTCGCCCAGACGCACAGGCCGATGTAGACCAGGTCGAGCACGCTGCACATGAGGCCGATGCCGAGGATGAACGGCACATGCCCGAGGCCGCCGAAGAGGATCGTAGGGGCGAGCGTGCCGAGCCACTTGGCCACCGCGATCGTCAGCGACTGCCCGCGCATTCCGCGCCGCCCCACGAACATCGCGATGAACAGACCCGACATCAGCAGGTTCTGCAGAAACGCGGAGTAGGCGGCCGCGTCGTGCCCGCCGAACTGGCCGATGAACAGCCACTGCGTGGCGAACGACAGGCCGAACACCAGAACACCCCAGCCGGCGAACATCCACCGGGTCACGAACGGCGGAAGCTCGGTTCGGCCGTACCGGAAGAACGTGTACGCGATCAGGACGTCGCCGATTCCCCACACGAGGTCGATGACGCCCTGGACCGACACGCCGACGCTCAGGCTCCGCACCGCGTACGTCCACTCCCACGCGAAGTTCAGGCCCAGCGCGGCGACCGGCATGGCATAGGTACGCTCGCGAAACCCCACCCGGCTCGCCTCGACATACACAACCGTCCAGGCGACGCCGCTCACCAGAATTAGAAACATGCCCATCTGCGTCTCCCACGGTGGACATCCAGCGCTGCGGGCACGGTAGCAGGTTCACCGGCCGCGTCGAGTGCGCGTCAATGCCACGCGGGCGGGGCGCGCCCGCCCGCGTCCGGGCGAGACCGGCGGAAAAGGTGGCGGGAATCGTGGCGGTTTCGCGGCCCCTCTACTGTGAGGCGGCACCGCCCAGCCCGCCGAGCCGCACCGACGGAGGCCCCGGATGACGTTCGCCGAGATGCTGGCCGATCTGCGGACCGCGGCCGGGTTGTCGCAGGAGCAGCTGGCCGAACGCAGTGGCGTCAGCGTCCGCGCCATCGGCGAGATCGAACGCGGCGCCACCCGCCGGCCGCAACGCGAGACCGTACGCGCCCTGGCCGGCGCGCTGGCCCTGGCGGCGCCGGAACGGGCCGCGTTCGAGAAGGCCGCCCGCACCGCGCCGCCGGCCGTCACCCGCTCGCAGCCCGGCGCCCGGCCCGTGCTGCCCGCCCCGGTCAGCTCGCTCGTCGGCCGCGACGACGACCTCACGGCGGTGACCCGGCTGGTCCGTGACCCGGTGGTACGGCTCGTCACGATCACCGGGCCGGGTGGGGTGGGCAAGACCCGGCTCGCGCTGGCGGTGGCGTGGCGGTCGGCCGGCAGGTTCACCCGGGTGCACGGGGTCGACCTGGGCACGCTGCAGCGGGCCGACGACGTTCCGCAGGCGCTGGCCGACGCGCTGGGCCGCACGGGAGGCCACGCCGATCCAGCCGCGGCGGTGGCGGCCGCCATCGGCGACGCCCGGTGGCTGCTGGTGCTGGACAGCTTCGAGCACGTCACGGCCGCCGCGGCGACGCTGGGCACCCTGCTCGCCGGCTGCCCTCGGCTGACCGTGCTGACCACGAGCCGGGCGCCGCTGCGGCTGCGAGGCGAGCACCTGTGGCCGCTCGAGCCGCTGGCCACGCCCGCCAGGGACGCTCTGGCGGACCTCGCCGAAAGCCCGGCGGTGCGGTTGCTCGTCGAGCGTACGGCCGCGGTCCGGCCCGGCTTCGCGGCGACCGCGGGTAACGCCTCCGCGCTGGCGGCGCTGACCCGGCGGCTGGACGGGCTGCCCCTGGCGCTGGAGCTGGCGGCCGCTCACCTGCGTACGCAGGAGCCGGCGCACCTTCTCACCCAGGTCGCCGCGCTCTCCGGCGACGCGATCGACCGCCCCGACCGGCACCAGAGCCTGCGCCGTACGGTCGAGTGGAGCACCGGCCGGCTCTCCCCCGCCGACCGGCGTCTGCTCGGCGTGCTCGGCGTCTTCGCCGGCGGCGCCGACCCCGACGACGTCCGCGCGGTGTTGTCCCTGGCCGGCGGCGACACCCCGGCCGACCCGGACGCCTCGTTGGTCACACTTGCCGCGCAGAGCCTGGCCACGGTGTCCGACCGCGACGGGCGAGCCCGAGTCGGCCTGCTCGACTCCATCCGCGAGGTGGCCGCCGGGCAGCTCGACGCCGGCGGCCGGGGCGACGCGGTCCGGGACGCGCACGCCCGGCACTTCGCCGGCCTGGTCGGCGACGGCAGCGACCGGCTCGGCACGGAGCTGGACAACGTCCGGGTCGCGGTGGACCGGGCGGTGGACGTGCTCCCGGATCTGCTGGACGCCCCGCTCGTGCAGGCGTTGACCGGGCACTACCTGGGCCGCGGGCATCTGCTCGAGGCGCGGCGGGTGCTGAGTGCGGTCGCCGGCGTGGCGCCGGCGGATGCGGCCAGGGCCTGGGCCTGGCACGGCGCGTCAATCGCGGCGAACGAGACCGGCGACACGGCCGGGGCGCTCGCCCTGACCGGGCGGGCCGCGGCGATCTTCGACCGGCTGGGCGACGCCCGCGGCCGCGGCGCCGTGCTCACCGTACGCGGCAACGTCTTCAAGACCACCGGGCGCCACGACCAGGCTAGCGCCGCGTACGCCGAGGCGTTGGCCCTGGCCCGATCGATCGGCGACACCCGGCGGGAGACCGTGGCGCTGAACAACCTCGGGACGCTCGCCCACGACCTCGGCAGGTACGACGAGGCGCTTCGTTACTACGCGCAGAGCCTCGACCTCAAGCGCGGCCAGGGCGACCGGCGCGGCATTCCCGTGGCCCAGGTCAACATGGCCACGGTCGAGATCGACACCGGCCGGCACGCCGACGCGGCCGCCCGGCTGAACGAGGCGGCGGAGGCTTTCGTCGAGCTCGGCGACCTCGGCGGGCAGGCGTTCGCGCTGGCCATGGTCGCCCAGGCGTACGCTGGGCTGGACCGCCACGACGACGCCCGCGCCGCCGCCGAGCAGGCGCTGGCGCTGGCCCGCAAGGTCGACTACGCGCTCGGCGTCGGCCTTGCGCTGATGGCGTTGGGCGAGATCGCGGCCGCGACCGGCGATCCGGGCCAGGCCGCGGAGCTGTTGCGCGAGGCGCTCGACTATCCACTGTGTCCACCCGAACGCACCCGCGTGACGGACGAACTCGCCGCCTTGTCGCACGCCTGACCGCCGACGTGCTGCCCCACCTGCCTGACCACAACGCGTCGCCGGGCGGTGGGCCGGAGTAGTGTTCCGTACGGGTCCGGCCTCCGCCGGGAAGAGCGGTTCGTGGGGGATTGCGCGTGCCCGAGACCAGCCGACTACCGATCGACGCCGATGTTGACCTGCACATCGTTCCGCAGCGGCGGGAATTGTCCCGGGCGCCGTGGTCGACCCTCTCGGTGATCAGCGCCGGGGGTGTGATCGGCGCGCTCGGCCGCTACGGGCTGGCTACCGCGTGGCCGCACGCGTCAGCCCATTTTCCGTGGGCGACCTTCGCCACCAACGTCGCGGGCTGTCTCGTGATCGGGATCCTGATGGTGCTCATCACGGAGGTGTGGTCGGCGCACCGGCTGATCCGGCCCTTCCTGGGCACCGGGGTGCTGGGCGGGTTCACCACCTTTTCCACCTACACCGGCGATGTGCAGCAACTTGTCGCGGTCGGCGCCCCGCGCCTGGCCCTGCTCTATCTCGCCGGCACCCTGACGGCGGCCCTGACCGCGGTGTATGTCGGCATCACGCTGACCCGGCTGGCCACTCGCCGGTCGCGGCGACGGCGTGAGCTACGACGAGAGGAGGCGTCGTGAAGATCGAAGGACCCGCGCTGCGGCTGACCGTCTTCGTCGGCGAGGACGACACCTGGCACCACCGGCCGCTGTACCACGAGATCGTGCACCGGGCCCATGCCGCCGGGCTGGCGGGCGCGTCGGTGCTGCGCGGGATCGAGGGCTACGGCGCCTCGTCGCGCATCCATACCACCAGGCTGTTGTCGCTCTCCGAGGACCTGCCCATCGGCGTGATCATCATCGACCAGGAGGACCGGATCCGGGCCTTCCTCCCGCAGCTCGACGAACTGGTCTGCGAAGGACTGGTCGTCATCGACCCGGTCGAGGTCATCCGCTACGTCGGACGACGCGAGGGCACACCATGACCGCCTTGCTGGTGGCGATCGGGGCGTCTATCGGGGCTCCGCTGCGCTATCTGGCGGACCGGGCCGTGCAGTCTCGTCACGATTCGGTTTTCCCGTGGGGGACGTTCACGGTCAACGTGGTCGGGTCGTTCATCCTCGGCCTGCTGATCCACGGCGTGTCGGTGCACCACGTGTCCGGCGGGGTGAACGCCCTGCTCGGCATCGGCCTCTGCGGCGCCCTGACGACATATTCGACGTTCGGCTACGAGACGGTCCGGCTGGTCGAGGACGGGGTCCGCGCCTACGCCGTACTCAACGTGGTGGCCAGCATCGTCGCCGGCCTGGGCGCGGCGTTCTGCGGCATCGCCGTCGCCGAGGCACTCTGGCCCTGACCTCCAGCCCGCCCGGGTCGCGGCATACTGGTGCGGTGAGCGAGGACCCGCCGGCCGGTGAACGCACGGCCACCGACAGGGTCACGGCCGCGCTGCGCCGCCTTGATCGCACGGAGCCCGACGTACGGGCGTGGGTCCGCGTCGACCGTGAGGGTGCCCTGAGCGCGGCGCGGGAACGGGACGCTGCCGGTTCGGGCGGCGTCCTGCACGGGATTCCGGTCGGCGTCAAGGACATCATCGACGTGCGGGGGCTGCACACCGAATGTGGTTCGGAGCTGCGCCGGGGCCGGATGGCCGAGTCGGACGCCCCGATCGTGGCGCGGCTGCGCGAGCTCGGCGCCATCCCGCTGGGCAAGACGGTCACCACCGAGTTCGCCTACTTCTTCCCGGGGCCGACCCGGAACCCGCACAATTTCGCGCACACGCCCGGCGGTTCGTCCAGCGGATCGGCGGCCGCCGTCGCCGCCGGCGTCGTGCCCCTGGCCCTCGGCAGCCAGACCGCCGGCTCGCTGACCCGGCCGGCCGCCTTCTGCGGGGTCGCGGGATTCGTGGCGCCGGCCGGCGGCCCGCTCGACACCACCGGTTTCCAGGGCCTCGCGCCCAGCCTCGACGCGGTCGGGCTGCTCACCCCGGCCGTCGCCGGCCTACGGCTCGCCTACGCCGCGCTGGCAGGCGACGAACGGCTCGCCGAGCCGGCCGAACCGCCGGCACGCCCCCGGTTCGCGGTCTGGTCGGGCGCCGAGCTGACCCCGGTCGCGGCGGCGATGGGCGCGGCCCTGGCCTGGACCGCCGAGCACGCGGCGGGTCACGGCGCCGACCTGGTGACGGTGGACCTGGCGGGCCGGACGCCGCGGCTGGTCGACGCCCACCTGACGATCATGGCTTACGAGGCCGCCCGCACGCTGGCCGCGGAGGGCGCGCGGCCGGATCGGTTGAGCACGCAGCTCAACGAACTCCTGGCGAACGGCCGCGGCATCCCGGACGCCGATTACCGGCTTGCGCTCTCCGTCGCGGAGCAGGAGCGCGTACGCATCCTGGCCTTGCTCACCGACGTTGACGCCATCCTCGGCCCGGCCACCCCCGGCCCGGCGCCGAAGGGGCTGGCCTCCACCGGGTCACCGATCCTGAGCCGGCCCTGGCACCTGCTCGGGCTGCCGGCGCTGACCGTGCCGGGTCACCGCGATGCCGGCGGCATGCCGCT
>Ga0307508_10001012_pt1 | contig 32719 bp, 43 predicted proteins | sample 9_EM_MG_FD_203089 | JGI IMG/M metagenome (GOLD analysis project Ga0307508, IMG submission 203089) | Populus trichocarpa ectomycorrhiza microbial communities from riparian zone in the Pacific Northwest, United States - 9_EM | ecosystem: Host-associated > Plants > Roots > Unclassified | place...
GTCGCGTAATTTGGCGCGCCGCCCCCCCCCCCCCCCCCCCCCCCGTCTCGCCTCCACCTCGCGCTCGAGCAGAGATTTCAGCATCTCGCCCGCGTCCGGCGTGGCGATGAAGGAGGAAAAAAATCTTCGTCGACCTGCTGCAAGCTCGAGGCAGCAGATACATACATAGTTCGTTCTTCCGTTTTCCTTTTTTTCTTCGGCGGCGGCGATAAACCCAACAGCCCCCGCCGCAGCTGCCGGGCCAGTCGAGGCGAGTCGGTCCCCTGCACGGTGCTGCACGGCTATCTGGTTATCTCTGATCGCGTTTCGAATCCGCAGCGCCAAAAAAAAACAGCTGCGATGCCCCCCGGAGGAGAAAAGGAAAAAGAAATGAAAGAGAGAGAGAGAGAGAGAGAAAGAAAGAAAGGCGACGACTGCGGTGGGTGCCTACGGAGTGGGGTATGTAGATGGATGGATACTTCGTTTGCCTCCTCCCACGTTCCATCGGCAGAAAGCGAGCGAGAAAAAAAAAAAAAAAAAAAAACGAGCGAAAACTATCGCCGCTATCTGCATTCTGGTATCTGGTTTTCACACTCTATCTATTTCCACCCCATCTATCCTTTGTTGCGCTTCCCCGGAAAGTCTTCCACACACACGAACGCGAAGTCGTGGCTGCGTGATTGGCCGCGGATAGTTAGCCCCCTTCCTGCGCGGATGTATATGGAGATATTGCGGTACCTGTCTCAGTCCATCCGTCCCGCAAAAAACTAATAAAAAAAAAACTCAACTTTCTGGAATGATCCATGGCGGACACGACGGAGAAGCCGCATGGAGCGCCCAACACGGTAGATAGAGTATATAGATGGATGAGGCCACATTCGCGGCGCGGCCGCAGCGCACCGGTCGCGCAGGACGGATCGGCAGAAGATGGCGGTTTTTTTTTTTTTTTTTCTTTATTCATTACTCGCATGAGCAGAAGATGGCGGTGTGGAGATAGATACTTGGAGTGGCCGGCGCGGATTCGGTCCGTCGAGGTGCAGCGCGTATATATATACATAGTTGCACATGTGTGCGGAGAGTGCCTCCGGTACTTCCGCGAAAGACATGGCAGTGCGGCGAGCGCCACTGCAGCAGGATGGAGGGAAAGCGCGAGTGACGGCCCGCCGTCTGGTGGATGGTGCGCTCGGTGGATTGGCTGAATGTGGGGAAGCTGGGGAAGATAAGATATCTATGTACCTAAGATACTGCTGGGGCTGAGGCCTGCATTTGCAAACGGGCTGGCTGGGCTTGTCGAGAACGATGCAGTCCTCTCCAGCATCAGCGCACCAATCGCGGCGGTTCCTCTGAGCTGAGGAGAACACACATCTGCAGAACGTCCCAGTCGTGAGATGGCGGTCCTCTGGCTGCATGCCGCTCCCAGATTTCCCGCCGAAAGCCCACGTACCGCCTATGTACATACGCACCATCCAAACAATTCGCGGAACGGGCTTGTCCTCCCCGGTAGACCGGCCACTCGGATCCAGCCCATCGGTCAGCTCAGCGGGCAGCCCAGTCCGGTGGGCTGGATCTGCAGACAGCGGAGGGTGGAGCGTGGAGCGTTGCGGTGCCAGAAATCTCCATCGCCGTCCGCCCAACGGATACGGAACGACTCGGCCACTCGGTCAGGCAACACTCGGGAGCCGCAGAAACCCGTCCCGAGTGAGCGCAGGATGCGGGGACGCGCGCGGGCGGGACGGCGGCAATACCGGAAAACGGCTATAGTCAGTATATCGCCACGATCCGGAAAGGTCGCATGCACTTTGTGATCGGACCCGCCGAAAGAGAAACGAAAGAAAAAGGTGCCAACTCACCTATATGCTGGTCTTTATGCCGGAGCGGAAATACCGTGGCCGGCGGGCTAGGTATGTCCGTGCCCGCGTCGCCGCCGCCCCCGCCTTCTTCCGGTCACATGCTGTCGGTTCTATCCTACTTGCCTGTGCACACTTCACCACCGGGCCAGTGCCAGGGCCGGCACGATGGAGGCGTCGGATTGCGGTTGTTGAAACCAGCGGCATGTGGCAGTGGCCCGTGGTTTGCTGTGAGAGCGTGCTGGACGTACTGCGAGGAGGAACTCCACTTCTTAGGGACGGCTGTCCAACTCCCGGACACGAGGGCCTTGTGGAGACATCACGGTCGCGGTGATGCCTCCATTCGAGAACGGCGAGCAGACGCTCCGGTGGGAGGTACGGCCAGCTGAAGAGGCAAACTCCGCGAGGAGAGACGGCAGAAAGCACAAAAACCGTAAGAGGTCTGATACGCCACCTTCTGTTTGTGAAAAGCAGTTCAGCCACAATTGCCGAAGGAACGGGAGGGGTCACGGCGGCAGGTTAGATGCTAACTACATATGATTTCATCTGGGAAAGAGCAAAAAGTTTCAACCAAACACCGGAAGAAAACCCGCCAGAACCCGCCGCAGGAGACGGAAAGCGTACATCCTAGATAGCCCCAGCGAGCGCATCTCCACCTCGTTAGTGGCCGCCACGTGCTGCGCTCGCACGCGTGCATGCTCATCGCGTTCTCGTTGCCGCAGTGCATGCACTTCCAACCTGTACGCCGCCGGCTAGGAGGAGGAGCCATATCCCGCTTTGACCGGGGTTCTTGGTGGACGGCCCGGAAGGGAGTCTAGCGGGTGGTTGGCTGGCTGGTAAAAAGAGCATTCTGTTCGAGGGTTGGATGCGCTGAAGATTGTGTTGAATCGCGATGCCATCGTGATATCGGCGAAAGCGGCGAGCAGGAGCGATGCGGCTGCTCCACGGGGGGATATAACTGGGGAGGGCTATTGAGCGGCGCGTTCGGAGACGGTGAGAGCGAACTAACGCGCGGAGTTGGTCACACGGCAGTGCAGAGCTTGAAGCAGTGGAGCCTTCAGAGCCGTGCGGTCGCAAATGGCATCATGCCTCCACGCATTTTACGCCGTTCTTTGCGCCGTGCGGTTGCTCGGCTGGGCCGGAGAGCTGTCCCGGCGATGGGGGATTGCTGCCACCTGAAAGTGAGTGGGACAATACGTGTCCTGGAGAGCAAATAGAAGAAGCCCACTCAGAGATGATACATCACCGGCAGCGAAGTGCGCAGAGAGGGCAGCCGATGTTCAGCGGCGAAGGCTCTCGAAGCGGAGAGCGGTTGGCGCACAATGGCACAACGGCGGATGCCAGAGTCGAAACTAGACACCGCCGTCCCGCTGCCGGGAGGAGCCGCGGAGGAGCATCGTGGGGGGAACAGCGGGAGGAATGAGGACCAAGTAACTCCAGAACAAATCCCCAAAGCCTCCGATGTCTAATCCCAGCGTGTGCAACTCCGCCTCGTTCGCGGCCGCCATGTGCTGCGCGAAGTCGCGGTCGCTGCAGCGCCGAGAGAGTTTGGTGGGTGGGACGGTCCGTTTCACCCGCGTACATCCGGGCGCACGAGCACAGGTTCCGCTCAGAAGCCGAGCCCACCGTCACTCGTGCGAAGGCTGACATGGTGCTGCCGGGGAGCCCGCGTCCGCCACGCGCATCTCGAGCCATCCGTGCGGCTAGCGCAAGTCGAAAGATACCAGTCGTCATCCGGGACCGCACGGCTGGACTGGATGCATGACGTCGCGCCGGAGCGTACGGGACAAGTAGGAGGAGATCGTGCGCTCAAGACGAACGCCGCGTCCATAAAACCCGGACTCGGAGCGCCCCACCCCCCCGGGCGGCCGTTGTTTTGGGGGTGGTACCCGGAACCCATGGCCTCACCACCACCTCCACCACCAGCAACAAGCTCGATCCCCATCTGCGCCTGCGGCTCGCGCGTATGCGCGCAAGAGTCCGCCGAACTAGCGCTCTCGAGCGCCTACCTCTCGCGCGGCCACACCGCCAGTCCGTGCGGACACTGGGTGCACCCCGTTTGCTGGGTTAAGGCTGTCACTCTTGACGCGCGGCGCCGGACAATCACCATGCCCTGCGGATGCCCTGCCACGCCGCTGTCGGGAAAGGAGTGCGCCGTCTTCGTCGTTCTGCTGCTTCTGCTCATCGCCGTCGTGCTCGTGGTGCTGTGCATCGAGGCGGGATGGATGGATCCAGTAGGAAGGGAAGGGTGCTGGGCCGCCTGATGTATTTTTTTTTTCGGCTATTGAACACAATAAACTCCCCCTTTTGTGTGGCTTTAACTCAATAACCTCGTATTTTTTGTAACGCAATATCCCACTCCCATTCCGGGCGAATAATAGTACATCCACTGCACCCACCCCGAAACCAACCGCCTTGCTATTCCACCACCACCAATAATGGGCGCAAACGGAGATGAGACAAGCGATGCAGCAATCGCCTTGGCGATCAGTTCTGAGTTAAAACCTTAATTGCTGAGTGGTCTGCACGGGATGCGACATCGGGTATAAGAGTCAAATAGCATGGTGAATATAGTCGTCTGCTGGTGGAAAGATGCACCCTCCGCGTATGGCTACACTTGAGTCACCTATGGCCGCTGCTTTTTTGTTTATTCGTTAGTCGCATGCGACCTAACTTGATCATGGTGAGGTACCCAAAGTCCGATTCCCGTCCGCAGCCCGTGCGAAGGCGGCACGTTGCAGGCGCCGCATTGGCCTCCACCCAGGCCTGTCCCCAGAATGATACGCCGCGCCAAAGAAATTACAAGGGAGATGGCAAAGGAGAAGACAAAAAAGAAGTAACTCGTACCCGAAGCCCCCTACTCCTCTTCCCTTTCCCTCCGCTCCCGGGGTTCCCACTCTGACGCCTCACTCTGCGCGTCTTCCTCGGCCAGGACCAGCCTTCCCACATCCGTGGCGGCGACAGAGTCCAGGACCGACCGGCTGCACCTCGTATCAGCGAGGAGGGCCCCAGAACACGAACCGGCCTTCCCCCTCCCGGCTTCCTTCAGAACCTCTGCCCCATGATCTCCTGTTGGGCCTTCCAGACCTTGAAGAAATGCTCCCGCGTCTGCGTCCTGTACGGACACCGCCAACACTGAGCGGTGGGCCGACTCTTTGTCCAGTTCAGATACCGCCCGGTGAGGCAGTCACCCGGCTTCAGCTGGTAGAACCTAGAGGCAAGCCACTTGGAGCTACCCACTGCCGTCCCGTCCGGCCGCTTCTTGGCTGGCAGCTTGTACTTCTTCCGGGAGACCGTACCTTTCTCCCACCGCCTGGACTCGGCCCACTTCTTCTCGGAGATCTCTCGCTTGAGATGAGCGAGCGCACTGGGGAGCGGCACCGGTCGTGCCCCCGTCCAGTCCGAGTACCGTAGCCATTCCACCCTCGGACGCCACCCACGACCGCAAAACACCGGCGAAGTCCCACTGCAGAGGATGAGAATGTTCGATATGAAGAGAGCAGGCGTTGTGCAGACAAACGTGGTGAGATTTACCGGACGTACCTAATTGCCTGCGTCCTAGATGTTCCGCCTGCCGGACTGGGCACTACGCGCCGAACGGTCGTGAAGCTCACTGCTAGATGGTTTCGTTAGAGTAATTCAGTGAATGGCTAGGCCATGTGAACTTCAATTTTTTTCCCTTCTTCCTTGAGAGAAACGGTGCGAGAGCATAGCTCTTGCGCCGTCCCGCACCGACATGTGTCGCACGCGCCAGACTCGTGTATCATGTAATATTATTCGAGGTTATTGTGTTAAGTCAGCTCATTTTTGATATTCAAAAAAAAAAAAAAAAAAAAAAAAAAAAAAAAAATCGGCGGAGCGCCTTGTTATTATGTATTTCCCTGAAATGGCAATCTTGTCATGCCATACAAAAATAGACAAATCGAAATACCGACAAAAAAATAAGGCTGTAGTAAACTAATGTAACGGAGTACGCCTACATGAAGGATAAAGAGAAGAGGAGAATCGGATGGAACCCACTGGGGTGCGGCAAAGAAGGTATACACAGCTGTGCCAGATAATTATGAACCAAGAGCCCAATGAAATCAGAATGAACCAGAACATGTTGCCTCCAAGCTCCACTTTCACAACCTACGAGTGCATCCTTCCCTACACATTCCTCGGGCTTCAGGTCACATTTTGCAATGGAGAGTGGTCTGACTGGAACCGATCGATCATCTCACCGGTACCAACAGCCGAGTTAGGCATCGGACCGGGGAATGAGGAGAAAAGAACTGAGTCGGCGATGTGTCGGTCGTAGTCTGAGAGGGTGGCGCCGACTGGGTTGGAATGGGGCTGACAATGGAGTTTATCTCGAAACTGTAGCTGCAGTATATAGCTATGTTGTTCGACGAAAGTGAAGTAGCCGATCCCAACATCTGCCGTACTCCACTGAATCCACTATTATTGATCTCCTACTCGCCGTAGGCGTTAGTGTCGCTGCCCTCTGCGAAGCCTGCAAGAATGGACACTATTCTCTTGTCACGCGCCTGATTGCAGCGTGCGCCGATGTCGACGCCCGAGATTCGCTCGACGGCATGGCCGCCCTTCAGGAGGCCTGCATAGACGGGCACGGCTCTATTGCCAAGCGCCCGATATCAGCAGGCGTTAATGTCAACCCCGCACCAACAATGTTTCGGCAAACTTCCCTTGAGCACTCCTACCAGTACATATACAATACAGCTGCCTAGCGTCTCCCTGCCGCGGGTGCGAACGAATAGGTAACGCGACCGAGCCGGTCGCTGTGGGTGGGTGGGCTCGGGTTGTGGGTGCCCCGCGGGGGCTTCTCCGGTCAGTGTGCAATGGTTGAAATGCACATTTCTTTGCTTCTCCTTCTCTTCTTCTCCGGTGTTTGGCAGCCTTTCGTCATTCCGGGCTGGGTGCGAGGTGAAGTTTTGGATTATTTGTTTCTACATCTTGCAACCAGTCGGGCGCGTGGGGGTAGGACTGGGTGTTTCCCGGTACGTAGATATGATACTTGATTGCACGAGGCCTGTGACGATCATGGTGATGTCGACGACATCCGCCGCCTACCCATCACTCCCGCGCACCCCTTGCCGACCCGTGTGGCCCTCCTCCAACCCAACCCTTTGTCCCGTCACCCATACCGCATCACCGTACGGCTTCTCCTCACCGGCCATCACCGAGCTCTCACCCCTCCGTCTGGGGTCATGCTTCCCCACCGAAGATAGAGATTTGCAAAAAAAATAGGCAATCGCGGTTGCAGTACACCACTTTATCCGTAACTTAGCCTCCCGTACTAGAGGAATGTCTCGAATTCTGTTCCTTGGGTTGAAGTGGCCGATCACACCCTCTTCAATGAGCGAGGTCTCTATTACGACGACATCCGGTGTCACTCGGTAGGACCAAACTGAACTCTCTAACGATCCTGCTACAATGCACGCGCTTCCTCGCCACCGCAGATGCGGTGCGACCGGTTCCAGGCGCGGCTAAGGAGGACACCCAGGGTGAGATTTCGCAAGGAGAACTCAGGGAACGGAAGGAGAAGGCGCAGGTGAGGCAGGCAGCGCAAGAGCCGGGGGCTGAGCTTTCTACCGGAGTGGATGAGGTTAGAAGCGCGGCTGGGAGAGAGGAAGTTCTTGGGACTAATTCTTTTAGGGAGACCAGGGCGGGGGGTAGGGGAGCCACAACGAGCCGCCTTCGACGCGGACTGAGGATGAGGAACGGACAGTGTGCATATCGCCATGATCAAGCTAGCTTGCATGCGGTGAATGAATAAACAAATCAAAACAGCACGGGCATTTCGATTTCGCTGAGACGCAAAGCGCATATCGTGTTCCTGTTTGCTGATTCCAACGTCTCCCGGACCGTTGTACAAAACCTCGAACTGCTCACAGCAACGCTTCAAACATACTTCCGCTCCGAGGTTGAGGAAGCAGTCAGCAGTCACAATCCTTTTAAAGCGGTAAAATAGACAACACGCGAGGTGGGGGACCTCGAGGGGCCAGATGGCTACGATGAGTGAGCAAACCGTTAAGCTTTCAGAGGAGAACCGTGTTTCCGGGCGCAAAAGCCAGTGCCAGCGATACAGCTGCCGCTGCCTCCTCCATCGACTCCTCCGCGGCCAAAGCGGAAACGGTCAGGGCTTCAAATCCCGCACCAGCCGGCGAAGCAGCAGAGGGATACCTCCCCCCCCATCTCCTCTCATACACTCGGAGCATTCGGACGTAGATACCGATCCTGTGCGATCCCAACCGTCAACATCTGCCACCGCCACGGGGCCCGCATTGCGCAGTGGGAGGATGAACGGGCGTATAGGCCCATAGCGGTCTTTTCTGTGCTGCGACTTGCTTGTGACAGCCCAGGCGACGAGGCAGGCGAGTAGGGTGCTACATCGTGATGCTGGTGGACGGGATTCGGCCCGCATGCGATTAGTGATAGAGTGGGATAAAGATCCGTGCCCCGTACATAAGTACATATCTAGCATAGTATCGCCATGACCTCATAAGGTCACACAAGAATTCATCATCCGGCTGATCCGTCGCCGACGCGGTCGAGATGCAAATCCATTCACAATCATTTATCATATTCGCATCGCTGAATTCACCGCCCCGCAAATCTCGCAATCGCATTCATCCCATCCATCTCATCTCATCTCATCGAAAATACAAGCGCCACGGAACGCGCGCAGCCCCAATTCGCCAGATTCGCCACAACATAAAATCATAAACAAAAATCAAATTTTTTTTTAGCAAGATCAGGCAACGAGCAGAACCACGCTTTTTTTTTTTTTTTTTTTTTTGGAAACGTGGGAGATAGACAAACGCACACACGCCAAAGACGAGACGAGGAGCAATGCTATGGTGAAACGCAGAGGGAGAGAAATAACAGACAGACGCCTGGCTAAACATGCATGCAATATTCACATCCGCCCACGTGCCGCACTAGACACTGCCGTAACCGGCACCCTCGGGCCAGAGACACTGGCTCTCGGCGCGCGCCATTCGCGCTTCGTCGCCGAGCAGACGTCTGCGCGCCTCCCGTCCACGGGCACGCACGAACAGCAGCAGCGCGACGCCGATGGCGACGGCTGCCACCAGCAGCACCAGGTTCGCGGGCCGCGGGTCGCCGCCGCAGAGCACGTACGTGATCGCATCCAGGCCCGCCTGCGAGAAGTTGAACAGCCCCGCGAGGCAGATCACGGCGCCGTAGACCTTGCCGAACGTGGCGACGCCAAACACCTTGGCGCAGTAGTCCGAGACCACGGTGTAGTAGAACGGCCGGTATGCGACGAACAGCAGGATGTTGGCGTACGCCGCGAGCGTGCTGTTCTCGATAAGGCCGAGCACGCCGATCGTGCTGGCCGTCAGCACCAGCACCGTCAGCACCGTCAGCGTCGAGAGCGAGTCGAGTAGGAGCCCAATGAACGGGATCGCGAAGAGCCCGCCCAGCGGTAGCGCGACGTCGAAGAACGTGTTGATGCGGACGGACTCGGTGTACGAGTGCAGCAGGAATTCGTACTGCGGCCGGATGGTGGCGACGAAGTAGTTGATTCGCGTCTGCGGATGGTTAGCCCGCACACGCACTGGGAGAGGAGAGAACGGACCATCTGGACGACGGTGAACGCGGCGATGCCCCAGAACCAGAAGCTGCCGAGCTGGGTGGTGACGCTCTTGTCGTGCATGACGCCCCAGACGCCGGCCGCCTTGCGCTTCCGATCGACGCCCTTGATCCGCTTGATGTCCTCGTCGGGGCCGCCCAGCAGCGAGTCGATCTCGGAGAGCAGGTCCTCCCTGCGCTCGACCCTGGACCGCGTCGACGCCGACTCGTGGTCAATCAGGTAGTCATGCTCGGAGTCGACGATCTCCTGGGTGACGTGCGCCTGCTGCACCAGCTCGGACGCCGTCTTATAGCTCGAGTTCGGCATGACGAAGAGCTGCACTAGCAGGATGAAGACGGGGACTGCCAGGTAGCCGAGGAACCATTGCTTGAGCGAGATTCCGCCCAGCCGCTCGTAGAGCATGCGGTAGAACAGGAAGACGGCCGAGCTGGAGTCGAACGCGCCGGTGAGCATCGACAGGATCAGGCCCGACCGGCGTGGGAAGGCGTTGGCGAGGTGGAAGCTCGGGATGAAGATGAAGGGGCCGCCGACAGCCATGAGCAGGTACGCGACGGGATAGGCTGCGTCCGTTAGCTTCCGACCACCGCCGCCGCCACCACCACCACCACCACCACTGCCACGTAGTCGGGCGAGGACACTCACGGTCGACAATGTGGATCTCTTTGCTGAACGCCATCCCGGCGCAGCCGGCGGCGAACAGGGCGCTCCCGATGACGCCGGCCACCCTCGGCCCGTACTGGTCGAGTATGGTGCCGACCAGCAGCGCGCAGACGTTCGTTGCGACGGCGGCAACGGTGAACATGAAGTTCAGGCGCAGCTCCTGCTGGTAGCACACGCGGACGCCCTCCAGGAGCTCCTCGGCGGAGCAGCGATCCCGGTAGACGCCCTCCCGCACGAGCACGGGCTTGAGGGCGGCGTAGCCAAAGACGATGCCGGCGGCCAGGAGACAGTAGACGACGGCGAGCGCGACCTGCAGCAGCCGCTTGGCGCGGAGGACCTCGAACGCGCCGCGCGGCTCGACGAGGCCGGGCCCGTCGCCCACAGCCTCGCTCGAGATGCGCCGCTCGCCCGTCTCGGCGCTGGTCTTGGTCGTGATCCGGTGCAGCGACGACTTGTGGTTCAGCACCGACGGGAACAGGCGCTCTTCTGCCATCGTGGTAGAATGCGTGCCCGACATGGTGGAGGCTCCTCTTTCCCTCTCTCTGCGACGGTGGGGGGAGCAGCGACGCGTGTGTACGGATGGCTGCGCACGGAGAGGGTGAAGTCGTTTCGCGAGCGAAGGCGGGCTTTGGGAAGAAGCGACGGATGGCGGACGATGAAGCGGACGAGCGAGCTTAAAGCGGGACGAGACGGGGGGGAGGAAGTAGAACCAGTTCAAGTCGAGCGGTGCCAGAAAGGGAGAAGGGAGAAGAAAAAAATAAACGGACGATACTAAAAAAGGAATAATTAAAATGAAGAAAAGAATGCATCGTGAACGGCCGATTGGAACAGACCTGTAGTCTTCTGACCCGAAAAATGAAGTGCGAAGGGGCGACAAGATGCCGTCATGCACGTTTTAGCCAACTGGGTGGCAGTCGGCAGCCAGCCAATCGGGGACGCGAATTGAACAGTCGGCAGCTAGCCAATCGGGACGCTGGGGGGCGGTCGGATAGAGTCGCGTGTTTCCGGATGCGGATTCCTGCTTTGGGCCCGCGTGCGTACTCTACAGGCGAAGGCACGGAACGGGGGTCCGGGCTGGCACTTTCTCCGGTGACGACTGCGAGCGACCGACCGACAACTCCGTCTTTTTTTTCTTCGTTTATTCATCTATGTACAATACCGACAACTCCGTCTCAACCGCAGAGACTTTCGCCGTTGCGCCCGCTCGATCTGCAGCCGACGCGAAGAACCATCGTCAGCACCAGCGCCCTCGACCCGTTGCATCCAGCCTGCTTGTTGCCTGGGCCTGGCCCGGTCTGGCCGCACGAGTGTCTGCCCAATCCGACTCCAACATCCGCATCCACAGTGCGGGGAACGTCCCGTCCCTTCCTGCAAGCAACGACAGCTGAACTCCCGTTCTGCATGCGGAGACGGGGGCGGAGTCTCGTGATGTCCCTGTCCCCATTTGCGCTGAATGCTCGCGGACGGAGGAGGTGAAGAGGAAGAAAAGATGGCGGGTCGACAGCGCCATTGACCGAGAAAGTACATACATGGAACGCTACCGCGAGGAATGCGGTCGCCGTGATGTGCAACCTCTCTAGCTGCAGGGCTGTGGCGACAGAGAGAGAATGAAAGTGGAAAAGAGAAAAAAAAACCAGCAACTAGATGAACCCACATCCAACACCAGGTGAGTGCATATTATCTGCGATGGTAGCGAATCTGCCGAACCCGCTGCGGCCACCGCTGTGGAGAAATCGTGGTCTCGTGGGTTGAAGTGCAGGTTGAGCTGGATTCTGCTGTGCACAGCCTGGACGACATGTACATAGCAGCCCGCCGTTATGTACCTACGGCCCTGTCAGTTCATGAGATACATACGCTACTCCGCATAACTTGGCGCCAGACATCTCAACAAACTGTTCGGCAACACCACTTACTCGAGAACTTTGTTAAAGGCGCGGCTGATCGTGCCGCCGCTTTGCTGAAATCGCTGTTGTGTCATACGGTTGGGCGCGTTCTCGCTGAGAAATATCGCAATCTGCTCTTCCACTGACATATGATACCGCGTCGGTTGGAGGTATTCGTGTTCGATACACCAGTCTCGAAGAGCGAGAAATGTACATAGCAAGAGGCATGCGAAAGACATCGAGAATACGTTGATGATTTTGGAGGATAGAAGTTCCTCCACATAGGGGAAGCCAGTCAAAACAGAGGTAATCGACGGAGTTTTGTCATAAAAACGAGTTTCATATTGGGTAACAAGAGTTGTAATGGCAAGCAATTTTCCGGGGGTTACAAAACTGGGACACGGATTCAGTGAAATACCTATAAAAAAAAAAAAATACGACGTGGCGCAGTTCTACTTCGTCGTATTTTCTTCCAACCTCCACTCGCCGAGGATCCCCTTCGGAAGCGAAGCATCGCCGCATTCCATTTCTTTTCTTTTCTTTTCCAGGTTCGTGGCTGGTGCGCGGCTGGTGCGTGTGGCGAATGGCTGGCCGATACGAATGGCGCTCGCGATTCAGAAGCGGGGGTGCATGGTGGATCGAGGATCGCGGAATAAGCACCAAGACGGCGGCGACCCTACGCACCGTGGAACCCTGCGGGTTGTTACAGGACTTTCAGCGCGGGGGTGGGCAACCTGCGCACGATCGAAGGACTGGCACCTGCGATGAGGACTGCGGGCGGAGTCGCTGGCAGGTAGCAAGCTGTTTGCGTGCTTCCCGCCTGCCCAAAAGTCGCACTGGCACCACCCTCGGAGCCAGGCTAACTCGAATTTCGGATCCGCACCTCTCGGTTGTTCGTCTACATGACATAATTAAGCCCGGACTGCACACACCATCACCTGAAGCGGTCGGGGCGGCGAGAAATACGACTCTACGTTCACGATATCCAGTCGAATCAATACTCGAAGCTGCTGTGCGCGCCTATTGTTGCGGCCGTCGTGCGCACTCGGTGGAGCTGCTGTGCGCGCCTGATGTTGATGTGGCCGTCGTGCGCGCTCGATGCTGTCGGAACTGCTATGCGCGCTTGGTGATGCTGGAGCTGCAGTGGCGCCCCATACCGGAGCTGCTGTCCGCGTTCGATGTTGATGGAGCTGCTGTACGTGCCCAGTGATGACGGAACTGCTGTGCGTGCTTGGTGATGCTGGAGCTGCAGTGGCGCCCCATACCAGAGCTGCTGTCCGCGTTCGATGTTGATGGAGCTGCTGTACGCGCCCAGTGATGACGGAGCAGCTGTGCGCGCTCGGTGCTGGAGATGCAGTGGCGCCCCATACCGGAGCTGCAGTCCGCGCTCGATGTTGATGGAGCTGCTCTCTACTCTCAATGCTGACAAATGGACAGATCATCCATCGGATCGGCCTGGGAATTGGCCTGGTATCCAGGGGAAGCTTCCGGTGAAGCACAGGCAGATGGTTCAACAGGTTTTCTTTCCCTCTCTCTTATTTCTTTGGTGGATGCACTCTTTCTCCTATGTCCGTGGTTTTCCCATGAGGTTTTTTACACGGTTATGAGTTTTAACGAGGCATCCGAGGATACTGGGGTTTCACTGTTTTTCTCTCCTCTGCTACTGTTTGTCGCTATACTGCCCGTTTCGAGTTCTCCTTTTCTCCTGTGTTCCTTGCATCTTCCGTACGAGGGGAAGTGTCAGAATAATGGGCGTCCGGAGATGACGGACCGGAGGCGACATGTCCGGAGATGACAGCCGCCCGAGTCTCAGAGCACCGGCTCAGGAGACAGTCTTCCGACCTTTCCCCCTGGCGAGTCCCTCGGGCCCATTGTATATAGAGAGAATGTTCCTCCTTCGACTTTGTATCAATCAATCAATTCGCTATCTTCGTCTCTACCGAACCCTTTATTCCAACAGATGTGCATCTTGGGATGGGTAGTGTGTGCGAAGCGACCCCTTGAAATACACGAGATCCAGGGAGCGGTATCCATTGATCTAGAAGGAAAAACAGTGGACTTCGGTGGCAGACGCCTGCGCGATGATGTTAAGGAGCTGTGTGGATGTCTAGTGGACGTCCGAGATGGTAAACTGGAACTTGTTCACACAACCGCGAAATAGTATGTCACTTTCCCCGTCGAAGATATCCGGAGCCTGGAGACTGATAGTATGGTGTCTGATAGTCACTTGACCAAGCAAAAACTCGCCAACGTTGCTCATGAAGAGCTGAAACTCGCTCTTCTCTGCATCCAGTGTCTGTCGCTCGACTGTTTCAAGGATAGTTTGCCGAATCACCGCATTCACGCCTATGTCATGGACGGTCATTACTCGTTCTTGCCCTACGCTGCGGTTCACTGGCTTGGCCACCTGGAGGCCTGCTGCAGCAATTTCCGAGAATGCTGAAGCGGATATCAATCACCTTGCCTACATTCTCGGGGGATTCGTCGATAAAAACTGGACAGGTGGAGCAAGAACCGGATCGAATGCTGCCAACAGTCGCTTCCGTGCCTTCCAGCGGTTTCCCGCTATCTGGCGGATCCGAAAACTGGCATCTTCTAAGGATTCTGGGCTAGGGAAGGAAGCAAGTCTCAAGCTAGGCCCCTTCATCTTGCGCATGAGGTGCATCCTTGAAGAGGTGGCCTCCACGGAAAACGGGAAAAGTAGTCTAGTATCTTTCTACGGCGGCCGGCTTTTCAAATGCGAGGTACCCTACTGCGTCCATTTCCACGAAGGATACACCTCCGCTCAATCGCGAGACTAGCACTCGGGCAAACACCAGCGGCTTTCCAAATGCCCCCACGCGGGCTGTAATATGGCGGTTGTTGGTTTTGCTTCAGATCAGCAGCTGAAGGCTCATCTAGCCGGTATTCATCCAAAGCCAATTGACAGCGGTGTTGAATTTCCCTCTGCGACTACGTTTCAAGCAATCAGTATTGTGGAGCGAATCATTGAAGAGAACATTATTGGATCGGTTTCTTTAGAATATATCCAGAGACACCCGAGGTACGTATCCATCTCCGCAAATCCGTCGATGCCAGAGCTGAGGTAGTAGTGTGCTCTACAGTGCTTTACTCCAGGTATACTTGCAAGGCGAGGAGTCCTTGCTCCAGCTACTGCTAGCTATGGCTGACGACAACACATCGTCTCTCGTTTCTGCCTGTGCAAAGGGCGATCTTTCGATAGTTCAACGACTACTGGAAGAAGCTAGGACCACTGGAGACGGTGCGCGGGTGGCAGCAGAGGGGCTCGGTACGTCAGAGACAGAAATAACTCCTCTTATATTCGCCTGTCTAGGCGAACATGACGCTATCGTCGAGTGCCTTCTCCGCGCAGGTGCTAATCCCAATACCGCGGCGATGAATGGAGGAACTGCCCTGCAAATCGCCTGCATGGTACAAACAGAAATGATTGCCGACCACCTGCTATGTGCTGGCGCCGATGTCGAGGCTTTTCCGGTGGAAGGAGGGGAAACGGCTCTACAGATCGCTTGTCGGAAGGGAAACCAACGGATCATTTCGAAACTACTGGGGGACGTGGACATTATCAACCAAGTGGAAACTGGGCGGGCTAGTGCCCTCCGAGCGGCGTGTGATTTTCAAGGGAAAGATGCCATTGTTGTGCGTTTACTAGAAGCTGGCATCGACGCCAACGGTGCGGCCGGGATACAGGAGGAGCTTACCGCCCTTCAAGCTGCCTGTAAAAACGGACAACATCACATCGTTGAGCTCCTAATAGCGGCGGGTGCCAATGTCAACGCCTCTGCACCACCCCACGACATGACCGCCCTTCAAGCAGCCTGCAGGAATGGACACGATGCTGTTGTCAAACACCTGATAGCGGCAGGAGCCGATTGCAATGCCATAGGGACAAAGGATGGAGAGACTCCTCTTCAAGCAGCCTGCACATATGGTCACTATCCTATCATCGAGCGCCTGATCGCAGCAGCGGCCAATGTCAGCCACAAGAGTACTGCCCTCTATGTTGCCTGCAAGAATGGACACGATTCTGCTGTCGAGCGGTTGTTAGCAGCAGGTGCCAATGTCAACGCCCCAGAATCAAACGGCATGATCGCCCTTCAAGCAGCATGCAAGAATGGACACAATTCTATTGTCGAGCGCCTGTTAGCAGCAGGTGCCAATGTCAACGCCCAAGAAGCGGTCAGCGGCATGACTGCCCTTGAAGCAGCCTGTAAGAAGGGACACGATTCTATTGTCGAACGCCTGTTAGCAGCAGGTGCCAATGTTGACGACAAGAGTGCTGTCCTCCATGTAGCCTGCAAATATGGACACGATTCTATTGTCGAGCGCCTGTTAGCAGCTGGTGCCAATGCCAACGCCCGAGGATCGCGCTTCGCCATGACTGCCCTTCAAATAGCCTGCGGGAATGGAAATAGTTCTATTGTCGAGTGCCTGTTAGCAGCAGGTGCCAATGTCAACGCCCAAGGTGCGGTCAGCGGCATGACTGCCCTTGAAGCAGCCTGTGAGAAGGGACACGAGTCTATTGTCGAACGCCTGTTAGCAGCAGGTGCCAATGCCAACGCCCGACGATCGCCCTTGGCCATGACTGTCCTTGAAATAGCCTGCGGGATTGGACATAATTCTATTGTCGAGCGCCTGTTAGCAGCAGGTGCCGATGCCAACGCCAACGCCCAAGGACGGAGTTTCGGCATGACTGCCCTTCAATTGGCATGCAAAATGGGACACAATTTTATTGTCGAGCGCCTGTTAGCAGCAGGTGCCGATGTCAACGCCACAGAAGCCCTCGGCGGCACCACGGCCCTTAAAGCAGCCTGCGAGAATGGACACGATTTTATTGTCGAGTGCCTCCTTGCCGCAGGTTCCAATGTTGACAAGTGTGCTGGTCTCCTCGCAGCCTGCTTGAACGGATACGATTCTATTGTCGAGCGCCTGTTGGAAGCAGGCGCCAATGTCAACGCCCGACTGTCGGGCTTCTGCATGACTGCTCTTCAAGCAGCCTGCAAGAATGAACACGTCTCTATTGTCGAGCGCCTGTTAGCTGCAGGCGCCGATGTCAACGCCCCACCAGCAAATACCGGAAAAACTGCTCTTGAGTACGCCTGTCAGCAAAACGATAAAACAATCATGCAGCGTCTTCTGGCAGGGGTGCAAAGGAGTAATGCGACTGAACCGGTCGCTATGGGAGCGTGAACTCGGGTTGTGGGCCTCCACCAGAGGCTCCTCTGGGTAGGGTGCAATGGTTGAAACGCGCGTTCCTTTGCTTCCGCTCTAGTTTTTCCGATGTCTATTATACTTTTGTCATTTTGTGTGGGGTGTGCGGTGAACCTCTGGTATTTTGTTTTTACATCTACAACTATGTAGTTGGGCGCGTAGGGGTAGTTTAGGATGTTTTCGGTAAGTATGATACTTGATTGCACGTGGCCGATGAAGACTATGGTGGTGAATCGCGCCCACCCAGCATCCACCGCCTCCCCATTACTCCTGTGCACCACTTGCCGACCAGTATGGCCCTCCTCCAATCCAGCCATTTGTCCCGTCACCCATACCGCATCACCGTAGTTCTATCTCCTCACTGCCATCACCAAGCTCTCACCCCTTTCTCCGGGATCATGCTCCCCCACCGGAGATGGAGGATACGCAAAGAGAGGAGGCAATCGTGGTTGCCGTCCATTTTGTTCGTAGCTTAGTCGTAGCCAGAGGCCACCTGTACTTGGATGTCCTTTAGTCTCAGTGTCTCAAAGTCCGTTTCCCGGGGGGTTCAAACGGCCGATCACACCCCAGCACATCTTCAACCATAACTTCGTCCCGACCTGCAAAGTTCAACGCAGGTATCTAATCCTCTGTCTGTATGGAGTCCATATGGTTTATCTCCTCCAACCAGTTTCCAAGCCCCCCCCCAATCCAGAAGCCTCACTCACCAACCTTCCCTCTTCATTGGAGCCAGTCAGTCTCTCCGCCTCCATCGCCGGCGAGTATCCAAGAACCTCTTGGTTGGGATCAGCGTTCACCGGTTAATAGATCTCGGATCCTTGAAATAATCGTTCCCACGGACGGTCCCTCGGAGGCGGCCAGGTCCGGGACTTTAGCAGGCAACCATTCGATCGCCGACCTGACCCTATCATCTCCGAACATAGAACTTAATGGAGCATCGCTGGGGAGAAGGACACCACAAACTTGGACCACGAGGGTTTTATAGGGGGTGAAGGTTTTTCGCTGGTTTCCCTTGGCCAAGGGAGGGGAGAAATGAAATGAAATGAAGGGGGCGAAAGGGTCCTAGCTGCTCTCCTCTCCGGCAAACACCGGAGCAGGACGAGATGTAGCACTGACAATAGGAAACGAAGGAAAATGGGAGGAAAGGGATATTGTATTGTCTGCGTGTCATGCTATTTGTCGACTCGGGTCATTCTATTTTTTGGGTTGTGTCAGAATATGCGCTGGGCAGAGCGAGTGAGAAGTAGTCATGTGTGACTGACATTATTCACTTTTTACTCTACCACCACATTAAATGTACAGCCCAAATTCACAGCTAACCCAATCCCAGGTGTCCTTGATTTATGTTAGCTTCAAACCGATTCAAGACGGTTTGGCTGTAAGATGATCACAATGTTCGCACGATTCTCTGGAAGTTCGGACAAGAGCAGAGCCTCTCTATAAGTTTCCAATGGGTTGCCGCAGGGTCATGAAGCCTTCTATTGTTACTATAAGAACCGTTTTACTATGCAGATTTCTCAGTGGAAATATTTGAGGGTGCGATCTACTGTCCGAATTTGGGGATAGCTCGTCTCCTGTTCCGGCTCTTCCGGTCCCACACCGCGTTTCCTGCAAGCAGGGACAGTATGCAAGATAGAGCTGAACTCCCATTCTGCAGGCGGAGGTGGGGGGAGGGGTCTCGTGATGCTCACAGTTGCACCGGATTCTCGGTGCACGGTGGACGGAGGAGCCGAAGAGAAAGGAAAGACGGCAGGTCGATCGTGCCATTGACGGAGAAGGTACGTGGACGCCCCCGCGAGGGATGCAGTCGCCGTTACGACCACGCCAGCAGCAGGGCGATGGAGACAGAGAAGTAAACCCACATCCGGCACCAGGTGTGTGCATATTATCCGCTTGGCTGCGGGCGATAGCGAATCTGCCGAACTCACGTCCAACTCGCTACGGCTAGCTGTGGGGAATCGCGGTCTCGCGAGCAAAAGTTGCAATTCTGCAAGGCGCAGCCTGGGCTGACTGCATAACAGCCTGCCGTTGGCTAAGTACATATGCTGCCACTCACCGTGGGCGAGATGCTGTCCTCTCCTGGAAGTTCTCTGGGTTCGTGGCTGGTGCGTGGCTGGTGCGTGGCTGGTGCACGTGAGCACAGGTGGCACTGCCACCCGCTTGCACGCAGGCCAACTCGGTGTTCGGATCCGCTCCTCGCGGTTCCTCGACAAAAGCCCGGACCGCAAGCACCATCACCTGAAGCGGTCAAGACAGCGAGAGAGACTGATCGACCCCAGCGGGACTTCTTTTCGCACGACTATCTAGATAGCGGAAAACAGCACCCATCAATGTACGCGCACGTGCAGACAGGCATCCTCCGAAACCGATTGCCGCGCGTGCTCCGCTTCCACCCACATCCGGCCGCGTGCGGCGAGACTCGGATCACGATCGTGACGTGTAGGCGGTTTCTTCTCGCACGGCGACGGTGTACGGAGCTTCCCGCCAATATGTGTGCTGCCCCAGGGGAGGTGGATATCGCCCTCCCACTGCCGTACGGGAAGTGTCACTCGTGCAGCTGGTGTCGCACTCCTGTCGCTCACGTCTGTGCATCGACGCGCTTCGAACGGTGACGCGGACAGTGCATGGCTCGCGCTGTCTAGGCGGATATCTACAGCAGCGGAGAAGTCTGCCCCTGCGGTTATGTACTGTACTTGCCGGGATCGACCGTCTGGCGGCGAACAGCTGCTAGGACACGTGCCTCGGAAACAAACGGGCAGGCACGCCTCGGTTCGAGCACGGAGGACGCCAGCTCACACTCGAACGCTGCACAGAACAAGTCAAAGCCAGCAGCTCTAATAAAAGGGAACTTGAGAAAGGCGAAAACAACAAAAGAAGGAACATCACCAAGGAAACCCGCAGATCATCAGAGCCCCCAGAGGACAGATGCTGCAGCAGTCCGGTCCAGCCCCAGCGCGCGCATCTCCGCCTCATTCGCAGCCGCTATGTGCTGCGCAAAGTCGCAGTTGCTACAGCGCTTTTCGTAGCTGGAGCGCTTGCACGTCACGTGCTGGCTGGGTTCTCGTTTCCGCAGTGCTTGCGCTTGCGTTCCACTTGTACACCGCGGGGCGTTGATGAGCCGAATCACATTGTGACTGCGGTTTGCGAAAAGGCTTGCTGGTTGGTGATTGGTTGGTCGCTGTGTGTGGGGCGTGTCGGAACAAAAAAAGTTTTGTTAACGTCTCGCTCCCATTTTTTTTCATCTTAATAAAATCACACAATTCTAAGCATAAAAATATAACTTTAAAATATAATTGAAGTATCTTTCTTAAACAGAATAAAGATTTAAATTCTAGAATTTTTCCACTTATGCAAAAATAATCTTCTCCCCTTAACCAAAACATTAAGGTTATTTTTAAGTTTATCCAATTTCATTTTAGCTTTAAATATAAATATTCTTCTCAACCATTCTTTGTTCAATTCTTAATCTACAGGATATTTTTATTTTTTAGCTGGAGTCCGAAGAGTTGTGCCGTCGGGATGTGTTGAATTGGCTCGGTCTGGATTGGTAAGAAGTGACGAGTAACTAGTAGTTACCGCTGTGGGAGGATTCGGAGGATCTAGGCTCAGGGCGAAAAGTTTTGGGTTACGTTGTTGTATTGCCTTCGGCTCTGTCGCTTCATTTCCTTCGGCTCCGTTTCTACATTTCCTTAGGTTCGGTTGGTATATTGCAGTCGGTTCGGACGGACCATTGAAGGATTGGGATCTGTGGGTTTAAGGAAGATTGACCACCCCGGTCGGTATATAGATAGAGGGGTGGAGCGGAGTTGGTTCTACGTCCTTGTCAATCATCGTATCCTATCGCAGTCAATTATCCTCTCTTTTCTCCCTCCCTCTTTTTTCGTTTGTGACATCGGGCCTGGCATAGGTCCTTCACCGCCAAACCACCGGGCGCTACCAACCACAGTACCCGGGAGGGATCGGATAGTGATAGATCGAATCCACCGCTCCACGGACCAGCAATCCCACCTCAGGAGTGGCGAATCGCCGGGCTAGTGAAGCGAGGACGTCTCTCCGCAGAGGGCTCGGTCCGTCACTGCGCCCTCCGATGTCGACTCCCTCAGCGCTCAGTGCCTGCCCACACTGCCCCTACGTACGGACACCGCAGTCAGGATCTGCGTGCGCGCCTCCCAATTACCGTCTGCGTGGGCAATGGTTATAACCCCCTCACGTGGAGCTGCCCCCATATCTCCTTCTCAGCCCCCAGCACCGATCCGACATCCAAGACGTCTCGGTACAAATACAGCACAACTCTCCACCTCGAGAAGTAAAATCGTATACGCTTCGAATCAACCAACCGCCAAACCCTCGCTCGAACCCTCTGTGTCCAGAGCACACCCGCAATTGGGTTCGGTTCGTCCGTGTGCGGTCGGGATTGCAAGCACTGCGGAAACGAGAACGCGGCGAGCACGAAGACATGCACTGGGGCCAGGCTGTCGGGGTACGTAGATACGCAGTGAGGAATGCCCAAGCCGGGAGTCACGTGACCGTGTAACCGAGGATCACATGTAATAGATAACTAGTCCGCAGCGGTAAGCTTCAGATGCCCACAGACGGGAGCAACGAAGAGATCTCATTTCATCTCGCTGTCCCTATTACGGGTCCTACATAGTCTGTCGGAGCATCTATTCTCTGAGGCTCTGAGGATACAAGATGTACCGGCTTTCTTTCCTGAAGGGGTTTCTTGCGCAGTTTCTTGTTTTTCTGTTGTTTACACCGTGTGGACTAGCTTTGCAAGTCTCTGGGAAATAACCTCTGAGCTCTGGCTTTGACATTTGGCTCCGTGATGTTCTGTGCATGCGGTTTGGGGGTTTTTTTGACATTGCACATCGAGTGTGTATCGTTTTCTGTTCTCGACCTTAGTTAGGTGTCTACCACTATTTCTCCCCGAGGCACGTCTCTCCGTAGCAGCAACCGTCTTCACCAGACGATCTACAGGTAGTCGCGCGGCTAGACCCGCACGTGACCCACGCCTAACGGTATCCATTCTACTTTCCGCGCGCTGTATGTACCCGGACCGTGCCAGCGCTGATCTGCGTTGTCCCAGCCTCCGGCCGCAGGCACAAACGGCAGTGTGGCTACCAAAGCGGTGGTTGAGCGGAGAGCGAGTGCAGGGTCGCACACTCCGACGATTATTTTTGTTGTTTTGTCATTTATCGCATGCGACCTATGGAGACCATGGCGGTGTACACACTGTCCGTTTCCCGTCCGCAGTCCGCGCGAAGGCGGCAGGTTGCAAGCTCACCGTTTGCCCTCCGCCCTGGCCTGTCCCAAGATAGAAGGCGCACCAAGGGAAGTACGGAGGAAAGACTAAAGAAAGAACAAAGAAAAGCCGCCCCCACATCCTCCTCCTCTTCCGCAGAGGCCATGAAGGAGGGTGTGGGAAGGAAGAGCGGTTGCTCCCCACCTCCGGCGCCCAACTCGTCCGCCGCTTGCCTCCTCTCCTCTTCCCTTTCTCTCCGCTCCACTCCGACGCCTCGCTCTGTGCGTCTTCCTCAGCCAGGGCTGGGACCAGCCTCCCCTCGTCCGTGGTAGAGAGGAAGTCCAAGATCGGCTGGCTGCAGCGCTCGTCGGTGAAGAGGTCCCAGATCTTGAACCGGTCCTTACCTCTCCCCGTCTCTCTTCGCACCTCTGCCCACAAGATTTTCTGCCGGCACTCCCAGAGCGGGCAAGACTTGAAGAGGTGCTCCCGCGTCTGTGTCCTGTATCTCTTCCCCGTAGCCTTGAACTCCGCCGCGCAACGGCGAGGCTACATGAACTCTCGGCAGGCTCGCGCCTTCCCAATGCAACCGAGTGATATCTTGCAACAGTGACGTGTAAGCGGCGTGAGTGATACCCCATGCGGCGGTCTACGCTGGCTCCCTACAGATTCCGGCGGTGTCCCCGACTGGGTCGCAAATAGGGCGTCTGGACCACGGTCTGAGCCGGAGCCGGCGGTCCGGGGCACTTTCTGACGAACTCCGCTGGCTTCCCGCCAGTTAAGCCCCCGAGGTGGATGTGCCACGAGGCCGGAGCCCTGCGCCCAGTCCTGCTGTTGCCAGCACGCAAGTGCACACCGGACAGCCTTACTTACAGATTGCGGTTCTCGCAGCGTTGATGCTGCAGCCGTGTTGCGAAAGCAACAGCCGGCTGGACAGACGTTGGCATATCGCGACAGGGCACGACGGTAGCTGTCTATGCTGCAAGCCACCTGCCACCCATCAATCTCGGTGAATACCGGCAGGCTGGTGACGTAGTACACGTGATGGGCGTCATCCCTCGCCCCGAGCAGGGCCGTGCAACATGATGGCTTGGGCTGTCCGCGGCAAGAAGCACACGACGTTCAATGGTAGCCCGCATTGCCGCCCTTCCACGGACGCGGCGTTCGAAAGCACGTTCAGCAGCCGGCGCCGCTGGGAAAAGCTATAAACCGCACGTGTTGTAGCCTCAGTCACTTCTGCTCGCCACTCTGCACTGAACCACCGACTCGACACCTCTCGACACCGCGCAAACATCTAGCCTTCGAAGGAAACACTCTCAACACCGACCGACCAAACAACCAAACTCCCAAAACACCGTCCAACCCTTTTTCGACAACCACAAGAAAATGGGATTCGGCTCCTCCAAGCCGGCGGTTTACATGTGGAAGTGCAAGCATTGCGGGAATGAGAACGAGATGAGCACGCAGACGTGCGAGCGCAGCGGCTGCAAGAAGCAATGTAGCGACCGCGACTTCGCTCAGCACATGGCGGCAGCGAACGAGGCGGAGTTGCGTGCTCGCTGGGGCTAGACTATCGCAGCCTTTGAGCGTTTCTTTTGGAGTTTCTTGGGTTTCCTTTTTTGGCTATGTTTGTTTCCGATGAGGTTGCTTTTGGGCTCTGCTTGTGATGATAAATTTGGCCTTGGCTACAGCTTCGATACTGTCCTATCCCGTGTTAATGCCAGCGCAGACCAAGGTACGGTATCGTCCCCGCGCGTGCATCCTGTCCTCCAGTCTAGCGTTGCCCAATTCCCGACCCAACCCAACACCAATGCCATCCATCACATAGCCGCTCCACAGCTAGCCAGCGGGGAAACATCTGTCGCCGATGGCGTGACAGAAGAGTGACGCCCTGTGCGGCCGTGCGGCTGCGTGCCTGCATGCCTATAACATCGGCGTGTGGCGTAGGGGCAACCAGCGGTACCGGATTTTGGGCGGGCAGGTGCTCCGTCTCCAGACTAGCTAGCCTGTGGCTGACGTGGTAGACTGGCTGTTCTCGCAGCCACCAACATGTTTGGCAACCATTCATTTCAGCGCTGCGAGCCAGTATCACAAGCGGCCAGAATTCGGGAGCGGTTTCGCGGCGGACAGCAGAGACCGAAGTTATCCACTCCACCTGGTTTCCGGAAGCGCTTCATGCGTGATTGCATGGGTATGGACTCCAGCCACTACACAATATCCCACATAGTGAATAGGGGACAAGTCGGCACCACAACACCAGCCATCACCGTATCACACACCTCCCCCGTCGCCACCCACAATTCGCAATACCAACCACTACAATAAATACATATTCCACTACAACTCCCAGAGTCTTCTCCGCTGTACATTTTTTCAGGTGCGATCTGTGTTGAGGGTTGCATGAACATCACCCATCCACCACTTCATGCTGTTCCTCCAACGCAGTTCCATTTCCCTCCATGATTTCCCACACAGTATACAACTCCTGCTGTAACTCCCCTCAATTTCTCAGCTCCAAGATACTTCTTATCTTGTTGGACACTGGTACAAGTGGCCGCTCTCCTACAATTTTGCTTTTCCGTAATCGGTACTCGCATGTCTGTACTTCGACCGTATGGTTCAGCTGCAATAGAAGGCCCCTACTTTTTGTATAGGCTGTATTGACCAGTGGCCAATATTTCTCGGATCAGTGTTCTCCATAGTCCAGAGTCCGTCCGTCCTGGGGCCTCAGACGGGACTGGACTGGCTGTCTCCAGTCTCTTCACAGCTGGGACAGGACGCGGACTATTCCTGTCCATCGGTCCTGGACCTCAGAACCTCTGGACTGGGACCGACGGCGGTCGAATGCCAAGACACCGCAAAAGTAGTAATATTGATTGTGGTCGGAGCGCAAGTCTCCAGCGGGGAAAATTTTCGTTAGCCTAGCACTAGCACGTCATATATTACATAACAATGCTAGTTAGTGCGGTCCGTCCAGTAGCTTGGATGAGGACGGACCCAGTGAAGTCCGCCCGGAGCTTGACGAGACTGCAAGTATCCCGGCCAGTCCGGACTATGGAGAACACTGTCTCAAATTCGCTTGATGACAGGGTAATCGGCTTTTGGAGGCAAAATGAAACCTGGCTACGTTCGGCAGCATCTTCTGGGACAGGAACCAGATTTGTTGTCATTGTTTTTGTAAATTATGGGCGGCGACGAGGAAGCAGTGTGATACAGTGGTGGTTATTGACTCGCGGTGTTGTGGTGGTGGTGCCGCTGCCCCTGAAGCATATTTGCGGAGCCATACCTCTGCAGTGGAGCGCTTTCTGCTGTATACTGTGTGGGAAACACTGGAGGAAAATGGAACTGCGCTGGAGGAACAGCAGGAAGTGGCTGGATGGGTCATATTCGTGCAAACCTTAACACAGATCGCACCTGAAGAAATGCACGCAGTGTCATATGGTGATAGTTGTCGGCGCTGTGTTGTGTGATGGTTTTTTTCCTTGTTTACTCACTACCCGCATTCGTCCCACGTGGCAGATCACGACGAGGTGCACAGTCCGGGGGTTGTAGTCAACTTGATGATCCCAACGTGCGCGCGTGCTCTACATATATATCCTCCCGTCACATCTAAAGCAAATACATACAAGAGAGAAGTGACTCCAAGGCCGAATTACCCCACTTCTCTGCATGGCCGCCAGCGACCCGACATCTCGACATCTCGACTTCCCCCGACTTCCCCACTTCCCCACTTGCTGACCTTCGCTTCCGGCGCCTTACCGCAAATAACCCGACTAGCTGAAAGCTGTAGAATCCAGCATATAGATCTTCACCGCGCACCCAGCGCAAAATGACAAAAGACTATCAAACATTGGAGAAGCACAGAAGGAGAATTAAGGAAACGCGTATTTAAACCATTGCGCCCAGTCCAGGGGAGCCTCCAGTGGAGGTCCACAACACGAGCTCACCGTCCCATAGGGACCAGCTCGAGCGGATTATTCGTTCACACCTGCGGCAAGAAGATGCTGGGCGATTGTATCATGTTTGTGCTGGCGGGCATACTCAAGGGCGGTTTTTCCATTCTCTAGTGTTGGGATGTTGACATCTGAGCCCGCTGCGAGCAGGCGATTGACAACAGAATCGTGTCCGTTCTTGCAGGCTTCATGAAACGCAGTCATGCCGCTGTAATGTTCTTTGACGTCGACATCGGCGCCTGCTGCAATCAAGCTCTCGACAATAGAATCGTGTCCTTTCCCGCACCCTGCACGGAGGGCACCTCCCTCGTTGACATTGACGCCTGCCGCGAGTTTTTTGTTTAATCATACTCGCATTCGACCTATATAGATCATGGCGGCGTACATTTTGCCCAGTTTTTCCTGTCCGCAGTCCGCGCAGTGGCGGCTCGTTGCAAGCTCCCCTTTTGCCCTCCGCCCAGGCCTGTCCCAAGAGAGAGAAGACGCGCCCTAGGAAATTAACGAAGGAAAGAACGAAGGAAATGTGCGACCCGTCCCCCTAGTCCTCGCCTGCCGATGCTATGAAATAAGGTGTGGGGAGGAACAGTGGGAGTCCCTCTCCGGCGCCCATCTCGTCCTCGGCACCCAGCACCTCCGCCTTTTCCTCCCGCTCCTCTTGCCACTCCTGATGCTCCCGGAGCTCCCACTCAGACACCTCACTTTCGGCGTCGCCTTTTTCTTCCAGCGGCGGCACCAGCCTTCCCACGTCCGTGGAGGAGAGGAAGTCCAGCACTGCCCGCCCGCATCTCCTGTCGGCGAGCAGGTCCCGGACCGCCCACCTGCTTTTCCACCTCTTGGTCTCCTTCAGCACTTCCGCCCACAGAACCTTCTGCTGCATTTTCCATTCCGCACACACCTTGAACAGGTGATCTCTCGTTTGCGAGGGGCACTTGCACCACCAGCACTGGGCATTGGGCCGAACTTTGGCCCAGTGCAGGTACTGTCCAGTGCGGGCGTGTCCTGTCTTCAGCTGGTAGTACCTCGAGGCAAGTCTCTTGGTGCTGCCGGCCACGGTGCCATCGGGCTTTTGTCTCTCTGGCATGCGGTACTTCGTCTTGCAGGTGCGGCCTCCTGCCCATCGCCTAGCCTCCACCCACTTCTTCTCCGAGATTTCCCGCTTGATGTTGGCCAGGGATCACGGGAGCAGCCGGTGGGAGCCTGGTTGCCCTGCCGCTTCCTTGGCCCACTCGTCTGCCTTCTCGTTGCCCGCGATTCCTTTGTGCACGCCTGCCGCGAGTAGGCACTCGATAATAGAATCGCGTCCGTTCTCGCTCGCTGCACGGAGGGCACCTCTTTCGTTGACATTGACGCCTGCCGCGAGTAGGCGCTCAACAATAGAATCGTGTCCGTTCCGACACGCTGCATGGAGGGCACTACTATTCTTGACTTTGACGCCTGCCGCGAGTAGGCGCTCGACAATAGAACCGTGTCCGTTCTTGCACGCTTCATAGAGGGCACTTTCCTTCACATTGGCACCTGCCGCAAGTAGACGCTCGACAATAGAATCGTGTCCGTTCATGCACGCTGCATGGAGGGCAGCACTCTAGTTGACATTGACGCCTGCCGCGAGCAGGCGCTCGACAATAGAATCGTGTCCGTTCTTGCACGCTGCATGGAGGGCAGCACTCTGGTTGACATTGACGCCTGCCACGAGTAGGCGCTCAACAATAGAATCGTGTCCGTTCCGACACGCTGCATGGAGGGCACTACTATTCTTGACTTTGGCGCCTGCCGCGAGTAGGCGCTCGACAATAGAACCGTGTCCGTTCTTGCACGCTTCATAGAGGGCACTTTCCTTCACATTGACACCTGCCGCAAGTAGGCGCTCGACAATAGAATCGTGTCCGTTCATGCACGCTGCATTGAGGGCACTTTCCTTCACATTGACACCTGCCGCGAGTAGGCGCTCAACAATAGAATCGTGTCCGTTCCCACACGCTGCAAGGAGGGCACTACTCTTCTCGACTTTGACGCCTGCCGCGAGTAGGCGCTCGACAATAGAATCGTGTCCGTTCTCGCACGCCACATAGAGGGCACCTCTCTCGTTGACATTGACGCCTACCGCGAGTAGGCGCTCAACAATAGAATCGTGTCCGTTCCCACACGCTGCATGGAGGACACCACTTTTCTTGACTTTGATGCCTGCCGCGAGTAGGCGCTCGACAATAGAGTCGTGTCCGTTCTTGCACGCTGCATGAAGGGCAGCACTCTCTTTGAAATTGACGCCTGCCGCGAGTAGGCTCTCGACAATAGAATCATGTCCGTTCTCGCACGCTGCACGGAGGGCACCTCTCTCGTTGACATTGACGCCTGCCGCGAGTAGGCGCTCGACAGTAGAATCGTGTCCGTTCTCGCACGCCACATAGAGGGCACCTCTCTCGTTGACATTGACGCCTGCCGCGAGTAGGCGCTCGACAATAGAATCGTGTCCGTTCTCGCACGCCACATAGAGGGCACCTCTCTCGTTGACATTGACGCCTGCCGCGAGTACAATAGAATCGTGTCCGTTCTCGCACGCTGCACGGAGGGCACCTCTCTCGTTGACATTGACGCCTGCCGCGAGTAGGCGCTCGACAATAGAATCGTGTCCGTTCTCGCACGCCACATAGAGGGCACCTCTCTCGCTGATATTGACGCCTGCCGCGAGTAGGCGCTCGAAAATAGAATCGTGTCCGTTCTTGCACGCTGCATGGAGGGCACCTCTCTCGTTGACATTGACGCCTGCCGCGAGTAGGCGCTCGACAATAGAATCGTGTCCGTTCTCGCACGCTGCACGGAGGGCACCTCTCTCGTTGACATTGACGCTTGCCGCGAGTAGGCGCTCGACAATAGAATCGTGTCCGTTCTCGCACGCTACCTGGAGGGCAGCACTTTCGTTGGCATTGACATTGGCGCCCGCCGCTATTAGGAGTTCAACGACGAGATGTTTTCCGTTCTTGCAGGCCGCTTGAAGGGCGGTAAGCTCTTCCTGTATGCCGGCCACACCGTTGGTGCTGATACCAGCTTGTAATAAACGCACAACAATGGCATCTTTCCCTTGAAGATCACACGCCGCTCGGAGGGCGCTAGACCGCCCGGTTTCCACTTGATTGATAATATCTTCGTCCCCCAGAAGTTTCGCAACGATTCGTTGGTTCCCCTTCCGGCAAGCAATCCGTAGGGCCATTCTCCCTCCTGCAATCGGCAGGGCCTCGACGTCAGCGCCAGCATGTAGCAGTTTATCGACAATAGCTTCGGTTTGTACTGTGCAGGCGATTTGCAGGGCAGTTCCTCCATTCATCGCCGAGGTATTGGGATTAGCACCAGAGCGGAGAAGACACTCGACGATCGCATCATGTCCGCCTAGACAGGCAAATAGAAGAGGAGTTATTTCTGACTCCGACGGACCGACCCCCTCTGCTGCCACCCGCATACCGTCTTCGGTGGTGCTATCTCCATCTAGCAGTCGTTGAACAGCTGAAAGATCGCCCTTTGCACAGGCAGAGATAAGAGGCGATGGATCACCGATACCCATAGATAGCAGTAGCTGGAGCAAGGTCTCCTCACCTTGCAAATATGCCTGGAGCAGAGCGCTGTAGTGCACACTACTGCCTTAGCTCGGGCAGTGACTACTTCGCGGAGATGGATACGTACCTCGGGTGTCTCCGGACAGGATCTGAGGAAACCGACCCAATAATGTTCTCGCCAATGACTCGCTCCGCAATACCGATTGCTTGAATCGTAGCCTCACAGGGAAATTCGTCGTCGTCGTCGATTGGATTTGGATGAACCCAGGCTAGATGAGATTTCAGCTGCTGATCTGAAGCGAAACCAACAACCGCCATGTGACAGCCTGTGTGAGGACATTCAAAAAGCCGCTGGTGCTTGTCCGAGTGCTGGACTCGCGATTGAGCGGAGGTGAATCCTTCGTGGAAATGGACGCAGTAGGGTAACTCGCATTTGAAAAGCCGGTCGCCGTAGAAGGATAATAGACAACTTCTCCCGTCGTCCGTGGAGGCCAATTCTTCATGGATGCGCCTCATTCGCAAGATGAAGGGACCGAGCTTGAGACTTCCTTCCCTCCCTAACCCACAAGCCTTAGAAGATGCCAGTTTTCGGATCTGCCCAATAGCGGGAAACCGCTGTAAGGCACGGAATCGACTGTTTGTGGCGGTCGATCCCGTTCTACTTCCGTCTCTCCAGTTTTGATTGAGAAATCCCCCGAGAATATGGGCAAGGTGGTTGATATCCATTTCAGTATACTCTTTGAAAAAACTGCAGCAGGCCTCCAGGTGGCCAAGCCAGTGAACCGCAGCGTAAGGCAGGAAAGAATAATGACCGTCCATGACATAGGCTTGAATGTGGTGATCCGTCAAATTATCCTTGAAACAGTCGAGCGACAGATACTGGATGCAGAGAAGAGCGAGTTTCAGCTCTTCACGAGCAACATTGATGAGTTTTTGCGCCGTCAAATGACTATTAGACACCATACTATCAGCATCCTAATATCTTCGACAGGGAAAGTGACATACTATTTTGCGGTTGTGTGAACAAGTTCCAGTTTACCATCTCGGACGACCACAAGACATCCACATAACTCCTCAATGTCATCGCGCAGCCGTCTGCCATCGAAGTCCACTGTTTTTCCAACTAGGTCAATGGATACCACTCCCTGGATCTCGTGCATTCCGAGGGGTCGCTTCGCACACACTACCCATCCCAAGATGCACATCGCTTGCGTCTTTTGGGCCGGGATTGGATTATGACATATCCGGTTGACGATCCGGTCGTATCTGTGCGGGTGGCCCGTGGTTCAGCTCCGTGGATATCTGCTCAGGAATGAATCACTCACGCTTGTCCAAGACCATCCGGGAACACATTGGGCTCGAGCTCGTGACGGAACAACACTTTTGTCGGCTGGGATTTCAGTATCTCCATCACTAAATGAGCAAATAGAAACATTCCTATCAACTCAGGTTAGAATGCACTGCAGAAATCTGGAGCACATGAGCTTACCTTTCGCTCGTTGTAGAACGATTTGAACAATGCCCGCGGATTCCGCGTCTGAGAGACTAAACTTCTGCTGCAGCTCAAGAATCCGCAAGGCTAGGTAAGATTGAAGAGCGCTATCCATATCTGTGGGTTGTATCTCTTTTCGCAAGAATTTCGAAAGTGCTTTCTTAATGTCCAACTCGTCTGTGCTCACCACCATTGCTTTCATGGGTGATGTGCCATCTGGGAGATGGGCCCCTCCAATTGTAGACTTCAACCACGCGAGGATTTTAGTCCTCTCTGGTTTCTCGCATTCGTCCAATCCATCAATGATGATTTTGGTATTCCCGGAGTTCTTGAGTCCCTCACACAAAAGAGCTTCCAGGGTAGTTCCCCCACTCAACGTAACCTCACAACTTTGTACCTGGCTGTCGTAGATGTACGGCAGAAGATCCTGGTTTTGGCGCAGCAGCTGAAGCAAGAAGGTTCGAGCCATCGAATGAAAAGTACTCTTGGCTGGCTCCCCGTACTTGCAGAAAAAGAAGCAGACTGAGACATCCTTTTGTTTCTGCGCATCTCCCACGATTGTCGATGCCAAAATTGTCTTTCCTAAGGAGATGCAAGTTCAATTAGTTCCATCAAGCCCAAGGAATAGCAAGTCACATACCGGCTCCAGGAATTCCATAGATCCACATGCCCGAATCCTTTGCTAAGTTGGAATTCTGCCATGCTTTGACGGTTCTTTCGGTGAGTATCCAGTCAGCAGTTCCCGGATACTGCCGCCGCACCTCTGCGTATCGCTCTTGGTCACTGTTTGTATCCACTGGGGCGAGCCATTCGACTACGGATATCATGCGCCGCCTTCTTTCGTTGTCACGGTGTTCGTTGAAGCGTTCCTCTGCCTGTTCACGTGCCATTTGAGCGTATCCGATCTCCACCAGCGATACTTCAAACTCCATCAGATCTCTGTGGCGCTCGAGATTGCCAAGAATCTTTCGGAACCTGCTGTCGAAGTCCTTCCATAACGACACAAAAAAGATCCGCCATGCTGAGGGTTATCAGCAGCCGTGAGATATGGGATTCCCGGGATGAGGGGTTCTTGCCTCGGCCTTTGAAGAGCTTCATAGCCTCTCGGTGGAACTCGGAAATGTCTTGAAAGATTTGGCCCAACACCTTCGTCATGGGCGCTTGATCGAGTATTTTGTGGTGCCGCACTAGAAGCGGCATACTCTCTCCCAGGCTTTCGTAAGCGTCCAGGATGATGTCGAAAACATCTGTCGCATTGCCGGCAGCCTTGA
>Ga0307508_10001013_pt1 | contig 32706 bp, 26 predicted proteins | sample 9_EM_MG_FD_203089 | JGI IMG/M metagenome (GOLD analysis project Ga0307508, IMG submission 203089) | Populus trichocarpa ectomycorrhiza microbial communities from riparian zone in the Pacific Northwest, United States - 9_EM | ecosystem: Host-associated > Plants > Roots > Unclassified | place...
ACGTGATCGTAGCGACACGACAGCGCCAGCCACGGAAACATCCGGTACGTGGCCTCGGTGCCCACTTTGTAGATCAAGCGATTGTCGAAGGACGGATCGGCGCTCTTCACGTGCACGACATCGGCGAAGAAGCTGTTGATCAGATCTGGGCCGTCGCCCCAAAACGCATCCGGGTACCACAGGAATTTGCCCCAGCTGAAGTTGTACTCAGCACCGAAAGTCATGATCTTTCCGGTGCCGCCGCCGACCTGACCCAGCAGGCGTTTCGTCAAAAGCTCACCAAAGTCGGCGCCGAAGTAGTTCATGCCGCTGAGCAGCTGCGCGTACTTGGCATCGGCATACGAGAAGGCGACCGCGCCATTGCCCAAGTAGTTGTTGATCATGCGCAGATCGGCGCCGAGCACGGTCATCTTCGGATCGGGGCGATGGCTCTCGTCGATGAAGAACGTCTTCGCGTCGTCGATCTGGTCGCGCTCGTCCTGCGCCCAGTTCGATATATAGTGAAGACCGCCCTGGATGGGCACTTCGCCGGTCAGCGAGAAGCCGACGTGTGCGTGGTTCACGAACGCCGAGGGCTGCGCCGACGGGCTGGGTCCGAAGTCCCAGACGTTGGGGCCCATGCCGGGCGCGAACTTGCCGGCGCGGCCCATCACGCCATGTTCCAAGATAAACGACAGGTTGTCGGTCGCCGCGTACTGCAGGGTGAGCGTTTCGCCCAAGCCGTACGGTGCGCCTATGATCGGCGCGTTGTACTGCCCCACCCCGTACTGCCCGAGACCACCGTAGGTGTTGCGAAAGGCGCCGACCGTCCAGCTCAGGCTGAAGTCGCCCTGCGGCGGCATCGTGAACACCAAGAACGCTTCGTTAACCCAGTTTTGACTGTTGGTCTCGATCCAGCTCTGGCCCACCGACGGCTTCCAAGTGCTCAGTTTAATGACTGATTTGACGATCGAATTGCCGTAGTCGAAGCGGAGCTCGGCCCAGCTACCGGGCGGCGCGTTCGTGCCCTGCACGGCGCCGTACACGTCTACGGTTTGGGGCAGACCGTGCAACGTCTGCGCGTATTGGTCAGAGCTGGCGTGCGGGCGCGCGTTGGACGACAAGCGCGCCGCGGCGCTCAAATAACCGCTGAAGTTGAACTGAAAACCGCCGTCGTCCTGCTCCGGCGCGCTCCACGGAATGGCGACACCCGGCATCTGCGGGCTGCGTGGCGCGTGCGGTGAAAGACCGAGCGAGAGGACACGGCGCGAGCCCGGAATGTAACCCTTAGGCGGCACGGTCACCTTCACGTCGGCGTCAGCGTCGGCGGGCTCGGCCGACTTCGCGCCATCTTTGGCGGCGTCGGCCTTCGTGGCCGCGTCGTCGGCCAAAGCCACGCGGGCGCTGAGCACGGCAGGCAAAGCCCACACGAGCGCTGCTAGCTTTCGGCAGCTTCTGGTCATTGTTCCTTGGCCTGACTCTTTCCGATCGGCGTAAGCCTCATCACTTGTTGCGATAGAAGCTCACGTTGTCGACATACACGTCGGTGTAGCCAACCGTAAACAAGAACCCGATTACGGACAGCGTCGTGAGGTCGAACTTCGGGGAGGGTCTACCGAAGCCGACCTGGCGGAACGAATCGAAGGGCAACTTGTAAAGTTGCCAGTCGGTGCTGAGCGTGACCGCAGCCGAGTAGCTATCGCCACCGCAGCGTTCAGCGTACGGCGCCACCGGCTTGTCTTTGCTCGAGCACCAATAGCCTTCCTCGTTCCCGGTGAAGGCCGTCACGTTACACTGGGTCCCGTCGAAGTCAGGATCCGGGTAGAAGCTGCCCGAGACGCAGGTGCTGGCGCCGCAGGGTGGAAACAAGAACTCGGCCAGCGCCGGGTTCATGGTCGGGTCGATGACGTAGCCTTCCGGGAGGCAGCGGGTGCGGCCCATGCCGTCCTTGTTGCAGCCGAAACCGTTTACGCAGTTCGGCACGCACACCTTGATGCGCTTGCAGTACTGCTGGGTTTCGCGCGCCAGATCGTCGTTGATGTACTTGTCGACGAGGGCGACCAGCATCTGCGGAGCGCCGTCGGGTCCGCGACGCGCCCAGAACGTGACGCCGTCGTAACTGCTAGCGTCCCAGAAGCCGGGGCGGGGCCGGAGGAAGCCGCCCGGCGGTGGCGTGAACACGGGCTTACTGCCGCCGTCACGACGCTCGGGCGACGGACACAGATCGGTGTCGCGGCCGTCGGCGGTGGTTGGACAATACTTGAAAGCCGGATCTGGTACCGGAGACAGCACGTGCGTCATGCCGCCGCCGTAGTAGTTGAAGCGGCCCCCGCGGGCGTGCAGTATCCAATCGTTGGTCGCACCCGATAGCCGGCTTACGCCACCTACGCCATCGCTCTGGTCAACGTCGCAATTGGGCCTGGCGCCGGGAATTTTCGAGATTTGATCGGCGGCCAGGCCCCAGGGAGAGTGGGCGCGATCGTAGATGAAGTCGGTGTTGCCGCCGCCAATGATGGTGCCCCCCAAATCCGGATACCAGCCGACATCGCCTGGCGTGCGGAAGGCGCCGTCACTGCCGTCGTCGTAGTTCGACCACGCGGTCGCGACGCCCCAGGCGCGCCCGGGATTGGCGGCCGCGAACGTCGCATCGGGCTCGAACGAATCGAGGTACGGCGCAATCACGATGTTGTCCGTAACGCTGCAGTCGATCGGACGCGAGCCGGGATCGGGTGTGTTTTCGCCGATCGGGGGATAGTACGGAGCGCCGGAGATCTTCACAGAGCCCGAGCTGCCGTCAGCCTTCGTATTGAACTGAGGCGTACCGTGGTCAGCCCACGGCAGTTGTGACCAAAGGTCGATGTTCGGCAGCGGGTGACCCGTATTGCCCTCGCCCGAACAACCGAACACCAACGCGACCAGCGGCGGCAGACAAAGCGTTCGCTTCATTTGAGCGCTCCGCTTTGGGCTTTGCGGGTCACGCGCATGAAGACGTCGGGGCGCTGCCATTGTCCGTGGAAATAGTAGTCGTAGGCGCGGTTGAAGCCGGTGCCTTCGCCGAGGTCGTTCCAGGTCGGAATCACGAGCACCTCGGCATCTTCCGATTCTTTCAGCACCTGGCGCAAGAAACGCTCGTCTTTGACGACCAAGTCGCTCGGGCGCGGCGGCTCGCCCGGATGGTCGCGGCCCGTGGCGTCCCACTTCACCATCGCGTGGTCGACAATGTGACCGTTCATGGTCGAGCGGCTGCGCTTTTCGGGCGTGCTGAACGTGAACCACTGGTACTTGGCGTCGGCCACGTGATCCATGTCCGGATCATCGAAGTAGGCGCTGTCCGCGTCGACGAACGGCTCTTCGCCGAAGTCGGCCTTGAACTTCTCTTTCAAGAGCTTGACGGTGGCAGCGCTCTTGCTGCGCGGCGTGAGCGAGCCCGCGTTGTAAAAGTAGATGAATGGCCGCCCTTTGAAGCGGTACCAAAACTTCTTGTCGACCTGCGAAAAGAAGGCCTTCCACTTGTGCTCGTAGATGAGCGTGGCCGCCTTTTCCGGATCGTTCAGATCGGGCTTGGTCTTCCAGAACTCGGAAAAATACGGCTGCCCCCAAGTCCACGTGTCGTCGAAAAAACCGATTTTGACTGGATCCGGCAGGCTCTCGAGCGCGTCTTCGAGCGGCTTGAGCTTGCCGTCTTCGATGTCGGGGCCGTACGTGTTGGGCATCAGAAAGTCGAGCCCGGCGTACTTGGCGTCCATCAGCTCGCGGCGCCAGAACCCGGCGCGCAGCGGCGAATAGAAGTCTTCTTTCAGGTCGCCAAAGGCGAGCAGCGGGCTCTTCGTATCCATGCCGGGCGCGTGCGTGTTGGCCCAGTCCATGCCGCAATTCGTATCGTGCGGGCAGCTGAAGAAGAACATGAAAACAGCGCCCAGATCGCGCTTGACCTTCTTCACCGGCGGCGGCCCGAGCTCGTCCGGATCACGGGCCCAAGGATCGGAGTAGCTGAGCTCACACTTTCGGCCAGCCTCCTTGCAGAAGCTCAGCACCGCATCGAGCCTACGCACCTTGTCGCGTGTCTTCAGGCGGCCTGCCCACTGGCTCACCACGTCTTTGCTCGGTTCGGTGCCGGTAACTTGGCAGTGCGCGGCGCGCACGAACGCTTCCGGCGCGTTGCCCAGGTTGACGTCGACCTTGTCGGCGCGCTGACAGGGGCCGCTCCATTCCGGCTTGAGCTGGAACGGCCCCAAGTCATTCGCGTCCTCCGCCCCGCTCTCGTCCGATTCCGTGGGTGCCAGGCGCCGGTCAAAGCAACCGGGGAGCAGCACGAGTAGGATCGGGACGAGCGCGGCGACGAAGGATTTCATGGGTGGATCGTTGCGAAACTACTCTATCAGGTGCCGCCAGTACCGCCGCCACCGCCAGTACCGCCGGTGCCGCCGCCGCCGCCGCCACTACCGCCACCGCCACCGGCAGCCGTGGGTGGCATGACGGCGGTCGTCGGCGCCGTACCCGAGAAGAAGGTGACTTCGTCGATGTTCACGTTGTAGTCCGGCCCGTCGGTGATCATGTTGAAGGCCAGGGCCTTGCCCTTGAACGCCGCGGCCGGGGCCAGGTCCGTCCACTTGATGACGATCTGGGTCCAGGCGGCCGTGAGCGTGATGACCTTGGCCGGGTGCGCGAACGCACACGCGGTCATCGGGGTGCAGTCGCCGGCGGGAGTTTCGTTGGTCGGCTGGGTGGCGGGCGAAACGATCTGGAATTTGAGGGTGCCGTCGGCGCCGGCCGTGCCCTTGGCCCAGAACGAAATGCCGTCAAATGCCGTTAGATCGACGCATTTGCCCTTGGCGGGATCGACCACGTTGAAGCCGAAGCCAGCGCCGTAGCCCATGGCCTTCGAAGACTTGATACCCGTCGCGGTGACGTGCCCCGAATACATGGTGTTCAGCGCGCCTGGCATGACGCGCTCGGGCTTCGGCATGTTCGGTGGGGTGGTGTCGGAGAACGAGTACCAGCCGTCGAAGTTGGTAGCCGTCTCGAAGTTGTCGATGTAGGCCAAGCCTACCGGCAAGGCGTAGGTGGCGGCGCCGTCGCACACGCTGGGGGCGCCCGAGCTCGTGCCTCCGGCGCCGCTGCCGGAGGTGCCGGTGCTGCCGGAAGTGCCGGTGCTGCCGGAGGTGCCGGAGGTGCCGGTGCTGCCGGAGGTGCCGGTGCTGCCGGAGGTGCCGGTGCTGCCGGAGGTGCCGGTGCTGCTGCCGGAGGTACCGGTGCTACTGCCGGAGGTACCGGTCCTGGTGCCGGCAGTACCGCCGTCACCGCCGCTGCCACCGGAGCTGCAGGCCGTACCGAGCGCGAAGAGTCCCGCCACGGTTCCCAAAGTTAGCCAGGTTGTGCTGATCCGATTCATTTTCTCACCCATGGTTGTGCTCGAAGCGTTCGAGCCGCCGCCCGGCAAATGCCTGGCGTGAAGCCGCACGCCACCGAGAGGCAGCGGGCCCGAGCCGCAGTTTCACGCTTTTGTGATGGGAGTCGGCTGTCGCAAGCTGAGCCCAGAAGCGACCGTCACTCCGAGATCACGTTTCGCACAGATGAATTGACCGACCGCGGCGCTCGGGTCAAAGGAAATCGTGGTCAATTCCCGCGTTTTACTGCGAAATACTGCAAACTTCCGGGCCCAGCGCGGCGCCGCGGGGGGCTGGTAAACAGCGATATTTGCCTACGTTTTCGCTTGCGAGTGACTACCTACGTGGTACTCCTAAATCAACGGCTCCGCGCAAATGCGCGTTCAATCCGCTAAATTTTGGCTGTTTGGCGCATCGCTCGCTGTTCACGCAACATCCACTCTGTGGCTGGCACTTTCGACAACCGTCGTCTCTCTCGGGAAAATTCATGAGCTACAAGCGATTCTTGTTCGCCGCCGCCACGCTCTTGCTCGTCGGGGGCTGCATCGGTCCCCAGGGCGCACAACCCTGTGCCGAAGGCGCGAGCAGCGGCTCGGGCGACGCCAAGGGTGACGCCAAGGGCGGCGAAGAACCGTTGGTCGAAGCCGTCGTGCCGACGGGCACGCTGATTTGGGACGGAACGAGCATCTCGAACAACGGGGAAAGCTTGAGCCCGCCCGGCAGTTGGTTCGTGTACAGCGACAAGAGCCCCAAAGGCGAAAAGAAGCCCCCCTCCGTCGAAGAGTTCATGACGGCGGTCGAAGGTGGCGCGCTGCACACCACTGGCAAAGGCTACACCGAGTGGGGAGGCGGCGTCGGCACGAACCTGATCGGCGCGCCCATGCTCACGCCCGTCGATGCCAGCAAGTACCGCGGCATCAAGTTCAAAGCCTCCGGCAAGACGCCGATGAAGTTCCTGATCGGCACGGTCGCGACAATGCCCGAGTTCGGTCGCTGCAAGAAGTGCTACGACCACTACATGAAGTTGATCAAGGACTTGAGCGACGAGCCCAAGACCTACGAGGTCACCTGGGACGAGCTCAAGCAAACCGGTTGGGGCGACAAGGTCAAGTTCGATGTCAAGACGATCGTCGCTCTGAACTTCACGTCGAAAGATGCAATTCCCTGGGATTTCACGCTCGACGACGTTGCGTTCTTGGAGTGACGGTCGCGCGAAGCTGCGGGTTCGGCAGCCGCCGACCCCCCGCGACCACTACTGGCCATTTCGAGGAATATTTGGCATGAGACTGGTTAGGTTGGTCGCGCTTTCGGTGCTGCTTTCGTGCGCGTGCTCGCGCGGCTCCGGCCAGGCTGCGGGCGACGACGATGATGACGTCGTCGCGACGGGCGGAAGCGGCAGCAGCGGCGGCAGCCCCGCCACGCAGCCCCTGCCGCAGGACACCGCCTTCCAGCTCCGCGCCGAGTGGACCGGGCCCTGTGAAAAGACCAATGCCGTGGACGTGAATCTGGGTAACGCGCCCGAAGTCTTCGTGCGCGCTGCCCACTGCCAAATAGAGGGCACCGAACCAGACGCGGCGACGGTCACGGACCTGTCCAACCAGCTGCGCACGGTAGCCTACGTCCGACGCGTCGACGTCGTGCGCACGCTGTGCATGCGCGCATCGCGCAATTGCATTCTCAACTACACCGATCCTTGGGAGCAGCAGGTCGAGCTCACGGCTGGCTGCGCGCGCAAGGGCACGCGCGACATGGGCGCGGTGCTGATGTACTGGAGCGAATGCCCAAGCGGCGTGAACTGCGGACTGGATTGGGCCAATACGCATGCGGCAGGCATGAGCACGACCTCGCAACTCTTGGCCTTCGATACGGCCAAAGTTGGCTACTACAACCCCAAGAACGGCGGATTTTGGCGGCGTGAGCTGCTCGACGCGCGCTGGAGCGGGCTGCAATTTCTACTGCTCAACACGTTCGGTCCCGACATGGATCAACTTGCCCACCTGGTCGCCGCTCTCGACGACATCGGCGGCGGGATCCAGATCGCGATGTTCGACGACACCTGGGGCTGGGGTAAGAGCGGAACGCCTTGGAGCCAGACCCCGGACTTCGGCGATCCCGAAGCCTCCGCCCAGCTCATTTACCAAAAGTGGCACCAGTACTTTGCAGCAGTGCCCAGCAAATATTGGTACCGCTACCAGGGCAAACCGCTGCTCGCCTTCTACAACGCTGGAACGATCAGAAACCAGCCCAAGTCGGGCGCCGCGCTAGCCCGGCTCAAAGAGCTGTTCAAGGCCGAGTTCAACGAAGATTTGTTTCTGGTCGTCGATCGCGCGTTCTTTCAAGACCCGGCGACGGCTGACGTGGCGGATGCCCAGTTTCGCTGGAACACCTTTCAGGCCGGAGCCATCAGCCATTCCGACATGAGAGGCGTCACGTTCGATCACTTCATGTCCAAGTGGGACACCGTGGGGCGCGAGAACACCGGCCGGCTGGCAACGGCTAGCGATCAAATCGTCAAAGGCCCCGAGCTGCTCGACAAGTACTTGGCGGCGTCCGCGACCTCGAACCTGGCGATGATGGCCACCTGGAACGATCTCGGCGAAGGCACCGGCCTCACCCGGAACTTCGACTACTACTATCAGGGCGCCTGGCTGCCACCGAACGCCTTCATGAGCCATATCCGCGCCGCACAGTGCGAGTAGCGGCCGGACGGATCGGCCTCGCGGCCGCCCCCACCCTTTGGGTCTGACGCTAGCTGACGCTCGACCGCGACAGCTGACTCATCTCGACGCACGCGGGCGGTGTGGGTATGGAGCTAGCACCCATGAAGAAGACTCTTGTGAGCGGCGGCGCAGGTTTCATCGGCTCTCACCTGTGCGAGCGCCTCTTGGCTCGAGGTGACGACGTACTGTGCGTGGACAACTACTTCACGGGTACCAAGAAGAACGTGCAGCACCTGTTCTCGAATCCGCTGTTCGAGCTGATGCGGCACGACGTCACCTTCCCGCTTTACGTCGAGGTCAGCCGCATCTTCAACTTGGCGTGCCCCGCGTCGCCGATTCACTACCAATTCGATCCGGTGCAAACCACGAAGACGAGCGTGCACGGCGCCATCAACATGCTCGGCCTGGCCAAGCGCGTGAAGGCGCGCATTCTGCAGGCGTCGACCTCCGAAGTTTACGGCGACCCGGAAGTGCATCCGCAGCCCGAAGAATATTGGGGCAAGGTCAATCCGATCGGCATTCGCAGCTGCTACGACGAGGGCAAGCGTTGCGCCGAAACCCTGTTTTTCGACTATCACCGCCAGCACAGGGTCGAGATCAAGGTCATCCGCATCTTCAACACCTACGGCCCACGCATGCATCCGAATGATGGGCGCGTCGTCTCCAACTTCATCGTGCAGGCGCTGCGTGGCCAGGACATCACCATCTACGGCAGCGGTTCGCAGACGCGCTCGTTCTGCTACGTCGACGACTTGGTCGAGGGCATGCTGCGCATGATGGACAGTGACGGCGGCTTCACGGGCCCGGTCAATTTGGGTAACCCTGGCGAGTTTACTATGCTCGAGCTGGCCGAGAAGGTTCTCTCGCTCGTCGGATCCAAGTCCAAGCTCACATTCATGCCCCTTCCGCAAGACGATCCCAAGCAACGAAAACCGGTAATCGAGCTCGCCAAGAGCAAGCTCGGCGGCTGGGAGCCGAAGGTCGGCCTCGAAGACGGCCTCAAGGAAACGATCGGCTATTTTCGCAAGGCGCTCGCGGAGTAGTCAGGGCCTGGACAAATCCACCAGCGCAGGGGTGCGAACGTCTCAATCTGACGGCGCCCACGCGCGGCCCTTCCAGCTGAAGCGCACTAGCGCTATGACCCTCGAACTAAGTTGACGGAAGTAGCGCCGCCCGAGCCCAGCGAAGACGCGAACCAGCAGGTTCCGGCTTTTTACAAGCGGCGTCGCAAGCGCGGTGACGAGCTGGGGCAAGTGCTATTGCGGCGCGAGAAGATCACGCCCCAACAACTGCGCGACGCGCTGAAACTGCAGACCGAACAGGGCGGGCATCTCGGCGCGATCTTGAAGCGCATGGGCGCTTGTGATGGTCGAGCGATCGCCGAGGCATTGCTCGAGCAGGTGCGAGTCACGCGCGACAAGGGCAAAGTGCGTGAGCTCGAGACGCGCGCACGTCAGGCCCCGTCGCTGATGGGCTTGACCGTGCATTGCCGACCGCGGCTCACCAAGCTCGTGATCATCGCGGGCGATGCCTTTGGTCTGGGCATCGGCACGGGCCTGGCTTGGCTCTTAGTCACCCATGACGCGCCGGGTCGCGTGCAGCGCTACGGGATCCTGGCGGTCTTACCCTTGTGTCTGCTGATTTTTACCTACGTGCATCTGTACGCGGCCACGCCGCCGAGCCCCCCCGAAGAGATCCGGCGCACCACGTTGGCTATCAGCTTCGTGTGCGCAGGCATGTGGCTGGTATCCTTCATCGTGCGCAGCGGCGGCTGGGACGGCGTGCAGCACGTGGCGTGGGTGCTGACTTGGCTGGTCGGCATTTTGCTCGTACCAACCTTCCGAGCCACTTTGCGCTGGAAATTCGCGGCGCGGCGCTGGTGGGGTCAGCCAGTCGTGGTGCTGGGGGCGGGGCGCGTCGGCCGCGCCGTGGTTGGCACCCTGCAGCGCCGCCCGCAGCTCGGCTTGAAGGCGGTAGCCGTGCTCGATGACGACCCGCTCAGGCACGGGACCTTGCGCGCCACCTGGGGCGACGACGACATCGAGGTCGAAGCCGTGCCCGAAAGCAGTGGCGAGCCACCCAAATCTACGCCCGAGAGCCCGTCGACGCGCTCTGCGTGGGCCAATTTCTCGACCATCGAAGAAGTGCCGGTGCTGGGCAGCCTGGAGCTCGCTCCCGTGCTCTCACAGCGCCTCAAGATTCGTTTCGCGGTCGTGGCCATGCCGGAAGCGGATGCTTCGGCGCTGCTCGGGATCATCGAACGCTACGCCGAGTCCTTCCAGAGCGTGCTCGCCATCCCAGACTTGTTCGACTTGGCCTACTTCGGCGCCGCGACGCGCGACCTGGGCGGCGTGCTCGGTATCGAGGTGCGAAGGCAGCTGTTGCTCACCGGTCCGCGCATCGCCAAGCGTGCGATGGATATCACCATCACCGGTCTGGCGCTTCTGCTCGTGAGCCCAATCCTGTTTTTCGTGGCCGTGTTCATCGCGCTCGACTCTCGCGGACCGATCTTCTATCGCCAGAAGCGGCTCGGCCAAGACGGCGTGCGTTTCCCGGCCCTGAAATTTCGTACTATGCACGGGGACGGCGAGAAGCGCCTGGCCGAAATGCTTGAGCGCGATCGCAAGTTGCGCGCCGAATACGAAGAGTTCCACAAGCTGACGGTAGATCCGCGCGTGACGCGCGTCGGGCGCTTCTTACGCAAGTACAGCCTGGACGAGCTGCCTCAGCTCTGGAACGTTATGGTGGGTGACATGAGCTTGGTCGGTCCCCGCCCCTACCTGGAGCGCGAGATCCCGGAAATGGACCAGAAAGAGGCCATCATCTTGCGGGTGAAGCCCGGCATCACCGGCATCTGGCAGGTGACCGAGCGCAACGCTTCCACCTTCGAGCGCCGCCTGCACATGGACGTTGAATACGTGCGCAGCTGGTCGCCTTGGCTGGATATCTATGTGCTCGCACGTACGATCCCGGTGGTGCTCGGCGGCACCGGCTCGTGACCCGGCCGGCAGGCGCACGGAGCCGAAACACGAAGAACCATATGTTGGCCGCCCTCGCGTCGGGCGTGCACAATTACGCCCCAAAGGGCAGACTTCCCCTGCCCTCTGCTCCGTTTTTCCATGACCCAGAGTCCTCCGAAGGCGTCGCCTAGCTCCCGCCCCCCGCCGGTGCAGAGTGGCTCGGATGGAGGACGGCGCGTCACCGCGCTGGCCGCGGGCGGTTCGGTGTTGTTGCTTTCAGCGACCGCGGTTGCGTTGTGGCCACGCACCTACGGAACGGAGGCGACCTTCGTGCTCGATGGCGCCCCGGCGCTCGCGAACCCGGTGGCTCTTGCCGGCAGCATCGAGGCGGCCCTGCTCAGACGGGAAGAGCTGGCCAGTGCGGCCATGGACTTGCCGCCCGAGCTACGTTCGCCTGACCCGATCGGACGGCTGCGTGCCGGCATCCGCGTACAGGCACGCGGCGCAGTCGGATTCGTGGTCGAATTTCGAGGCAGCGATCCGCAGAGCGTGCAGCACATCGCGAACAGGCTCGTCGATCGCGCCGTGATCCTCGTTCCGAAGTTGGCGGCATCGCCCATCGACAACGCTCCGGCGCTCGCGCTCGCCTCATGCACGCGCGCCGTCACCGATTTTCTAACCGCGCATCCGGAGATGACCCTGGAGCAAGCCGGCGGCGACAAGAACGGCGGCTCGGACGACAGCGGCCTCGACGTACTCCGCACCGAAAAGCGGCAAATCGAAACGCGGCTTGCCACCGGCGCGAACGACAATCCTTACGCTGAGCCGAGCGAGGACCCCGAGCTTCTGAATCGGCGCCTCACCGAGCTGAAAATGACGATCGCGCGGCGCGAGGCAGCGCTCAGGCAGCCGCGCCCCGCTACGCCGCCCAAGGTTTCGCCCGAGCTGACAGCCCAATGGCGGGCGCTGCTGGCCGACCTAGCGAGCGCCCAGCAAGCGCAAGAGGCGGCTGCCACCGGGGTCACGCCAGCCAGTCTCGCGGCGCATGTTACCGCCCACGCTGTGCTGCCGAGCTCGCCGCTCACACCCAACCGGCTCGTGCTCAGCATCGTGGCGGCACTGTTGTCACTCGCGGCCGCCATGGTGGCCTACGCGTTACCGCGCAAGCCCGAGACGGTCCGGCGGCAGGCATCACGCGAGCTGGGCGGGCATCGCAGCGATCCGCCGCCGGCGCAGCTACCGGCGAGCGCGCCGCCGCCAACGCTACCCGCCGCGGCGGCAGCATACTCCATGGCGCGCGCTCCAGCCGCATCGACCGGCCAGGCGGGAGCGGCGGGCAGCGAGCCTCCGCCGGCTCGAAATGATGCGCCGCTCCAGCGCAGCGATCCGCCGCCAGCGGGCGGGCGGGCGGGCTCGGAACCGCCCGGCCCGATCGCCGTGCAACGCACGCTGGTGGTGTCGGCACATTCGGGTTCCGGCAGTAGCCCGCCTCCACCCGCCGAACCCAAGCGCTCGCACACCACGCCCGGCGGTCTGCAGGCTCCGGCAGAGGCAGTCACGCGCGCCTTGGCCGATACCGCCCTCGCCCACGCTTCGACTGCGCCCGCTCGCACGGCTGCGCCGCTCTTCGGCTCGCGCCCACCACCCGGCGCTGGCAGCTACTCGGTCTCGTCGTCACATCCGCCGCCCATGGACCGCAGCGCCGCCGGCGCGCGCACGTCGGTCGAACGCCTCTCGCCGCTGCAGTCGCAACACCCGCCTGCGCACACGCCCGCACCGGTCACGCGACGCTCGTCGCCGCCGCGCGGCGACGGCTCACCGCAGATCATGAGCCGGCCGCCGGCGCTCGACCCGGCTGCCGAAGCCTGGGCGGCTCGCTTCGAGACATTGCCTCCGCCTAGCCCTCAGCAAAAGGAAGATCCCATGCCGCGTAAGCGCAGTGGCCGGTGGAAGACGCAGGTCATGGGCTCGATGGTGCCCCTCGAAGTCGCCGCGGCTCGCGAAGAGCGACCTCCGCACAGCGAGGCCGATGGTTCTCGAAGCGACGCCGAGCCAGCAGAGGTGTGGACGGCGCCTGCACCAGCTCCGAGCCCTGCGGCCGCGACGATGATTCATCACGACGTGCCTTCCGGCTGGCGTCCCAACGTGGACCCGACGGCACCAGCGCTGCTCACGCTGCGCGACGCCGTGCTCAAAGAAGTTTCGTCCAAGCGGCTGACCCTGGCTGTCACGGGTGGGCGCGGCCCGGGCCGCGCCCAGGTTGCAGCTGGTCTGGCGTTGGCGCTGTCCCAAAAGGGCGTGCTCGTTCTACTCGTCGAGGCTGATTTCGACAGCCCCGAGATTCACCAGATGCTGTCAATCGCAGCGCCGCCGGGCGCCGGATTTTCGCAACAGCTCATAGCCCGCCGCCAAGAGCTGCAGTCGCGACCCTGGGTCGTCGTGCGCTGCTCCCCCAATCTTCAGGTGCTGGCCGAGGGCCGACTACGCTCCCCGGGACAGCTGGCGGCCGAAGCGTTCGAGCGCGCGATCCGCGAGCTTCGCGACCAGCATCACGTCGTGGTGATTCACGCGCCATCGCTGGACAAGCCGGGCGATTTGCGCCCGGTTGGCAACTTGGTGCAAGCCGTCGTGATCGCCAACGCTGACCAATCCGCGACCATTCAGTTCGGCGAAGGCGCGCTGCGCGCGCTGCTCCACTAGCCTTCGGTTCGAGCGTCGCGCGACAGCGCCTGCAGCGCGACGATCTTCAAGAACTCCGGATCGCGGAGCAAGTAGCGCGCTGCGAGCCGGCGCGGTTCGCGCCCAAGCCGAAACGCCCACTCCAGGCCTGCGCTGGACACCCAAGCGGGTGCCCTCGGCAGCGTGCCCGCCGCGAAGTCGACCGCTGCGCCGAAGCAAACCAGGACCGCGGGAGCGAGCAGCTGGCGATTGCGATCGCTGAAAAGCTCCTGCTTCGGCGCGCCCAGGCAGACGAAGATCAAATCGGCTTTGGCCTGCCGCAGCCGTTCCACGCAGACGCGCTCTTCTTCCGACGCCGAAAGCCCCAGGCGCGGCGCCAGCGTGTCGACCAACTGCAGATCGGGCCAACGCAGGCGCAGGTTTTTGGCGGCAAGCTCGCCCACACCGGGTCCACCACCGAGCAGCACGACGCGCAGCTTCTCACGCACAGCGCGTTCGAGCAGCGGATCGAACATGTCGGATCCCGAAAGCTTCTCGGGCAGTGGGGTCCCCAGCAAGCGGGCAGCCCATAGCACCGGCGTGCCGTCGACCAGCGACAGCGACGTGCGCGAATAGGCATCGCAAAACGCCTGGTCGTGCTCGGCCTGCACGATATGGTCGACGTTCGGCGTAAACACCGTGCCGCCGCGACCTGCGCGCACCAGCTCGATGATGGCATCGAGGGCCTGCGGCCTGCTCAACGCGTCCAACTCGAGCGTCCCGACTCGAACGCGCGCGGCGCTTGGCGCACCACCCGTTGGCCTAAGGGCGCTGGCGCTCACGCGAAACTAAGGCGGCCGACCCAGCTAGTCTTGCCCCACTTGACAGCCGCCTTGGCGATCTCCGCCATGGTGTTGTCGGGGGCCGACGCGGCCGTAACCTCGACGCGCGGAATCGTTCGGAACTGACCCACGCGCTGGTCGTCCAGAATGCGCACCACGTCGTACTGGCCTCGCTCGATACGGACGATGCGGTACGTGACGCCGGCGACCTGAACCATACCTTTGACGTGCATTTGCTTGCGGTCTCCTGTTTGCGTGTGCAGTGCGCCGAGTTCCTACATACTTCGCGCGGCGCGGGGCGTGAAGGGGCAAAACGGCTCAAATCGGTTGAGGGCTGCCCTACAGCGCAAGCCTACGTTCTCGAGGCTTTCAGATAGGTTTCGCCTGCGCGTCATCTCGGCCCTCGTTCTCTTGGGTTTTGGCGGCAGATTGAGGGTGACGGTGGCGTCAGTCTGCGGGACGCGCGTGGCGGACGGATGAGGAAGGCGGAACTTTTTGGGAGCGCTCCTTTTGGGGGGCCCTCCCCACAACGGGAGCTGGCCGCGTGGCCCCGTGATATGCCTGACCCGATGAGTGGCGAGGCCCAGCTCAAACTGAACCGACTGCTCGAGCTACTCGGCGCCGCCCAGTCGGTGCTGGTCTGCTACTCCGGCGGCATCGATAGCGCCGTGGTGCTGGCGGTCGCCCACCGAGCGCTCGGTGACAAAGCCATCGGTATGACCGCGGTGAGCCCCAGCTTGCCCGAGAGCGAGCACGACGACGCCGTGCGTATTGCGCGCGAGATAGGCGCGGAGCATCGGCTGGTCGAAAGCTCCGAGCTTACCCGCCCCGGCTACGCTGCCAACGGTCCCGATCGCTGTTTTCACTGCAAGAGCGAGCTGTACGAGATCGCTGAACGTAAGCGCGCCGAGTGGCAACTGCGTTACATCGTCAACGGCACGAATCTGGACGATCTCGGCGACTATCGACCGGGTCTCGAAGCCGCCAAGTTGGCAAGCGTGCGCAGCCCGTTCTTGGAAGCCGGCATGACCAAAGCCGACGTGCGACAGCTCGCCAAGCAACTCGGGCTCAGCGCGTGGGACAAGCCGGCAGCGGCCTGCCTGTCTAGCCGCATTCCGTACGGCACGAGCGTGACGCCCGAACGTTTGCTGCAAGTTGGCGCTTTCGAGGCCGAGCTTAGAACCCTAGGCTTTCGGCGCAGCCGGGTGCGCTACCACGATCAGATCGCGCGCATCGAGCTCGATCTGGAGGATCTGCCGCGCCTACTCGTGCCTGAAATAAGAGAAGCCGTGGTCAAGGCTGGCAAGACTCACGGCTTCACCTACGTCACGCTCGATCTGGCGGGGTACCGAACCGGTTCGCACAACGAAGTGCTCACCGGCCGGTCTTTGCGCATCGTGTGAGACGAGGCGACGCTTTCGCTCAGCGACGATCGCGGCGCGGGCCGCCGCGGTCACGGCCGCCACCACGGTCGCGGTCACGACCGCCAGCGCCACGCGGCGGACCGCCGCCCTGCTCGCGCGCGCGAGCAATGCGTTCTTTGGCCTGCTCGCCGAGCTCACCCTCGGGGAACGGCAAGAGCTCGCGACGCGTGAGACGGACCTTGCCGTCGCGCTCGACGCTGATCACCTTGACCTCGATCTCGTCGCCCTCTTTGAGGACGTCGGCCGGATTCTCGATGCGTTCGTGCGCGATTTCCGAGACGTGAAGCAAGGCTTCGTTGTTCGGCAGAATCTCGACGAAGGCGCCGAAGTCCACCAAGCGCTTGATCTGACCCTTGTAGATGCGACCCACTTCGGGCTCGGCCGTGAGGCCTTCGATGATTTGGATTGCGCGCTTGACGGCGTCCGAATCAGCGCTCGCGACCGCGACGGTGCCGTCGTCGTTCACGTCGACGCTGCAGCCCGTCTGGTCGATGATGCCCTTGATGGTCTTGCCGCCGGGCCCGATGATGATGCGGATCTGGTCCGGCTTGACCTTGACGGTCGTGATGCGCGGCGCCCAACGGTTGATCTCGACGCGGTTCACGGTGAGTGTTTCGGCCATCTTGCCGAGGATGTGAATGCGTCCCGCGCGCGCTTGCTCGAGCGCTTGCTCCAGCACGCGGCGCTCGAGGCCCTCGATTTTGATGTCCATCTGGATGGCGGTAATGCCCTTGTCGGTGCCGCACACCTTGAAGTCCATATCGCCCAGGTGATCTTCGTCGCCGAGGATGTCGCTCAAGATCGCGACTTTGCCGCCTTCGGTGATGAGACCCATCGCGATACCAGCAACCGGCTTCTTGATCGGCACGCCGCAATCCATGAGGCTGAGGCTCGCGCCGCAGACGCTGGCCATGGAGCTACTGCCGTTCGACTCGAGGATCTCGCTCACGATGCGAATCGTGTACGGGAAATCTTCGTGGGACGGCAAAAGCCGCGTGACCGCGCGCTCGGCCAAGGCGCCGTGACCGACCTCGCGCCGGCCCGGGCCGCGCATCGGTTTGGTCTCGCCGGTGCTGAAGGGCGGGAAGTTGTAGTGCAGCATGAAACGCTTCCAGCTCTCGCCGGTGAGCGCGTCGATCTTCTGCTCGTCGCTGGCGGTGCCCAGCGTCGCCGTGACGATGGCTTGCGTCTCGCCACGCTGGAACAGCGCCGAGCCGTGCACGCGCGGGAGCAAGCCCACTTCGCACGAAATCGGGCGGATGGTCGTCGTATCGCGACCGTCGATGCGCTTGCCGGTGTTGAGCACCATTTCGCGCACGACGAATGCCTTGCGGTTCTCGAGCTCTTCTTTGACCAGCTTCTCGACAGTGGCGAACACTTCGGCGCCCATTTCGGCGACCAAGGCAGCCACGACCTCTTTCTTGATCGCGCTATATTGGTCGTAGCGCGCCTTCTTCTCTTTGATGACGCAGGCCAGCTTGAGCTTCTCGTCTGCGAGCCGCGCCACCTGCGAGGCGATCGTCGGATCCAGCTTCGGAATCGCAAATTCGCGCTTCGGCTTGCCCACCGCCGCGCGAATCTTCTCGATCAAGCCGATGACCTTCTGGGCCTCGTTGAAGGCGAAGTACAGGGCGTCGATGATCTCGGTCTCGCTCGCCTCGTCGGCGCCGCCCTCGACCATGACGATGGCGTCTTTGGTGCAAGCCACGATCAGATCGATATCGGCTTTGGCGCTCTGCTCGAACGTGGGCAGCGCGACCAGCTCGCCTTCGACGCGTGCAACGCGCATGCCGGCGATCGGACCGCTCCACGGAATATCGGAGATGTGCAGCGCCGCGCTGGCCGTCGACATGGCCAGGACGTCGGTCGGATTCTCGCGGTCCGACGACAGCACGGTCGCAATGACCTGTGTATCCTTCTTGAAGCCGTCGGGGAACAGCGGGCGCAGCGGGCGATCCATCAAGCGCGACGACAACACTTCGTAGTCGCGCAGGCGCCCTTCGCGCTTGAAGAATCCGCCCGGGATTTTGCCGGCGGCGTAGGTCTTTTCCACGTACTCACAAGTGAGCGGGAAGAAGTCGAGCCCAGGGCGCTCTTCGGTCGAGACCGCGGTCACGAGCACCATGCTGTCGCCGTAGGTGGCGAGCACGGCACCGTGAGCCAACTTGGCGAGGCGACCAGTTTCAAAGGTGAGCTGGCGCCCACCGACCGTCACAGATTCACGTACGAACATGTTGCTCCCTCCAAACGGGATTTGTCGCTGACGTGCGACGAAACGCCGGGAACGGGAACCCCCTTCAGCCTCGATTCGTGGAGCGCTGACGACAGCGCTCCACGAAGCGAAGATGAAAGCGGGCAAGCCCGCGCCCGGAAGAATGTGTGCGTAATGAGCGAAAGCCTACTTGCGCAGGCTGAGCGCGCTCACGACTTTGCGGTAGCGCTCGACGTTGGAGCGCTTCAAGTAATCGAGAAGCCGACGACGTTGTCCCACGAGCTTCAGCAAGCCGCGGCGCGAGTGATGGTCCTTCTTGTGCACCTTGAAGTGCTCGGTCAGGTACTCGATGCGCTGGCTGAGCAGAGCAATCTGAACCTCAGGCGAACCGGTATCGGTCTCGTGCGTGCGGAACTTGGTGATCGTAGACGTCTTGGCCTCTGGCGCGAGGGGCATGTGCTTCCTTTCGAATTCCTTTTTGAGCGCGCGAGTATACGCACGGCCGACGGCTGGTCAACCGCGCGGGCGCGGCGCGTCCGTTCAGGGCCGGCCGCGCTCGGTCTGGTGGGTCGGCGGGTCCCTCCGCGCCTCCGGCCCTAAGGGCGGTAACGGACTGGATATCCGGGATCTTCGGGCAGTTTGCCGTCGACCCGGATCGCCCGGACCTCGCTCGAAAGCTGGGCCGGCCGAATATAGCCGATGGCGCCGGGCAATTTTTCGACGACGCGCCGCAGCGTAGCCAGGCTTTCGACGGTGCGGGGTGGCCCGCTGCCGCCGCGGATCTTGCGGTCAATCCAGAAGCGACCCACGCCTTCGGCATCCATGCCCAGCACCACCTGATCGAAACCCACGCGATCGACGGTCTTCGGCGGATGGTTCAGTGGAATCAGCTTCAGACCATCGGGGTCTGTGAGGCGCTCGCTCTGAAAGACACGTTGCAAGTCGGCGACCGAGATGTTGCCCAGCTTGCTGTCGGGCGAAACGATCACCGCCAGCGCAACGTCGTTACCCGCGCGCACTGGGCCAGGCGCCAGCAGAGCCAAGACGGCCGCCAACGGCCCGACCAGAGCCAGCAAGGGGAGAAGCCGACGGCGCATGCTCAGAACGCCCACGCGACCTGGCTACCGAAGTACGGCAGGTCGTCCTTTCCGAGGCCGGTGCTCCCCATGCCGAGGAAATGCGCGTCAGCGATCTCGGCCTTGAGCACGACGTTGGGCGTCGGCCGAATATTCACGCCCGCGGTGTAGGCCCAAGCGGGCGGGGCCAAGTCCGTATTCGTGTAGCTCGAATGCTCGGCCATCACGTACGGCATCAGGTTGAGCCACCGCGTGCGATAGCCCAAAAGCAGGTAGCCGCCGATGCGTCGATAATCCGCGGCAAACGTCGGGCGGGGGTCGAAACCGACGGTTCGGGGCCGGTAGCGGTCGTCGTAGGCCGCCTCGTTCATCATGAATTCGCCTTGCACGAGCAGGCCGCCGTAAATCCAGCGCAAGTCCGCGCCCAGGCTCAGCTCGTCGTAGGCCGAGTCGGTCGTGCGATAGATTACCGCCGCTGGCTGGGAGCCCGACGTGTCGATCCGGTAACGCTTGGTCGAAGCGGTGTAGCGACCACGATAGGCGTCGACGCCGACGGTCAGGTTACCGAGCGCCGACGACTCCACGTATAGGCGTCCACCGACGGCCTTGTTGTTGTCGAGGTCACGGATCGCGTCGTACGGGCCGCGCCCATTCGAAAGCGTCAGCGCGTAACCGAGCGCGGCCCCGCCAATGAAATATTTGCCGAGCGCGATGAGCCCGGTCTGGTGTTCGGGGAACATGCCGTCGCCGATCGGGAACGGCTTGTGCACCGTGATGATCGTGGGCGAGCCGTGGTCGTCGTTCCAGTAGCCGTACGGCGTCAGCCACTCGCCGCCCCGAATGGCCAAGAAGTCGAACGGCTGGTACTCGATCCACGCGCGCTGGATCTCGATGCCACCCCATTGGAAAGTCCGCTGCAGCTCCGCGTAGTCGACCGCGGTGGCGTCCTGCACCGGGAAAGTCCCGTCGGCGGCTTGCGTGTCGTCATCACCCATCGGCGAGTACGTGAAGCGAACCTCCGCCAAAGCGCGCCAGTTCTCGCCCAAAGTCGACGCCAAATAGAGATTCAGGTGGCCGACGTAAAAGCTCGGATAGGGGCCAACGTACTGCTTGAGAATGTTGGTCTTCGAACCGAAGGTGTGGAGGTAGCTGAAGTCCGCGAAGCCATACAGCTCGAGCTTCGGTCCCTCCTCACCCACCAGCACCCCTGCCGTGGACGGGTCGGAGCTCGTGAAGGAGTCGTCGGCCGCTGCTTGTGGCGCTATGGCAGGCACTACAGAATTGGCTTTCGCGGGAGGCGAAGAACCGGACGTGGCCGGGGACGGGCTGGTGACGGCCGCTGGAGCCGAGGCCACGGGCGCCGCGACAGTCGGCTCGGCCGTCGAGCGGGGCGCCTCAGGCGCGGCCGCGTTCTGTGCGACGGCGGGGCGCGCGACGCAAACGCCAGCGAACAAGCCGAGCAGCGCGGCGCGCCGCATCACCGCACCACCGTGCCGGCGTTCGCACTGCATTGATCAGTCGGTACGCAAATCGCATGAAATATCACGAAATCGCAGCAGCTCTCGCCTTCGAAGCAGACGTCGCTCTTGCCGGCAGAACACGGCACCAGACAGATGTGCTGCTGGATCTTTTCGCAAAAGGTGGCCTCTCCGCCGGCACAGTCGTCGTCGGTCTTGCAGCTGCCGCCGTAGCCCAACGGAGGACGCCGACAGAAGCTATCAGCGCCGTCTGCGTGACATTTGTAGCCGCCGTCGCAGTCATCCTGGCTGGCGCACGCGCTGGTGCAATAGCCGGACGTGCCGTCCATCACATGGCACAGCGTGTACTTGCTGCCAGGTTCACAAGGCGTGCTCTCGCTGTCGCAGGCCGTACCCAGCGCCGCGGGCAGCGGCTCGCAAGCAGCGCCGTCCGCCGGACGCGCGTAGCCCTTGACGCAGACGCACGCACCATTCGTCTCGCGCTCATTGTCGGCGCAGGGAATGCAACCGGCTGTTCCCGGCACGTAGCCCGCCTCGCAGCCGCAGCGGTCGTTGTCGAGGATGAGCTGATGCGGCCCGCAACGGTTCGCGGCATCGTAGACGCAAGCCGACGGCCCCACGCTCAGCAGCGCTCCCAATAGAACCAAGCCAGAAAGACGCACCACGGCAGCCTCATGATACGGAACGGCCCCGGGCTTCTTAAGCGACCGCCCTCTTCCCGAGCCAAAGCGCCGCGGAAAGAGGCGCCGTCCGGCAGGCCGAATCTGCCCGGAGGGCTTGCACGGTGTTCACGATTCTAGAAGCGGGCTTGAACGGCCGTGAGCGCGGACAACGAGTCGGGCGGTGCAAAGCTGCGTGTCACTCCGGCGGGTGATGCGACGAAACTCGTCCGATTCGGGTCGCGGCTGTATTCGCCGAAGAGCGACAGGGCGAGCGACGGGGATGCTTGAAAGCGCAGGGCCAGACGGGTCGTCAGAGTCGGTAGGCGCCCGGCGCCAATCGGCAGCGCCTCGAGGCCGCTGGGTGCGCCGACGACCAGCGTCTGCGTGAACCCAGGAAGGGCGCTTTGCATTTGCAGAGCGGCGGGCAGACGCGCACCGAGCTCGACGCTCGGCACGAGATGAAACGGAGCGTTGACTACGCTGGCGCCCAGCCAGGCCGCGAGCTCCGGCAAGGCGGTGGCACGAAGCTCGGTGTCCCCGGCCTGCGCGCGCAGGTCGTTGCACCGCACGAACGCCAAGCTGCGCCAGCTGAACGCCGCGTGCAAAGCCAGCCAGCGGCCGCGCACGGAGCCGTAGAGCCCCGCGGCCGGCGCCGCTGACAGCGAGCCTTGATTCGGGGCCTCCAAACGCCGCCCCGCCCCGACCAGCGTGACAGCTTCGAGCGCGAGGGCGAAACCGGGTATTTCTGGGGCGCCGAGCCGTTCGGGATCCTCACGGAACGACGTCGCTCGAAACGGCTCGGCGACGAGCTCCGGCTCGCGGACCCCGTGATGCCACACTAGGCGCAGTGACGCGCCCTCGACGAAGCTCGAGCTGCCCGGCCCAGGTCGCTGAAAATAGCCAAAACCGGCGTCGAGACTGAACGGCTTGGTGAGCTCGAAGCTGCCGCCCCAGAGCGCGCCCCACAGCCGCCGTTGACCGCTGAGCAGGTCGGGCACGTTCGCGCATTTGACGCCGGCGAAGAGCCGAACCTGCCGCGCTCGCAGGCTCAGCTCGGCGCCAGGCGCGCCGCCAGTTTGCTGCAGAAAGACCGACTCACGGCGGCCGACATCCGTGCCGCCCCAATCGAGCGCGTGCAGGTAGCCCACCCGGAGGTAGTCGGTATCGAACGGGAACGCACGCAGCTCGAGCCGCGCGTCAGCGCCGAGGCGAAAGCCCAGGCCGATGAAGCTCGAAGCGTCGTGCAGTGCCGGTACCCCGCCCTGCCCGAGCGCGTCGAGACCGAGCTCGAGCCTGAGCGCCGTAAGCGTCGTCACCCCCGGCAAAAAACCGAGGTCTTGCCTGACTAGCGCCAAGCGAGCGCGATTCTCCTGGCCGCTGCGCGGGCTCGCCAGATCCTCCCACGGCGGCGCAAGCGCCGCCGGGCCGCGCAGCAAGTTTCCGCTGTCGAACAGCGCCGTAAGCTCCGCGTAAGCCGCTGAAGCGGCGTGCGCTGGGGCCGCCCAACCGAGTAGCAGACAGAGCGCGCGTGCTCGTGCCGAACGAGCCCACTCACGGGCGTATCTGGATGCGCTCATCGCGTCCTCCGTCGACCCGCGGCAGCTCTCGACAGGTGGCTCGAGCGCTCTCGGGCGACGGCGGGCACGCTGAGCTGGCCAACGCTGCGGCGCAGCGCGACGCCGGCCAATGGCTAAGCGAGGTCACGCAAGCTGCCGAGCTACCGTCGCCGTCGCTCATGCGCGGCAGTGTCTCGAAGTAACGGCCGAGCGCCTGGGGCACGGAACCTGAAACCTCGCCGGTGACGGCTGCAACCTCTTCGAAATCAGCCCGGGCCAGCGTGAGGTAGGCCGGAAGCGCCACGAGCAAGAGCTCGTCGTCTCCAACCGCGTCGCCACCGAACGGCGACGCGCGCAAAAGCTCGAGGCATTCAGGGCGCCCCGCTGCGCAGGCGTCGCAGCGAATCATCAGCCTCAGCCCCGAGATTTGCAGCGTGGAAACGCAATGCTGTGCCGCCGAGCGCCGCGCTGCCCGCGCGAGCCCCCGTCGAAGAGCTCGCCCACTGAGCCACCCCAGGCGCCAGGGCTCATCGAAAGGAAAAGCCAGCTCGAGCTCCGCACGCCCAAGGACGCCCGCCGGCAGATCGTCACGCAAACCCGAGCTGTTGAGTAAGGCAACGTCGGCTGCGTTCGCGAGCCGCATGGCATCCGCCGTGAGATCGCCGAGCGGCGAGTCTCCTCCCAGCGCGGACGCGCGCGGAAGCGATGCCGGCAGAAAGGCCAGCGGCGCCTCAGGCGGGGCGCGCAAAGCTTCCAGCGCTTCGGCCACGCGCGCATCCGCGGCGACGCGATTGCCCACGGGCAAGTGAGTGAGCGTCAGCCCGGACACCTCGAGCTGGCCGAGCTGCGTCAAATCCGGCACTAACTGAAGCTCGAGGCGCGAGAGCCATTTGGAGTACGCGCCGCTATGCACGATCGGCACGCGCCTCGGCGAGCAGCCGCGCCCGGCCTGCAGCGCTGGCGAAGCGCAGTCATTCTCGTACTCCGGATCTGCAGTGAGGATGTGCTGGTGCCCGCCGAGCACCAGATCGATGCCTGTCGTCCCCGCTACGAGGGCGCGATCCCCATCCAAACCCAAATGGCTGAGCACGACGACGAGCCCCACTTGCGGCGAGAGCTCGTCGATCACGGACTGCACGGCGGCCCAATCCGCGGGCGCTTCGAGCTGCCAGCGGTTGCCCGGGCTCGCCAAATCTGGCGGGCTTTCGCGATTGGCCACGCCCACGACCCCCACCCGCACGCCATCAGCGCTGAGGATCGCGCTTGGCGCCAGAACACCGGCGAGCGGTGAGGCCGTGCGGGGCTCCAGATCGGCGGCCAGCACCGGAAAGGTCGCCGAGCTCAGCAATAGCTCCGCCAAGTCTGGAGCGGACAGCGACAGCTCGTGGTTGCCGAGCGCCATGGCGCCGAGGCCGAGCGAGCTCAACAGCTGAAGCTCGACGCGCCCGCCATAGCGATGAAATACCTCCGCGCCCTCGAGTGCGTCGCCGCTATCGAGCCACAGCGCCGCCCCACGTCTTCGTTCGGCACCGAGCAGCGTGGCCAACCGCGCCATGCCTCCCAGCTCTTCCAGCGCCGCCGCGCGCCCGAGCCCGAGCCTTGCCTCGAAGTCGGAGATACGGGAGCGAAAAGGCCAGACTCGCGAATGGATGTCGGACGTATGCAGAAGCGTCAGGACACGCTCGGGCTCCTGCCGTGCTAGCGGCAGATCACTGCAGCCGAGCGCCAGCGCGCCGCATAGCACCACGAACCCCTTTCGCCCCCGCATGAGCCCCTATCGGTCGCCGGCCGTGCCGGTTGCGCGTGGCGACGACGAATCAGCCGAGGCCGTCGAGCTCGAATCAGCCTTCGGAGAGCAGACGTCCGAAATGCCGAGTGAGCGCGGCCTGTACGCCAGCGGCCGTGCGCTCGGTCAGTGCATCTTGGGCCGCGCGCTCGGTCTGCTCGAGCGTCACGTTGGCCAAGACTTCTCTGATTTCCGGAATGGCAGCGGCTTCCATGCTCATTTCACGCAGCCCCATGCCGACCAGCAGCAGGGCTGCCATCGGATCACTCGCCATGGCGCCGCAGAGCAGCACCGGACGGTCCCGCGCCTTGCCGGCGGCGATCACGTTTTGAATCAGCCGCAAAATGGCTGGATCGAAGTAGGAGGCCAAGTAGGCCAGCTCCGGCGCCGAGCGATCCACCGCCAGCGTGTATTGCACGAGGTCGTTGGTGCCGATGCTCATGAATTCGGCGTGCTCGGCAAACTCGTGTGCCAGCACCGCCGCCGACGGCACCTCGACCATGATGCCAAGCGAGATGTGCTCGGCGCGCGGCTGCTTCTTGCTGTCGACGTCTTTCACCGCCTGGTCGAACAGCTCTTTGACGGCAAAAAGCTCACCCAACGACGCAATCATCGGCAGCATGATGCGAAGCTTGCCGTGGGCCGTCGCACGCACCATGGCGCGCAGCTGGGTCATGAAGATTTCCGGGCGCGCCAGGCCCAGCCTGACTGCGCGCAAGCCCAGCGCCGGATTCATTTCCGATGGCATCTGAAAGACCGACACGAACTTGTCGCCCCCGATGTCGAAAGTGCGCAGCGTTACCGACAACGGATTCATGATCTCGGCGACGCGCCGGTAGGTGTCGTATTGCTCTTCCTCGCTGGGAGGCTCGGTGCGATCGACGTACAAGAATTCGGTACGATACAGGCCGATGCCGCGGGCCCCGTGACTGAGCGCGGCCAGCGCTTCGGATGGGATCTCGATGTTCGCCCGCAGCTCGATCAATTCACCCGAGCCGAGCTTGCTCGGACGGTCGCGCGCTTCGCGACGCAGGCGCGCCATCTCGCGAAAGCGCGCGGCGCGCGTCTGGTGCTCGCTGGTAGTCTCCGCTCGCGGGTGCAGCAGCAGCTGACCACGCAGGCCATCGACGATCAGCGAGTCGCCGTTGCCGATGCGCGAAAGCGCGCCCGCCACGCCGACTACCGCCGGAATTTCCAGCGCGCGCGCCACAATCGAGGTGTGGCTGGTGCGGGTGCCCACCTCGGTGACCAGCGCCAACACTTTTTCGCGAGTCAGGCCCACCGTCTCGGCCGGAGAAAGATCGTGCGCCACCAAGATGCGCGGCTCACTCGTTTCTGGCACGACGGTAGCCGGCACGCCGCCGATGGCTTGCCGAATGCGCGCGCCTACGAACTCGAAGTCGTGGCTGCGCTCCGCCAAATAAGCGTCACCGCCGCGACGCAGCTGGGCGGCCATCTCCGTCACGGCCAAATCGAGGGCCCACTCCGCGCACACCAGATCGGCCTTGATGTGCTTGCTCACTTCGGCGAGCAAAAGCTCGTCTTCGACCATCAGCGTGTAGGCTTCGAGCACCGACATCTCGATCTTGGTGGCGGTGGGTTTTGCCTTGCTCGAAAGCGCCCTAAGCTCGGTGGCTGCCCTTTCGACGCCGCCTTTGAAGCGCTCGATCTCTTGGTCTACTTCGGAGGCGAGCACGTGGCGCCGCACCACGCCCGCTCGCCCCGTGGCGACGACCATCGCCTTGCCCAGGGCAACGCCAGGCGAGCCGGGCAAGCCGGACAGCGCTACTTCGGCGCGCGTCTCTTGCTGCCCCTCGCCCTCGCTCATTCGTCCTCGCCAAACCGATTGTGAATCAGCTGCCCCAGTTTTTCGACGGCCTCGGCGGCAGCTTGCCCGTTGGCCTCGACATCCAGCACCGTGCCTTTGGATCCGCAGAGGAGCAGCACGCCCATCACGCTCTTGGCATTGGCGGTTTGGCCCGCGCGACCCACGGTAATTTCACAGGGAAACTTGGCGGCCAGCTGCACCAGCTTGGTCGCGGCCCGTGCGTGCAGGCCGAGTTTGTTTCGCACTTCGAACGAGCCCCGTACAATCGTCATATCGTATGTCCTCCGTCGGGGTCGCCGCCCTTGCCGCTGGTGGTCACGCGATCCACGTCTCGGTGAATCACGTCTATGGGCACGCCCGTTTGTTTGCGCAACCGTTCGGCCAGCTCTTCGGACACCACGACCGAACGATGGCGTCCGCCCGTACAGCCGACGCCGACGGTCAGGTAGCTCTTGCCTTCACGCTCGAAGCGCGGCAGACAAAACTCCAAGAGCCGCGCCGAGATCTGCAAAAACTCAGCCGTTCCGTCGCTCGACACCACGTAGTCGCGCACCGCCGGATTCGTGCCGGGCAGCTTCGACAGCTGCGGCACGAAGTACGGATTGTCCAGAAAGCGCACGTCGAGCACCATGTCTGCATCGACGGGCGGCCCGAATTTGAAGCCGAACGACAAGAGCCGCACCTTCAGCCGCGGCGCCCCGCCAGCGTTCGGGCCGAAATGCGCGATCACTTCACGGCGCAGGTCGTGCACACTCATGCGCGTCGTATCGAGCACGATCGAAGCGCGCGCGCGCAGCGAGGTCAAAAGCTCTCGCTCGATGCGGATGCCGTCGAGCACCGCCAGCGCGCCCTGTTCACTGCCGGCTTCGAAGTTGGTCGTGAGCGGATGCGGTCGCCTGGTGCTGGAAAAGCGCCGCAGTAGCGCTTCGTCGGAGGCGTCCAGAAACAGTACGGTGAGCTCGCGCTCGCCTGGGATCGAGAGCTCTTGCAGCACCGCCGCGGCGTCGTCGAGGAAGCGCCGCACGCGCACGTCGATGCCGAACGCCACCCGGCGCACGCCGGCCTCCGCAAAGGCCGTGAGCGTGCTGGGGAGCACGGGAGTCGGCAGGCTATCGACGCAGAAATAGCCCAGATCTTCGAGCGCGTTGACGGCCGTCGACTTGCCGGCGCCGCTCAGACCAGTCACCACCACCACGGAGGTTACCTGCGTCCCGGCCTCGGCAACGGCGGTCATGGCTTGCGCTCCGGCACGAGTGGACCGATGGCGACGGGCGGCGGCGCCGAGCTTTCGTTGGGCGAATAGGCGCGGAACTGGCTACTCGGCGGACGAAAGCTACGTGGCTCCGCCGTTTCCGGTCGCAGCAGACCCTGCTCGAGGTTCTTGACGAACTCGCGCGCCGGGTGGTGGCCGGCTTGACGCAAGAGCTCGTTACGGGCCGCAATCTCGATGATGCTGCTCATGTTGCGCCCGGGCCGCACCGGCAGCACCACTTCGCGCACGGAAACGCCGAGCACATCGCGGTAGCGGTCCTCGAGCCCGATGCGATCGTACGGAGCATCGGGCTGCCACAGCTGTAGCTCGACGACCAAGTCGACGCGCTTGCGTTCGCGAATCGCCGTCACGCCGAACAGATCTTTGATGTTCAGGATGCCGAGGCCGCGCACCTCGATGTGGTGCCTGAGCAGCGCAGCGGGTTGACCGAACACCATGCCCGGCGGGCGGTAGTCGCACTCGATGACGTCGTCCGCCACCAGTCGATGGCCGCGCATCACCAGCTCGAGCGCGCACTCGCTCTTGCCAATGCCGCTCTTGCCCAAAAGCAACACCCCGACCTCGAACACGTCGACGAGCACGCCGTGAACTCGGGTGCGCGGCGCGAGCCGTTCGTCGAGCAGGGTGTGGAGCGACGCGATCACCTGCGAAGAGCGCTCGGTGCAGACCACCAGCGCCGTTCCGGTGCGCTCGGCCTCCAAACAAAACGGGCGCGGTGGATCGACTCCGCGCGTCACGACCACGCAAGCGAGCGGCAACGAGAAAAACGCTTCGGCGGCGCGCTCTTGCTGAGCCTCGCTCAAGCTTTCGGCGTAGCTGAGCTCGGTTTCACCGAGCACCTGAATCCGCGACGGCACCACGCCGTGCAGGTGCCCGACGAGCACCAGGCCAGACTTCTGGATGCGGGCGTGGGCGATCTCGCGACCGAGTCCCGCAGCGCCCGCGACCAGTCGTACGTTGAGACCCAAATGTGGGTCGTCGAGCAACTCTCTGACCGAGATTGACCGAGGCACAAGCGAAGGGGGCTCGTAGGTCAACCTCGCCTTACCTCACTTGGCTACCTGGTCGTGGGACTCGATCAAGTCGAACGCGAACTTGGGGCTCTCGGCGTTGGCCAGCTGTTTGCGCGTGCCTTCGTCGCGCAGCAGCCTGGAGATGCGCGCCAAAGTGCGCAGGTGCTCGCCGGTCGCGCGCTTCGGGCCAACCACGCCGAACACGATGTGCACCGGCTGGCCGTCGATGGCGTCGAAATCGATACCCTTGGGAAACAAGAGCAGCGCGCCGGCCTGCCCTTCCGCATGCTCGAGCGCGCTGTGCGGAATGGCGACGCCGTCGCCGATGCCGGTGCTTTGCAGCTGTTCGCGCTCGAGCAGCAGGGCCAAGACTTCTTCCGCCGGGGCCGACACGGCGCCCCCGAGCAAACCAGCGAGCGCGCGCAATGCCTCGGCTTTACTGGGCAGAGCGCTCTCGCGATCCACCAGGATTCGATCTTTGGTGATGATGTCGGACAGGCGCATGGCTACGGGACTCGCAGAGGAGCTCGTTTGAGGGTTCATCGCTTGGTTTTTTTGGCGGCTTTCTTGGGCCGCGCCGCTTTCGCAGTCTTCTTGGCTGGTGCTGGCGGCTCGGCAGCCGCGCTGGCACTCGTGCGCGCGCTGGTCTTGGACGTGCGACGTCGCGCCTCGGCTGCGCCCTTGGTAACGCGGATCTGTCGATCGAGCTTTTCGATCATGCGATCGATCGACGTGTACATGTCGTCGCTGCTTTCTTTCGCCTCGAGGTGTGCGCCGCCGCTCGAAACACGCGCCTCGGCGACGTGCTTCAGCTTATCCACTGAGATGGTCACTTTCGCGGTCATGGGCTGGCGCAAGAACTTCTGCAGTTTCGAAAGCTTCGCCGCTGCATGCTTCTTGATGGCTTCACTCGCGTCCATGTGGCGAAAAGTGATGCTGACGTTCATGTTCTGTGGGGCTCCTTTGGTTGCGAGCTATTAGACCCTAAGTAACCGCACTGGGCTAGATCGGGTTTTGTCTCCTCCGTACCCTGCCCCACCGTCTCCCGACTCGCCCTTCCTGAACCGCGGTCGGCGCTCGGCCTCGCCGAGTTTGTCCCGTGCCTTCTCTCGCTCGCGATCGTGATCTGCCCGTGCCAAGGTCGGTTGAGGTGGTTCCAGCTCGCGCTTTGCGCTCGCTCACGCTGTAGCAGCCGCTTCGCGATCGAAAGCAACGAAGTCGGGCGGCCGACGACATCCCCGGATGGGGGGCGGGTGGAGGGCCGGGTTTGTGCAGGGCTGCCCAGCGGGGCAGCCTGAAGCTGGGCTACTCTAGAACAGCCGCTTGCGCTTCGACGACGCCAAGATGCCCAGCATTTCGCGGTACTTCGCCACCGTACGACGCGCGATCTTGATGCCTTCGGTCTTCTCGAGCATCTCGACGATGGCCTGATCGCTCACCGGATTGCTCTTGTCCTCTTCGTCGATCAGCTTCTTGATGGCTTGTTTCACGCTTTCGCTGGCGATGTCTTCATTAGCAACACGCCGGATACTCGAGTTGAAGAAATACTTGAGCTCGAACAGGCCCTGCGGCGTGTGCATGTACTTGTTGGTCGTCACCCGCGAAATCGTGGACTCGTGCATGCCCACCGACTCGGCCACGTCCCGCAAGATCATCGGCTTGAGGTAGGAAACGCCCTTCTCGAAGAAGTCCCGCTGCTTTTCCACGATGCATTCGGAAACACGGATGATCGTCTTCCGACGCTGCTCGATGGCACGAATCAGCCACTGCGCATTGCGCAGCTTCTCGCCGATGAACTCCTTCGCCGACGGATCCTTCATCAGGCGCTTGGTCAGCGCTTCGTTGATGAACAGGCGCTGCACGCCCCGATCGTTGTCGAGCACGACCAAGTCGCTGCCATCCTTCATGACGTAGACGTCCGGCGTGATACCGATCGTACGATCGTCCTGATCGGAGAAATTTCGTGCCGGGCGGCTCTCGAAGTCTTGGATTTCCTTGGCCGCCTCGTACACGTCCTCGAGCGTCAGCTTCATCTCGCGCGAGATGGCCTGGTAATTGTGACGTTCGAGGTGGTGCAGGTGATTTTGGATGATGGTGAGCACGGGCTCACCCTCTTCGTAACCAGCAGCCTTCGCTTGAATCAGCAGACACTCTCGCAGGTCGCGTGCGGCCACGCCGATCGGGTCGAAGTTCTGGATCATTTCCAGGACGAGCGGCGCATCTTCCGGATGGATGCCGCTCTCTTCTGCTAGCTCCTCGATGGTCAGGTCGGGCGTGCGCGTGCCGTCCGGACGCTCTACCCCGGCCAGATCCAGGTAGCCTTTGTCATCGAGGTTGCCGATGACGAGCTCGGCGAAACGGCGCTCGTCATCGCCGAAGTCGCTCATCTGCAGCTGCCAGAGCAGGTGGTCGTGCAGGTTGCGCGGCTTGGTGAGGTTCTGTTCGATCGGCGGCAGCTCATCGAAACCACCGCGGCCCGACGCCGGCGGCGTCTGCAGCGTGCGGTTCTCGAGGAACTTCTCCCAGTCCACCTCCCGCGTGGCTTTCTCGGCGGTGTTTGCCTCGGCCGTGCGGGCCAGCCCCTCCCGCTCGTCCATTTTCGGCGGCTCGCCCTCGACACGGCCGCGGGGTTCGTCACCCCGGCTGCGAGCTTCGCCCGCGTCCTCGTCAGAGAGCACCGGGTTGTTGTCGAGCTCGCGACCGACCTCCTCGATCAGCTCGAGGCGCGAAAGCTGCAGCAGCCGGATGGCCTGCTGCAGCTGGGGTGTCATGACCAGCTGTTGGGACAGGCGTAGTTGCTGCTTGATTTCCATGGGACCGAATTGGCCTGCGGCCAACAGCACGAGTCTAAACCATGTAGCAAGAAGCGCGCCTCACAAAAAGGTCCAGAGATCACCTTTCTAGGGGTTCGGCGGGTCTCTGTCTCAGGGTCGGTGGGGCCCCAACCCCACCTCCAAACATGTCGAGGACATATGGCGTGTCGCTTGGGGCAAGCGGCTGGGACCACGTGGCCTTTTGGCTCGTAGCAAGCGGCTGGGACCACGTAACCTTTTGGCTCGTAGCGGGCGCGCGGATCGGCGTCGCCTTTTGGCTCGCAGGGCGTACGGGTTGCTCCCGTGTGTCACGGCCCGGCTAGCGAGCGGGAGCTTGGACGGGAATCGAGCCCTTGACGTCGTCGAGCGTGACGTGACGGGTGGCGATATCGATCTGCGCCGCGTCGGCGGTGATCCAGCCACGACCGCGACTCACCCTGACGCCGCCCTGCAAGCGCACGCTGCGACGTGCCACGTCGACTTCGAGCGCAGCCGCTTTGGCCTCGATACCTTTGAGGCGCACTGTCACGTCGCTCGAGCCGCGCGCGTAGCGTACGACCGGAGCTTCGTCGTAGCGCACGTCGATCTTCCCACACTCGACCTCGAGCTCACCAAGAACGGCGTGCACGTTGCCCTGCAGCACCGCGGTGCCCTTCGCAATGTCGACATCGAGATGATCGGCGCGAACATCGAGCGACTGCCCTTCGACGACTGCCAAAGGATCTGCCTTGGCGCTCTGGGTGCCACTAAGCGCGAACGGCGAAAGCAGAATGGCTACAATGAGCGCCCAGCGCTTGTTTGCGCCTTGCTGGCTCTGAGCTGCTGCGTTCTCCTGCATCACTTACTTGAAGGATAACACTTACGGGTCGTCGTGCACGCCTCAGATCGCAGGATTTCCGCTGAAACAAGATCGAAATGTCTGTTTGTCTTGTCTCGTGGTCTGCGGGGCCCCAGCCCCGCAGACGTTCGGTTGAGGTGTCGTTGCGGGGCTGGGGCCCCGTAGACGTTCGGCTGAGGTGTCGTTGCGGGGCTGGGGGCC
>Ga0307508_10001014_pt1 | contig 32686 bp, 43 predicted proteins | sample 9_EM_MG_FD_203089 | JGI IMG/M metagenome (GOLD analysis project Ga0307508, IMG submission 203089) | Populus trichocarpa ectomycorrhiza microbial communities from riparian zone in the Pacific Northwest, United States - 9_EM | ecosystem: Host-associated > Plants > Roots > Unclassified | place...
GGCGGGGGCGTACCCACAGCCCCGCAATATTCCGAGCCGAGAATCCTTACTAAAAACTGGCATTGAGGAACCCTTGTGGCACTGTAGACTTTTTTACTGTATGTTCTGGCATTGTAGACCTTTTCTCTTTAAGTAAGTGGTCTAACATGTACTGTGGGCTCATTTTTTGGTCTGAGCAATGATGGATTTTGTCGTGCGATGAAGTTAACTGGACTCCCCGCGCATATGTATGTAGATAAGTACAAGGTGAGATGTGCGCGCTGAGCCGCCCAACCGCCAGCATAGGCAGATCATCACACAAGTACATACATTACCCTCTTAATGATCTTCATCGATCATTTTTTGGCCTTACTCGGGTCAACAAATGAAAAAAAAAAAAAAAAAAAAACTGGCAGATAAGAACACGTTCAACTCTAACTGACGCACTCTCTTGATAAGCACACACTAAAACCTTAGCACCCTGAGTTCATGATACAAAAGTGTGGCGTCAAGGCTTAAGCTGTTGAATATCTGGGTTGCCGAACGGGTTGTCGAACAGGTTGTCGGGACCCGAGAGTTGACACATACATAGCTTTAGTAACCTCGAACCCGTCGGAAACCCAGGGTTTGAATATGATGTATGTAGCTCGCAACCCCACAGAGCCTCAAAATCTCCATAGGTTCGAATGTTTATTATTGAAGGGGGGGGGACGTAGTTTTCCCGCTGTACGCGTATCAAAACGATCAAAATACGTATTTTCACGTCGTGATACGATGGCAATATGCGTTTAGCGGTAAAACTATGTTCCCGGTTATACATACATTACGCAATATAATGCCAAGAGTAGGGATCTGCCGCTAAACAAACTCACCATCCTTGGATAGAATAGAAACCTTCCCAGACGTGGACCGTCAGTAAATGTCCAGGTCTTTGTATTTGTCCTAAACAACATACGAGCCCTGGTCAGGGCCTCGGTACAAACATGGACTGAGGGGAGTTTTGGCTCATCTGCCTTCACCGTGTTGGAGCCTGAGACGAGTAACCCTCACGGTATCGAGTTATTCTAGGGTAGCTCTAACGCCTCACTGAGTTTACGGCTTCTCGGCCCCTCCAAAGGTGGAAGTGCCTTCTCTTCCTTTGGTCCGCTGCTCGCGAACTCGGGGCAATCCTAGCTCCTAGAGTCGCCACAATTAAAATGGTCGCACGAGTATTGATTAAATAAAAAAATAAAAAAATACGTAATAATGGTTGAACCCACCGCTAAAGCTCACTGCAAAGCCATTCGTGATCGGATACTCAAAGTTGAAAACCCTTTGAATCCCCAATTACTACCACAAATCGGCACTGGCATATACTGCAAAAGTTCACTATTCTGAACAGACTGTATACGAAGAATATGAACCCTCTCCATATTTCTTCAAAATTGGCAATTCAGAATTTATTGCACGCATTATCCTCACGTCACACAACAGATATTCTCCAGCATCCGATCTAGTTCGTCTCCTGCTGGAATATCCTAGAAGCCAAACTTCCGCCTTTCCACGAGTGAGTGGGATCATGCTCCCTCGTCTTCTTGCCTTTCCGATCACTGGGCTTCCCATATCCTCCACCTCCAGGAGTACACACTATAATCCTCTCTCCAGGCTTCATGGATGCCGTATTTTTCCCTTTGAGCGATCGCGTCAGCAACAGCCATTCTCCGGGAACCATTGAGTAACATACCCCCCATGTTGATGGTTCTGAATCTCTCTGTATCATCCTTGGGGCCCTTGACTTTTCTCACCCACAGGTTGAGTCCACACTCGGCGTCCGTGCCTCCTGCCATACCATAGGGATGGTAAATACGTCGTTCACTAAGAATGGACACCTGGACGGGTACGCAGAACTCGATATCTCTAATGACGCCGTCACCACCCTCATGCTCTCCCAGCCCACGGGAGCCTTGCCGAATCGAAAACTCCCGAAGGACAACTGGATATCTCCGCTCGAAGACTTCAGCATCAGTAATCCTCGTATTCGTCATATGCGTGTGAACACCCGACGTTCCATCCCAATGTGGCCCGGCTCCACTGCCTCCGGCGATGGTCTCGTAGTATCCGAAACCTTTGACGTGGCCTTTGCCCTCAATTTGTCCGCCGTAGCCAAAAGTGAGGTTATTGCAGTCTCCCTGACTTGCGGCGCATGCTTGGAAAGCTTTCAGGATGACGTCCGTGATGCGTTGACTAGTGAGGACATTTCCACCGACTACTGCTGCGCCTTCGCTTGGGCTTAGGAAGGAGTTCTTGGGGATCATCACGTGGATGGGCTTTAGGCAGCCTTGGTTCAAAGGGATCTCTTCTGAAATGAGACAGCGTAGACAATAGATTACCGCAGAGTAAGTTACCGCCTCTGGTGCGTTGGTGTTGCCTATATTACTATGTATTAGCACCCGTTATATAGTGTAGTTAGAAGCTGAAGATATTACCATAGACCTCCGGGCCCGTTCCCTCAAAGTTGAATATAGCCTCTCCATTCTCCGGATCAATCTTCACCTTCAGACGGATGGGCGATCCATCGTCCATAAAGTCTTCAGCCTCAAGGTCGTGGCCCTCAAATCTCTTGTGCACATTCTTAAGCAGCGCCCTGACACTCTGCTCGGCATTGTTCTGGATAGCAACCATATAACGCTGAACTACATCTTCGCCATAATCGCTAATCAAGGTGGAAATCAAGTTGATTCCCTTTTGGTTAGCAGCGACTTGCGCTTTAAGATCGTTGATGTTGTCGTCAAGGCAGCGGGTTCCACTACAGCCTGGATATTGTGCTGGCTCATCAAGCAACAGCTCGATCATCCGCTTTTCGTTGAATCGACCTTCGGACACCAGCTTTTCGCTCTTGATGGCGGCACCCTCCTGGAAGAGTTCGCGCGAATTCGGCGGCATCGAGCCGGGAAGAATACCACCAATGTCGGCATGATGGGCTCGGGATGCCACGTAAAAGATAATTTCGTCACCGTTGAATGCTGGAGTGATCACCGTGATATCTTCTTACTATCAGTTCCATATTCATATTCAAACAATCGGATCAGGATTGACGTACCTGGCAGATGAGTGCCTCCAAACTCGGGGTGATTCGAGACTAGAACATCGCCACTCTTCAATTTGCCTTTCCATATTTCTGCCTGCGTTCGAACGCAAGTCGACATACTACCAAGATGGACCGGTAAATGTGGTGCTGCACAAATCTTATTAACTGGGGAGAGAGAGATGTTAAGGAAGCTTACCATTAGCCACGAGTCCACCATTTGCATCAAATAGGGCACAGGAGTAGTCCAATCTCTCCTTGACGTTGGTACTGACACTGGTCTTCTGCAGTGCCCTCCCCATCTGCTCCGCGATCGCCATGAACCTGTGGGCAAAGATACTAAGCATGATCGGGTCGACTTTGTCAGTTCCCAGCTTCTTAGGGCCCTCATCGTGATGGTCGCCGATGTCGATGACGACGTGAGTGTAAAGAACTAAAGCTGTAGCCCTAGGGGTCACAACAATGGTTTGTGTTCCATCGGCCAGCATAGCAGGTCCCTTGATACGGTCGCCGGTAGAAAGTTTTTCCAGCCGGAAAACCGGGGTTTCCTTTCTGCCACCTTCAAAGTAGATGCTCTTCGAGAAATCTTGCTTGGCCTGATCTACGTCTCTTGGCTGGACCTCCTTCAGTTGCTGGTCAACGGTCTTCTCCATCTGGATGTTGCTCTTTCCGATGCCTCGAACTCGGATATCGTCAACGAGAATATCTCTGTCTGGAAGAGTAAACCCAAACTCCTGCTCGTGCTGCCTGACGAACGCGCGACCATAGGCGTTCTCGCCATCCATGGGTTCGCCATCTGTAGGTTTGGCAATCATCAATGCGGACTCTGTACCACGATATCTCATATTGAGGTACTCTTCGAAAACGATGTCCTTCTCAGAGAACCCCTGGTCCCGAAGAGTTGCCCTACCCTTGTTCTTCAATTTTTCCATTCTTTCAATCAGGCCCGCCTTCTGCTCCTCACCAAATACCACCGAACTTGGCTCCTGAACTTCATGGACGACATCCGCCAACGCCATCCCGTAGGCCGAGAGAACTGAGGAATACCTATGCACTAAAATCTGGCCGATTCCCAGGTTCTCCGCGATAGCAACGGCATGCTGTCCTCCAGCACCTCCAAATGTAGCCAGTCGGTGCTGGCTGGTATCGTATCCCTTCGCCTCCGTCAAGCTTCTGATAGGGCGTGTCATTGTCTCGTTGGCTACCCTGATAAAGCCATGGGCAACCTCGTCGGGACTCATGCGCTTTCCGCTATCCCGGTTGATGGTTTCCGTGAGCTCTTCGAAGAGCTTCCTGCTGGCGGCTTCGTCCAGTCCTTCATCTTCGTTTTTGCCGAATATCTTGGGGAAAAACTCTGGCAACAACCGGCCGAGCAATAGGTTCGCATCGGTGACGGTCAAAGGGCCACCCTTGCGGTAGCATGCTGGGCCAGGGTGTGCACCGGCGGACTCAGGACCAACCACACAGAGGCCGTTCTTCCAAAACAGCCGCGATCCACCACCAGCAGCCACGGTATTTATGTCAAGTTGCGGGCTTTGGATGGTGACTCCAGCCGTTGTCGTTTCGAACACATGCTCGTATCTCCCGGAACCGTATCTAGAAACATCCGTACTCGTTCCACCCATATCAAATCCAATCACTGGGGTTTTCGTCTCCGGATCATAAGATGTCAATGCGTATCCCACCACTCCTCCCGCAGGACCAGACAGGATAGCCCTTAAACCGCTGAATCTTGACACGTCGACAAGACCTCCATCACTCTGCATGAACTCGCATCTTGCGCTTTTACTTCCTTCCGATCGCTTGACGCTTTCCGATCCCAGTCCGCCCTTGAATCCCTTAGAGAAGCCGCCGATGTACCGCCGAATCTCCGGGGTGAGATATGCATCCGCGGTAGCAGATGTAGCTCTCGGTATCAGTTTGATCATCGGCATCAGCTCTGATGACAGCGAGATGTGTGTAAACCCAATCTCCCTTGCAATCCTCCCCACTAGCGTTTCGTGGCCCGGAAAAGTGTACGAATGCATCAGGCACACCGCTATCGACCTGTATCCCTCCTCGTATAGTTTTTTAAGGCTTTCACTGATCTCGGCTTCATCGGGCCTCTGCAGGATCCGCACCGCCTCGCCAGACAGTCCACGGATAAGGTTAGGATCATTTGCCACAGAAACATCTGTAGTTTCCCGCTCTGGATGCTCCGCGAAGTCCTCCAGCGTTACACGCTCATCAATCTCGACCACGGTCTGGTACAACATGTCGGGCTTGTGGATAGCTAGGTCGAAGATCTTTGGGCGGGACTGATTGCCTATATCCCACCATTAGCGTATCATTTGATAACCCATATTCACAGTGAACGGAGCCTAACCGATGACCAAGCAATCCCTAAACCCCTTCGTGGCAATGAGCGCGCATTTCTCCCCCTTCCGCTCAAGCAGCGCATTTGTAGCCACCGTTGTTCCCATACGTATCGATTCTGCGTCCAACCGATCAACACTCCTCCTCCTTCACCCGGATATCCCACACATGCGGAGCACAAACCGATATCAGAAGTGTCCAGCGGCTGTCCACGTGGCAACTCCTTCCCGGTGAACCTCTCCAGTAGGCGACGGATCCCTTCTAGCGGCGCATCGTCGTAGTTTTGTGGGTCAACGGAGAGCAGCTTGATGATCACGTCGTCCTCGAGCTTGCCTGTGCCCGGATTGCCAACACAATCTGTGAAGGTTCCTCCCCGCTTTCGCTGGGGTCAGCATAATGGGTACAATAGGCAGATGTGGAGAGGGACTCACATCAATCGCGATTCTGATACCGGGCATCGTGTGCGGAGAGATTTTTTTTCTGGGGGTAGAAAGTAACTCTTCAGAGCTATGATAAAGGAGCGGGTATAGAGAGGTAGGGTCGATGTAGACACGGGAGCCCAGGACTCGAAGAGTTCGAAAATATAGTGACTTTTCTAGAGCTTCAGTAGGTAGTCCAATTCACCCCGCGGATATGCCTCACTATATATGCACCCTTGGTGCTTCTGTACTACATAATCCGACTGACACCCATGACGTCCCTGTTCGCCCACTTTTTTGCTGATTGATCAGTGCTCGCCCCCCTTCCAAACGTGTGCGAGCTAAATTCGGATCTGCCTTGTTTTGCGCGGGGGATCAACTCCGGCTCAGTAACTTGTGAAGAGTAGGTACCTACTTCACCCTTCGGTACCGGCAGTTCGCAGGAAAAGATGAAATAGACGCAGAATGTAGATAGCAATTTCAACTGATGCACATGCAACTCACTTGTATATGGTACACAAGAACCCCCGGATGTCGAACTATGGAGCGCTAGGGGTTTACAGTCCGCCAGCACTGCTCTGGATTATGTGGGAGTTCCGTTTACTGATCTGCACGGAGTTCCGACTGTGCATGGCTTTATATATGGATACATGTTAGATATCTAGGTACCTGGTACCTACCGCTTGTGTATAGATTTACTTGCTTACCAGACTTCAATGTGTTCATAGAGTAACCAAGGAGTATGCACTTGCGTAGGAATGCAAAGCGGAAACAGCAAATAATAGCTTTTATTCGCACATGGATGGTGTCTCTTCTGTTATTCGAAAACAGCAAAAGTCTAGATTTCTACATTCTCAATCTTCTGGTGCAGATACGACCTTTTGCCAGCTCCATAGTCGGAGGCCGCTTGCCCATTTCCGCGCAACTGGTACTTGTGAATGGTGAGTCCCTCCAGTCCCACTGGCCCTCGGGCATGGATCTTGTTGGTCGATATGCCGACTTCCGTCCCGAATCCGTATCTGAACCCATCGGCGAATCGAGTGCTCGCATTCCAGTACACTCCCGCAGAATCGATCCTATTCATGAAGCTCACCGCGTCATCCTTCGATTCTGTCAGGATTGCATCGGTGTGGCCGGAGCTGTGTGCGTTGATATGGAGAACGGCCTCGTCCAATCCAGAAACGACCTTGACGGCCAGTGTGAGCTCCAGGAATTCCGTGTTGTAATCCTCCGGCGTGGAATCATGAAGGACCACTTTCTTAGCCGCATCGAGGGTGGAACTCTGGAGGGCCGCTTTGGAAAGAGCGTCGCAGCGGAGGGAAACACCAGCCTCAAGGAGCGCGGATGCAATTTTGGGCAGTACGGTGGTGGCGGCCGACTCGTGAACTAGCAGAGATTCTACGGCGTTGCAAGCGGCAGGGTAGTCAGTCTTGGAGTCGAGTATCACCTTGACGGCCTTCGCTTCGTCCGCATCGTGGTGCACGTAGATTGTACAGAGTCCGTCCGCGTGGCCCATGACGGGAATCTTGGTGTTTTCCTTGATGTGTCGGACAAGCTCATTACCACCTCTTGGGATAACAAGGTCGATGTACTGGTCCTGGCCCAGCAGGGCGTTGACATCTTCACGGGTCTCGACGAGCTGAACGGCGCCGGGAGGGATGGTAGTCGACGCAAGTGCCTCGGAAACCACATGAGCGATGGCAGCAAATGAATTGGTGCTCTCCTTTCCGCCCTTCAAGATCACCGCATTCCCCGATTTCAATGCCAGCGCCGTGATGTTCGCGATGACCTCAGGGCGTGCCTCAAAGATGACCAGCAACACGCCGATCGGGCAAGTGAGGCGGTAAAGATCCAGTCCATCGTCCAGACTGGTGGCCAGCGTGACCTTGCCGACTGGACGTCGTCAATAGCAGACCTCAATCATACAAGATAGCTTGGATCGATCATACCAGGTTCTTCTAGGTTCCTGACGTCCAGAATTCCCTCGAGCATGCCCTCCCACTTGTTCTGACTTAAGAACAGACGTTTCGCCAATGACTGACGCATCTCCCCGGAGTCGACCAGCTTCTGTGCTGCTTCCATGTCCTTCTGGTTCGCTTCGAGTATTACATCCTTTGATTTCTTGAGGGCGTCATGGACGGCCGTCAGCGCGGCATTGCGATCGCTGCCGGAAACAGCCTTAAGAGTTCTGGAAGCGAGAGCAGCAGTGCGGGCGATATCGACAGGCGACTTGGAAGTTGGAGCGGACACCATTGTGTTTCGTTTGGGATTGGTCGGGCCGTGGATTGTGTTGCGTAGAGTGGTTGGGAAACAGTTAACCAAAAGTGGGGAGAAGACTCTCGTGTCAGTACAAAGTGGGGTGGGCTGTGTGACTAACTGTGTAACGCAAGTAGCCTAACAAGGCAGTAGACCCCTGCGCTTCGGTGGTGGGGAGAAGTGTGTTCCCCAACAAGCTACATACAAAGCTTTCTGCTCCATCCACCATCCACCATCGACACTATCTACCCCGCCGACCACTACCGCAAACGAACCCGTAGTTCCAGCCCGCTATGGAAAAGCTAGTTGACCAGCTTACCGCCTTCCCTTCGTCGCTGGAACTCACCGACGCCGAGCTCGCGAAGCAGGCGCAGCTGTTGCTTGCTAACTACCTCTACAAAGTCCCAGCATCCAGCCTTGCTTCAGATATTGGCGGAACGAACCTACTGGACTTGCTGAACCCAGCAAAAAATAGCTTACCGTATATTTTCGTTCTGTGAGTTTCCTTTGCGCGTCCGCTGCCACCGGAGGAGGAGGAAAAAGACAGCTCTGACTGGCTGTCTTCCAGAGCTGCGAAGCTTGATATCGGGGGTCGAAACGCGCTGGAGACCAACTGGACACACGTCGTAGATTTCCTTGCGGTCCATGATGCCAGGCAGATCAAGCACACGACCAGGGAATTCCGAAGAGTAGTGGAGATGTTTTGCGCACATGCGTCGAATATGGAAAGGGTGCGAGTTCTCTTTTTATCGCCTTGGACTCCAATACTGACTCACTTTGTAGAGTATACTAGCTGTCAAACCGCTCAAGAAAGCCCTCCTCCGCTCGAACCCGTCGCAGTTCTCTTTCATGCACACTCTCTTCACCCGTCTGTGCTTGCAGGCCAAGTGCTACAGAGATGCTATTGCCGTCCTCGATATAGACGTTTTCGATTTTCCGTCTTCAAAAGGCAACCGGGATGATAACGGAAAAGGTGCCGAAGTGGGATATAGGGACGTTCTGGAATACTACCTGTATGGCGCCATTCTGTATATGGGGGTCAAGAGATGGAGAAGGGCAATGGACTATCTCTACCATGTGAGACGTCTCTAAGCTCTGATGGGTGACTCAGTGCTGATTATACTAGGCGATCGCTGCGCCCGGGAATTCTTGCTCAACTATCCAGGTTGAAGCTTACAAGAAGTTCATTTTGGTAGGACTGCTGCTCGATGGCAAAGTAACTCCCTCTTAGCCCCCTGGGGACAATGCCCAACGCTGACAAAAGCTCAGTTCCCGCAGTTACCCAAGTCAACCACGGGATCTACATCTCGCATGCTCAAAGCCCTATCGAAACCTTACGAAGCTTTTGCGAACGCCTTCATATCCGGAGATATCAGTCAATTCCGCCTGGAGATTGAGTCAACTGGGGATATCTTCAACTGCGATGGGAACTCCGGACTGGCGGCACAGTGCACAGATGTGTTCCGGCGGATGCAGATCATCGCACTGAGGGATACTTATGTCACCCTCGGAGTTCCCGAGATCGCACAAAAGAAGTTCGATGTCATAGTGCGAGGTGATGATATCGGAGGTGACGAGGAGACCGAGCGGATAATCCTGGGAATGGTTGGTTGCTGTTAACACCAAGCTGTAAGAAACCCAGCTAACCCGCACCCCAGATCGAACGAGATGAGATCAGCGCCACCCTCTCGCAATCCGGAACAGATGCGTCGGCGCCTCAGACTACCGTCCACTTCGACAGTGGCCCGGTCGAAGAAGCTCGCTACCTCGGCCCGCTAGAGGAGCAAATTGCCAGAATCGTTGCTCTCAACAAGCAAGTGAAGCAGATGGACCGAAAGCTTGGTCTCACCAAGGAGTACATGAAGTTCCTTGCCAAACAAAGCAAAGCTTCTGCAGGCGGCAATCCCACACAGATGTCCGTGGATGCTGAAATGATGGAAATGGACTACACGGCGACGTGGGGTGATGAGGATATGGAGGAGACCATGCACGATTTTGACGATAACCTATAAAGATCAAACATTGCATGGATGATTTTTAGTCCACGGCAAGGAGTTGCTTCGGGCTTTTTGCGGGTTATATGGTGGTTCTTTTCTTTTCTGCTCCATCTCTTCTACTTCTGGGCATTTGATCCACAGTGAGACAAATGGGCTGTGATTTGGTTTATTCATTGTTCGCATGCAGCCTATTTAGAAATGGTGAGATACAATGGACTACTTACTCTAAGCCCTGCGTACATAGCTGGCCTCGTGTCGCATGTCCTGGGCCCTGAGCCTCCCTTGTCAAACCACAACACTTCAACCGTTGTCTACAATGTCACCACCTTCACCACCCGCTAAATCCCTCCTCTCCCGCTCCGCCGAAGGCGCCAAATTCCTAATCCTACTACAAGTCTCCTCGCGTCTTCTTACCTTCGGCGTAAACCAGCTCCTGCTGCGCTACCTCTCCCCCAATCACCTCGGAGTCTCTGTACAACTCGAGCTCCTCACCATCAGCATCCTTTACTTCTCTCGGGAGTCCCTACGGAATGCACTACAACGACAGTCGAGTAGCAGCTGGAAGTGTGCACAGGCAGTTGTCAACATTGCCCTCCTAACGCTGCCTCTGGGTGTGTTATTCTCCGCTTTGCTAGGCAGTGGCTACATCCTGCGCGCTGGCGAGGCAGGGGGCGTTCGCTACTGGCGCGAGAGTGTGCTGCTCTACGTCCTCGCTACGCTCCTGGAGCTCATGGCGGAACCGGCGTTTGCGGTTGCGCAAATGAATTTGTGGTATAAGCTTCGTGCGACGGCGGAGAGTACAGCGGCGGCGGCGAGGTGTACCGTGACATGTGGTGTTACGATCTGGGGAGCGAATACGGGGAAGGAATTCGGGGCATTGCCGTTTGCCCTGGGCCAATTGACCTATGGAGCAGTGTTGTTGGTGGTTTATATGCGGCGCATGTGGAGGGAGGGTGTGACAGTGGGGTTGAGGACGATTTCTGACGGGGGGAAGGCTGAGTGAGCTGTCTGTTTCCAGTGCAAAAGTATATCACTAACCGTGTTGTAGAAAGGACCGCGAGACCTACCACCTCCAACTCTTTTCCGCCTCCATCTCCTCCCTCGCCGGTACGATGTGGCTTCAATGCGCTATCAAGCACGTTCTCACGCAAGGCGACAGCCTGCTGATAACCTACCTTGCCTCACTACCCGCACAAGGCTCGTACGCGCTTGCCAGCAACTACGGCAGTCTGATAGCACGCATGCTATTCCAGCCCCTCGAGGAGACCAGCCGCACCCTCTTCAGCGCACTCCTCCCGCCCACCCCACCTCCCCCCACCTCCCAAAACACAACACAAGCCCTGCGCGCCTTCAAGACGATATCCAAATTCTACCTCCTCCTTAGCCTCTTCTTTTGCGCTCTCGGCGCACCGTTCGCCCCGATCCTTCTTCGCCTTGTCGCCGGCAGGCGCTGGAGCGATTCCGCCGCCGGGGAGACGCTCGCAGCTTACTGCTACTACATACCCCTTCTCGCCATCAATGGCGTCAGCGAGGCATTCGTTCAAGCCGTTGCCACGCCGAGTCAGCTACATTCCCAGTCACTCGCTATGTTCGGCTTTTCGGCGTGCTTTGCGTTCTCGGGCTATATCTTTGTGCACACGCTCGCTCTGGGCGCGGAGGGGTTGGTGTGGGCGAATGCTACGAACATGATTCTTAGGATCACGTGGAGCTCGAGGTTTATTGGGAGTTACTTTAAGGAGCGAGGGATGCCGGTGGGATGGCTGGAAGTGCTGCCAAGTACGGTGGCCGTAGCCACGGCGGTGGCAGTGGGTGCGGCGGTGAGAGGTGCACAGGTGGATGAGGAAAGACCGATAAGACAGGGGGGTTGGGCGGTGGGGGCGGCTGCAGTGCTCTTGGCTGCGGTTGCAGGTGCTGAGAGAGGATTTTTGAGGGAGTGTTGGGGGATGGCTAGAGCTGGGCGGTAGAACGACACATGACGTAATGTTTTTCTGATGGATGACCACCCCACCGCACAAGTATGCAGTATTTGAAACTATAGAAATAGAAGATTCCTTTCAATTGTTTGTTATAGTAAAAAGAATATAGAATAGGGTGCTATCCGACTATTTAATTCCGTTGTGCAGAAGCCAAGCCCACAGGTACCGTAACCGTATGTATCAAGTCCACAACAGGTAGATCAAGTGAGGTGAAATTATGCAGCACCCCAGCACGAGGCGAACGTCCTGCAGACATTCGTTATGTAGATCCCGAGGAAACAATCATCGATGATCGACCGGACCGTCTCGCAGAATTGAATTTCGACGACGAAAGGATTCGATTCGAAGGTCGACGGGATGAATCGAACGAACGAATGGGCGGACGGAGGAACTGCCACCAGATAAACATACCGAATCCCTCAAAAGACAAAAGACAACACCAAGGAGGTTAAGAGAGACCGATAGCAAAAAAAGAAAATCAGACACAGAAAATAAATGGCCCCGTTGGCTATCCGCCCCCCAGCCCGTAGGCTAGTACACCAACTCGCAAACCAACATACACCCGAGGACACGGAGCAAAAGGAAAAATGGGAGTTTAAGGACAAAGGGAATGCTCTCCGTGCAAAAAAAATATTGTAGGAGAACGACCTCAGATGCGAAGACAGTGAACTACTACGTAGATGCCCGCCCTGTAGAAGAGGCTAAAAACACGTCGGGGACAGACTGTAATGAAAGCGAAATTGATCCGACCGAAACTTTTTCCATCCAAACGCGTCACAGGAAACTTCCGCCGCATTCATACAACCGCACTAGCTCCGTGTTTTTGGTGAGTGATCTAGTCCGCGAGGTCCGCAGTATCCAAGTCGTCCTCGTGGTGGGGAGGAGGTGGGGAATCTACCACACGTTAGAAGCATATTCTTTAAGGTAAATAGACGCGTAGAAGATATACCTTTGCGCATCTCACGATCGTCTCCATTAGTGGCAAGAGGGCTACGACTCCTGTCCCTATCGACAGACCTGTCACGGCGGACGCGGTCGAGGTCATCGTCCTTGCGGGCAACGGGGCTTCGGGAACGATCACGACTATCGCGGCGGTCAACAGACCTGCGACGAGGCGACTCACGACCTCCACGCGATCTGGAGCGTCCGCGGCGAGGGGGCGAGCCAGCTCGGCTCCTACGGGGCGGCTCGCGGCCACCGTCGAACCTCCAGCTTGCAGAAGGAGGGGTACGGGCCCACTGTACAGTCAGCGAACATGCACACATACACCAACGAATCTAGACTTTAGACGTACCTCGATTTTCAAGTAATCATCACGACCGATGCGACGACCGTGCATCTCATAGTAAGCATCATCAGCATCGCGACGAGATTCATACTCCACAAACGCAAATCTATTTTGCCAGCAGGTCGATCCGAATAAGCTGAATCCTTTATACAACAGTAGGTCCTCACGAGAGGAAGAAGGGAGGAGAGAGGGGTTATCTAGAGACTCACAAGCGAGAAGAGGCAGTCCTCGGTGCTGGAATGTCGCAGCGGACAAGACGACCATACCTGTTGACTCCGAAAAGCGCGTCGGCCACACGTTAGACTGGATGAACGAAAGATAGTGTGCCGTAACGGAACGAAGGATGCACGGTCGCCGGCGACGCGAGATTGACGGAAGACGACGGCGAGAACGAACGAACGCGAACGCGACAGGCGAGGTTAGAAGGGAGAAAGGGGGATAATTGATTGATCTTTTTTCTTTCTCTTTCTGCCGTACGCACGCGAAAGGGAAGCGTGTCGATGACGGATGATCGCTTCGACGAACGTCGGGGGGGTATAGGATTCATCGCGAGCGAGCTGTGTACGAGGGTAGGCAGGTAGGCTGTGGGAGGAGGAATCGAACGATCGTAAGGGGAGGAGGATGGTTGGCATTCAGTACCTCTCGAACTCGTAGGCAAGGTCGCGAGCACGGGTTCCGTGGGAAAAGCCCGTTACATAAAGGGTTGTACCTCCACGGGAAGACATGGCTGTAGTTTGTTGCGATGCGTATGGGGGGTGGGGGGGCGTTGGTGATATTAAGTACGAAGAGAAGGAGTGGTTGGAGGTTGAGGTGTTGTTGGAGAAAGAAGTTTGTCAGGTGAAAGAATTTGGGAGAATGAGATGGTTGGAGTGGTCTTGGGCGATGAGAAGAAAAGCTAGGATAAGTGGTGCCAAGTTTTAAATTGGAGGATCGGACATGCCGAGACATTTGCGGATCAAAACAGGCATTTTTTCCACCTTTAGTCTGAGGGTTTCCTGAAGCGGCAGCGCAAATCGACAGCTGTGAATGCGCTTTCAAGAAGCTTCTCAAGCCTTGCTTCTTTTGTCCCAAACATTCAAAGCATCCCCACCTATCAGAACTCGGGCCACGTTGCGGAGGAGTCATAAATCATGACGAATTTGAGAAGCATATAACAACGTTTGAATGATAATGTGTAGTTCCAACCTTTACGGATAGCCGGGCCCATCACTCACTTTCCAGTCAAGCCGTCGAAGGGAGCCATGGATTGGGCAATCCCAACTCATTTCGCTCGCGTTCCAAGCAACAAAACCTTTCATGTGTGGACAGATAGCACTGAAGGTATTGACTTTGCCGTCACCCTGTCGTGCTTCAGATTCGCCTCTGGTCATTTTCGGGTATGAGTATAACTTACGTCCTTATAAACAGCAACAGGTTTCCCAAGTCTGCTGAGGCCACTATGCATGACAGCACCAGAGCAGCGCGGAATGCTCTCGATATCAGAAACATCAGTCTTGAGATATCGCGAAAACTGAAGATTCTGGTTGATTTTCTCCTTGAGATCCCCGGGAATGGTGCGAGGTTGAGGCTTGCGCGAAGGGCTGCACAAGCTCGCCCACGGGTTCTCGACGCCGAGCATCAGATCAGTAAGAAGGCGATAACACCGTGAGTGAGACCATGGCCAGAATCTCCGGAGCAGATATACACGTTGCTCTCGCTCACTCTTGCGTTCTACCGATGTATGCCATATAATCGTTGAGCTCAATAATCTGACCAGTCCATCGAAACTGTAAAACTTTATCAGGAGGAGTCACTCTGACATACACAAACAGGGGGTAATCGCCTCGGTATCCTCGACGAAGGGGCAGCGCTCCAGGGCCCACGCCTCGAGACGCTGGTAGTGCTTCCATATCCATCCTGAGTCTCCTGTCCCACCTTGTGATCCTCTCCACCGTAACAAGGCATTCGTATTTGGGATCGGGATGAGCAGTCTTGCGAACGTAGATGTACGTACCACCGCTGCCGTAGAGGATCTGGTCTAGAAAGGCTCCTTTGGGGACACGCATGCTTATGCAGTAGGTGCGGTAGTAGGCCTCTTTGATCACGACAACGAATTTCTCTGGACGACATTAGCACGAGTGACAAATAGTGATGTTGCTACTTCGAAGAGGCACATTAGTAGTCATCACCATGTGCTTTCCTTGGAGTGTGTGGCCACCCTCTGTGCTCACAGCAACGCCAGAAACCGTGCCATGGCCCTTGTGGGATACGCAGCGCGTGTGGGTACAGGCCTGAAACTTGTCGGCATGTTTCTCCCTGAGGAGTCCATTGAGGTATCTAAGCAAATCCGTTGTATTAGTACGGTATCAGGGTCCAAAGGGATTCCAGACGCACTTCGTTGGATGGAAAACACCCTGTTTCTCGAATTCCAACACCGCATCGGTGTAAGCCTTTCCGATACTTCCGTTAGGATAGTATTGATGTGGAATCCCCAACTTCTTCAACGCATCGGCTTCGTCTGGGAGATTGTTCTTTTTGCCGTACTTGGGATCGGTGTCTGGAACTTCGACAATCATGATGCCCGGCAGGACGCGGTACTCACAGTCGATCCCCTCACTCGCGGAGATCGTACCAACTCGTTCCAGGGCCCACTGGTGGCTCTCGTACGCATACTTTGCACCCTGCTCGCCGAACGCTGTAACAATATCAACACTAGACTCATTTTAAAACAGCGGACGGAAAATATTGTTTCACACTGTTGATCAACTCGTAATAATGGTCATCCAGAGAACTCGCTAATGTCCACTGGTCCTTCCCGTCTCGCCCGACAATACCTGGCCTCAATCAAGGCCACGATCAATCCCCTCTGAACACACTCGCAGGCGGCGGAGCTTCCCGCGATGCCTCCGCCAACAATCACTACATCCACCCTAACGTCTTTGTTGAGCTTAGGGAAATTAGGACGGTTGGAGTATGGTTCCATCGAGATCCACACCGGCTGCTTGTAGCCCGAGGTGCGGTTCATGCCAGTGTCCTCAGCGGTGGAATGCTCCATTGCGGGGGAGATTGCGGAAGTAGTCATCTGTGTTAATCCTGGATGTTGGGGGTTTGTATACAAGATCGGCAGGTTGGGTTTGAGCCGTGAAATTGCAGGCCTGGGGCGAGTAGTTCTGGAGAGTTGCGAGAGACTGCGAAGGCTGATGGAGGCGACGGTGGGGGAGAACATGATTTGTAGGCGGAGAAGTCACTGTTTCACAGGAACAAAGAACAGGCCATAAAATATGTACCCGCGTGGTCAACGGGCCAATTAGCTGGGGGATACCATCGTTACCTCATGTTTGTAGACATTGCAGGTGGTCACATCTGCGATGATACAACAATGACGTTGTTAGTGCCGGAAGGGTTGTCCATATGATAGGTATGATAGCTTTAGATAAGAACCAGTGCAACGCCCCGGACGATCTTAGCCTCATCGCAATAGTAGAGTACAATATCCAAGCTTCTAAGATTGATGAGCGCAAGATGATCGCATCCCCAGGTGTTTGCATGCGAGTGACATCGAGGGATGGTGGTGACTAAAACTAGTGTGTTACAAGGATTCTGACGGCAAACCATGACGTAAATCCTTGGCCTCTCAATTTCAACGACAGTTCTCTCAGACAGATCCCACATCTCAGATCGAAAGAGTGACGGTCACGATATGGGAGGAAAATCATCCAAGATCGCTGGCGCTGCTGGCTCAACCGTCACCCGGAAGTACCCCATACGAACGCCGACACAATTCCCCTCATCTCAAGTCAGCAGTACATCTGATCCCTCATCCGTATCCCCAGAGACCGGCCCAGCCGTATCGCCCAAGGCCCAGACCGAATTCTCAAAGACCGAAGGCATCGTCCCTCGCTCCATGCAAATAAGAAGGCGTCAGCTGACCACTGTAGCCTTTAGACAAGATGCTGCAGATTTGGACTTCGCCAACATGCTGAAGACTGTGGGCGTGGTCCAGATTCCCGATTCTGCTAGGAACTGTGATCTCGCTGGCGTTGTACGGGCTCATACCGTTCTACATTGATCCGGCGGCAATTGCTGATGAGAATGTCAGGAGAATCCACAACTACGAACACTCGCCCGTCGACAGGCACTTGAGGACGAGCAGCTTATGGAGGCTAATAATCCGGCCACGAGGATGAAACGTTCGTGGGTTGACGCTCCGACCCTTCGTGAGGTCTTAAAAATGAGGGATGGCCGAAAATGGTCGGCTGAAAAGATCGAGAAAGAAATGGGATTGGCCAGTGGGGTGGTGGCCAGGTTAGGGAAACACGTTAAAGGGCTTTAGATTTGCTTTGTAATGCTCGTGCAAGAAGGCTCCACAGGGAACCAGTACAATGGGGATTTGCGAACCTCATCTCACTAGACACCATCACTTCATTGCGCTCTCTGTAATTACCTGCCTCTCCGTGGGTACGGCTATATGCCCGTCTAACATCAATTATCGCCTTCTATCTCCCCTATCAATAGCCCATTATATAAACCAATCCCATACGAAAACCACCCCACAGAACACCACAGTTCCGAAGAAGGCCGAGCGCGCCATCGAGGTTTTTTCAGCAGCCTTCTTGAGCTCTTTGTTTCCTCGGTCTACGTTCTCGGCAGTCTGTAGGGTGTCCATCAGCAGGTTATCGATTTGACTGTTTTGCGTCGCGAGATTTGTGGCAAGCTGTGTTTGCAGGGAAGATATCTCAAGGAGGGAGCTTTCAGCAGTTCTGTAACAGCGAAGGTCAGTCTCGCTGTGCTTGAGATTAGGAGAGGTGGGCGCTGAGATACTCACCGGACTTGTTCAAGCGTGTCTTCGTAGTGCTTCAACATCCCCTCGTTCTCCTTCTCGAAGATCCTGAGTTGATCGGGACTCAACCCTTCGACAGCCTTCCTAGTCTCCTCCTCTTCCACCTGCATAACCACACTCCTACTAGCCGGCGGCACGACTCCAACCGACACCGGCGCCTTATGTAGTAGACTCTTCCCGCGCTCAATCTGTCTCTGCAGCCTAATCTCCTGCCGTTCTCTCTGCTCCTCACTCGCCTTCTCGAGCCGATTCTTCAAGAACCATAGCACGCCCTCCCTGTGCGCAGTTAACATACGCATCCCCGTCTCCTCCCTCTCTTTTGCGCTCTCGTCCTCGAACAGGCTTTTCAGGGTTGAGTGTCGCTGCCGGAACAGCCGTGCCTCGGTTTGCACCCGAACCTTTTCCGCAGATTCAAGTCGACTGATGAGTGCGAGTGTCGACCGGATTATCGCCTTGGTTTCTGCGTCAAGCGCATCGCGTTGAGCGTCCGTCAGGTGGCTACTGCTCGGCGACCGCGAGGTGGACAGGTAAGATTGTCGGGTTATCTGTAGATGTGACAATAGCGAGGAGATATGTGTTGCCTATGTCCCGTAAGGTTAGCTGTTTTCCATTCCGTCACAGTCTGGGCGGGCTAACTATTCGGTAAGCTTCCTTGAGGAATTCATCAGCCGGCGGCGGAGGCGAGCGCTTTGGTGGTATTGCCGGTGCACGTTTTTGTGTCAGAAGCGTGGAGAAGAGCGGCGTTATGTCAGCCATCGTTTTTTGTGGTAGTGGAGCTGGTGGACTGGAAGACGCGAAGACGATTGCTGTCATCAGGATGGAAGTATTCCTTGATAAGCGGCAAATGCTTGGCGACAAGTCAGCCACTCGGAACTCGACCCATGTTAACGTTGAATTGGCCATATGGTGAATTGTATTATTGTCAACACGGGGTAGTTAGAGAGTTAACGTTGCAGGAAGTGAAAGTGAATCAAAGTACACTGATTCACCGACCTAACCTCTTGTAGATCGATCCCCTGTTGCTTTGCTGACAACCGCACACTATACAGATACTTCGACATTGTTTGACTACCATAAGAGAGATTGCGAGTTGTTTTATACTTCATAATATTTCTGATGCCTGTTGTAAGCAAGACACCCGCCCGGGGTGCTAATCCCACCACGACCAGCACCATCGCCGCCGCCGAATAGTCTTCATGCAGCCCCACCTTTTATTTTGCCAACCGAGATATTCCAGTTCCCCGTTACTGCTATTGTCAGAACGGCAAGAGGAAGAACATAAACCACCCGGCGTGTAGCGCAGACGCGCGGGACCGCCTACCCGTTGCCGCAACGAGTGATCCAAGTAGGCGGAGAAGCCAATATCAGATCACAGTGCACTGCTGGGGACATCCAATACGGCTTGGCCTAGGTAACTACTACGGAGTATGGTATGTATGTGCTCTCGTCGAAGACCGGCAATGGTGGAATCTTGAATGTGCTAACGATTTCTTCTTTCGAGCCCTTGATCTCACCACTGCGGTTGAATGTCGTGATCGTTCTGGCAACATAATCGGTTTGAACCTTGAGCTTGGCGGCAAGACCTGGTATAAGCGGTTTCTCACGGCATCCAGGACAATCGAAAATATAGTCGGTCTTTGGATGATAGCCGTGCGCTGAACAACAACCCGAAAATTATTTGTGAATATTTCCGGACACTGAAGGAAGCCATTGCAGACAAGATCGAGCCCAAGAATACATCATGGACGAAGAAGGGTTTCTTCTTGGGTTAATGCAATGTTGGTGAGGGTAGTCGTCAACTTATCAGATAAGCCAGCATTTCTACGGCAGTCAGGACAATGGAATCAATCACTGTAATCGACTGGATCGGACCCGGACTCGAGGATCAAGGGGGATGAGAATCTACCTCCCCGGTTAGAGAAGGACAAGGTGAAGTGAGGCTATACAAATAATAATAGGAGGAGAGTATGAGTGTGTGGACTTCTGTCGTGTCGGAAACCAAGGACGGCTGGACTTCATTCCCATTTCTTTTCCATCTGGTACCTATGTAGTCACGCTATTTATGTTCGCTATCTATGTAATATTATTGCAATACAAAATATGTGTTCCGCTGCATTCATCTGTGTCGCAATAGGTAGCTTATATCAGAGTCCAAACGCTCTGTACCCCACGGTGGCGTGGATGCTGTGCGGCCGCAAATTTTCAGCGTCATGAACCCCTGGCATTACCCCTCCTACCAGAAGAATAGCAGTCAAGAAGTAATCATGAAGCCTCAACTGGTTTGTTTTATTCTACCGACTGCGTTTTGTAGTTGTAGTGGCGGTGATGGTGTTGACGAAAGCTATCTAGACTGGTGAATCAGCGTGCTCTGATTCACTTCTAGGTCTAGGTTCACTTCCTGTACTACTACGTTAATTGATCATTGCTAATTCTTTCTAGCCTATGTGATTTCCCAGCTCGACGACAACTGTCCGCCATCAGCCCCCGCACCAAAGAACTGATGAGGATTATCACAGCTCGTTCCTAACCGTTAGCCGTTTCGAAGGTGGGAGACGTCGATAAACCAAATAGCTCCAGTCTATCGTGTCCCAAGACAAGAAAGAGCATGCGTAGTTCGAATTTCGAACGTTCCCATAGCCAGTTTTCGGGGCTCTACATACCTCATATGATGGTCGCCGCTAAATAGTGGCAGTGAAAAGAGCGCAAAACACTTCAGGATGAAACTCCCCATTTGACACCACATTCGCATAACAGTATGCATTCGCATTCGTACACACTGGTAACAGCGATAGATGTTGCTACTTTGTAACCAGGAATTGGAAGCATGGAAATTGGGAGAAGGTGGTGCAAATAAGTACTTAGTTGCACGATTCGATTATACACAACCAACTCTCTGCTTTCGTACGTGTCTTGCAACATATGTACATATATGCATTCTACTTACTGTACAACAGGCTGGCCCCGGAAAGGGTCACGATTTTCACAGACGCCAGGCCGTCATCAGGCGGATGGTCTCTGAGGAGCCTGGCGCGGAGATCTCCCGCTTGAAATGCGGGAGGGATCTGGAGAGCGGCATCGCGCGTGTCTCTGCCCGGCCCGAGTATCCTAGCCATCCCAACACGTGGGCGTCGCTCTTCCGCCGCGAGTTTGGCCCATTCTTCCCACGCCTGACTTCATGGCGTCCGCAGGAGAGGGTTAGGTTCCGGTTCATTTGCCTTTTTCTTTGGTCTTTTCCTTTGCAATCCCCTTGGTGCGTATCTCGTATTCTTGGGACAGGCCTGGGCGGAGGGCAAGGGGTGCTTGCAACGGGCCGCCACTGCGCGGACAGCGGACAGGAATCGGACTGTACATAACCCCGCCATGATCTCCATAGGTCGCATGCGAGTAATGAATAAACAAAAAAAAAAAAGAGTTTGGCCCATTCATCGGCCTTCTCGTTCCCTGGGACCCCCTTGCGCGCCGGGCACCACCGGATCTCAATGGTGATGTCCGGCCTAGCTCTCCGTAGCACCGCAATGTGCTTTCTTGACTGGAGCACGCACGGCCGGACGGAGAAGAAGTGGCCGGAAGCCGGGCCCCCAGGAACAAGTACAAGATGCCGAGCCGCCAGAAGCCAGACAGCACGGTTGCGGGTAGCTCAGGCTTGCCTCAAGGTTTTACCAGCTGAAGACAGGTCGCCACCTCACCGGGCAGTACCTACATTGAACGAAGAGTTGGCCCACCACTCAGTGCTGGTGGTGTCCGTACCGGACGCAGACGCGGGAGCACCTCTTCAAGGTGTGTCCCGAGTGGAAGGCCCAACTAATGATCCTGTGGGCAGAGGTACGGAAGGAAGCGGGAAGGAGAAGAGCCGGTTCACGACCCGGGACCTCCTCGCCGATTGGAGGTGCAGCCAGGCAGTGCCAAACTTCCTCTCCACTACGGATGTGGGAAGGCTGGTCCCGGCTGAGGAAGACGCGGGGAGCGGGAAGAGGAGTATGGTGGAAGCCGAGGAGTTGGTGCCAGGGGGAGGAACTACCACTGTTTCTTCCCACGCCTCCTTCAAGGCGTCCGCAGGAGAGGAGTAGGGGGCGGCGGTCTCCTTTGTTGTCTTCTCCTTGAGATTTCCTTGGCGCGCATCATATCTTCTTGAGGCAAGCCTGGGCAGAGGGCAAAGGGGAGCTTGCAATGTGCCGCCATCGCGCGGACTGCGGACGGGAAAAACGGACAGTGTATATGTACCTACCTCGTCATGATCTACCTAGGTCGCATACTAGTAATGAATAAACCAAATAAAAATCTACTTACTCTACATATGCGTTTACCTGTTCGAGTATTTCTACCCGCAGGGTTTCAAGCTTTCGGACTCTCTCTACCGCGCTCCACGTCACTCTCCTCCCCACTACCTGGTCCGCAAAGCCTGCTGCTCACGCGCCTGGCCATTCGTTTTGAATGACAGTATTTCCGTCGTAAATAGCGATCACACACCATAAGAGGCACCTATGAACTCGACGCTAGAACAGACGAGGCCGTATGTACCTCGGTTCTTGTGCATGTCAACTATTGCTATGAATGCGAAGACCTCGGTCTTCAGGGATCCCACCATACTTTCCAAGCAGACAGCATTAGGTACGCCTCATCCCTATCAACTCAGAATTCCCCGCTCGAAACTCTCCACTGCTCGCTTGGACACATTGAAATACCTAACGGAACCGAATATGCGCGCTGTAGGTAGATATGTATCATCGGGACATCTGGTCTGCCATGTCCAGATGCTGGAGTGAAGTTCAGACATCAAAAACGACGTTTGCGATGCCGATGCACTCTTCATCAACGAAGACGCTCCGACACCGATTATTTGAGAAGGCAAGCTTCTGGTCAAAATCAGGGTACGATAATTCGTACTGCATCTGGTGTTTCGCCCTGCATAGCACAGCACCGAATTTTGAAGTATTTGCTAATGTAATTTGTTGATCTCATGCAAAGGGAGGGGAAGTATGTGCTTGCTCCTCAGGCGCACTCGGAATTGAGTTTTCGGGCACATCATTGCAGACACATTGACAAGTTGGCATATGCCCGATGCTGTCGTCAACGCTTGAAAAAACATTGACTAAGAGAGGAGAATACAAACCCCGCCATATGCCAGATTAAAGATTACATCATCTTCCTTAAAGTCGGTGACTCCAGGTCCGAGCGATTCGACGGTGCATCATAAACCAGATGTCCTCTCTTGGGAGAAGGCTGCTGGTATTCCCGAAATCTGGATCACCGCCACTCAGGCCCTTTGGACTGTTGGTGGCCTCAAAAAGGGCAATAGAGTGAGCACATCAGCCTAGCCACAGTCGAATGGAGCTGATCAAGTATACATGTAGGCGCTCATTGGCACTGCGGCCATACAGCTCGCGCGAGCCTGCGGTGCAGCTGCGGTGTATACCACAACCTCCAGCCAGGAGAGGATAACTTCTGCACCGGAAAACTTTGGGCTACCGCTGGATTCAACTTCAAAACCCAGGATTTTGCGGAGAAGATAGGAAGGTTACGGATGGAAGGGGGGTTGATCTAATCATCGATCTAGTTGAGCAAACCCTTCTCCAGAAAGCCATGAATTGCGCTGCAAGGGATGGCTGGATCGTTATTCTTGCTATGATGTCTAGTGCTATCGCCATAGAGAACATCGCACCCATTCTGCCCAAGAGGTTGCGGATGGAGAGCACCACGTCCAGAAGCAGATAGCTGGGGTACCAGCGGGCATTGAGAGACGAAAGCCATGCTCGCCGACGGTGCTTTCAAAGTTTTCGTCGAGAAAGGTCTTCAGCTGGAAGGATACAAGTACACCTCATTACACCCATCAATGGCCAGTAAAGTCGCTGGCAGCTACAAGCTCGGTGATACGCACAAGCTGATGGAGCATCTGTCTTGTCGATTAGCTATGGCAGTCGGACGATATATACGATGTACTTACCTACCTTGAAAGTATATTATCTTTGTGCTCATTCCTATCACCTAACCAGTTGAGGTCACGTGGTTGGGTGTGCATTTCACTGGAGTACCACCGTAGGGGACGAAGTACTGAGCCCTGACTTCGGGAGTGGGGTCATCGCGGCCTCATCGGCAGGCTAGGGTTTGAGGGCGAGGGTTAAACCCTTTCACGACTAATCACTCGGTATAGTTTGAGAAAGACCCCGCCCCAGACGACGTTCGTCGTCTTCCTTCAATTCTTCCCAATCCTTCCACAACCCAACAACAGCCCCTAATCACACCTCTTTCCTCGTCCCAACCCGAAGATAATTCCTTAATCACATTCCTTCCCTCCCGGGCCGGGCAGACGTTCTGACAGTCTTTCCAATTACGACCCCCTCTGCCCCAACCAAACAATACAACAACAACTCAACAACCTTCCTCTAATTCCACCTCTCCAGCATTCCCCTAATTTCGTCCCCCGGCGCCCCTTGATCCGTCAGACATCCGACAACCCTTCTTTTCTTGCCAGTCACAACGAAACAACACGACAACCCAGCAGACTTCCCTTAATTCCGCTTAATACTCCTTCATCATGCCTGCTACTACCAACACGGTGATGAGCAAGTATATCGCAAGGCGTCGCAAGGATGTCTCCAAGATTTCGAAGACTCCGCCAGCTCCCAAGCATATCTTCCGCAATGGAATGAAGCTCACGCTCGTCGATGAGGCGAGCAAGGGGTCTACCAAAGTCTACATGAAGCCGGGAGCGACCTATCATGAAAGATCTTCTGTGGGACAAGGACACCTCCTCCCTCTTCAGAGGAAGGCGGATAACGAGAAGTCAGCTGCCTCGACCGTCTTCGAACACTTGCAAGAGAAGAACGTTAGTCAGGAGACCGATAACGAAACTCCGAAACCTCGTCGTATTCTCCCTGCTCTCGGGCAGGAGAACCGGCTGCAGCACCCCCTCAGTCTGCGAAAGGCCCCGATGAACACTTTCAAAGTCGAATTGACTGGCTCTTCTTGGAAAGCCTTCAATTTTAGGACCGAGTTCTTTGACTTCACGGACGGAGGAAAGCTCACTGGAGACGAGATGGTGGAATGTGACGACACCTGTCTATGCAGGAAGACGTGCTACTGCCAGACCCCCCTGTGGGTCAAGACTCGTCTAAGCTGTGATGGTTCTGTGAAGCAGTGGACTATCCATGTCAACCCCAATAACGAAGCCTCGTATCGAAAGGTAGGAAAGCATAGTATCTACCTATTCCCTTGCGAGAAGCCCTCGTGCACAAAGTGCGAGGGAAATTGGTTGAGCTACGCACCTCAGTATGATGGCTATAATCATTGGTACTAGACCGAAAGGTTGGTTTTCTCCTCTGCTCCATTACTCATAATATTCTGCTAATCAGACTCGACGACTTCAGCAGTACGACTTTTCACCTGAAAAACTTCCATTTCGACACGCCCGATCGCCCCCCGATACCCCTGCTGTTACCGATCGTCTTTCTACTCGTTTCCTGCTTGCCTCTTGAACGATTTCATTGGTAACCTCATTTGCTCCTGGAGGATTCCGCTGGCTACGTCATTCGCTCGCGGTGGATTTAACCGGCGACCTCACTCTCTCCTGGACGATTTCACCGGTCATCTCATTCTCTCCCGGACGATAATCGTTGGTTACCTCATTCGCTCTCGAAGGATTTCACTGCTTCCTGATTGTCCATCTTTTTGGGTTTCTTTGCCTCTCGGTTCTTTTCCTTTATGTGGTTTTGTTCTTAGTTCTTCACATCGGTGTTTGTGATTGGCCATTTCCCCCTTAATGATAATGTTAATTGATGTGCATTCTGGTCTTTCTCTTCTCTTCTTTGATGTTGGTCTTTGGTGGCTTCTTGGTTTTGGTTTTCAATCAAGGATTTTGGTCTTTGGGTGTCTTCAAGGTGTTTTGGATGGGTATTTATGTTTCGGCTGTTTTCGGTGCGTAATGATGTATGGCGAAGTACCTGGATGACTACTGTACTCATAACTATACCTGGTGGCGATGGAGATGTCATGAGGCTCGGGTGGGCCGTTGTGGAGGCAATGGTTAGATAGTTACTTTTGTGGTTGATTATAACTAGTACATAGAGGGTTCGAAGGTTACCACGAGCCGACCAGATGCTGCTCTCCCGGTGAAGCGCTAAACGCTCTTGTGCGGTCGTCAGCTTCAGTGACTTGATGGTGCGGCAAGACACATGTAGCCACTCGCTTAGTTAACCAGCCACTATCCGCTCTCCAGCCACGGTTACAGTGCTTTCTTGCTTGTTTGTTCTAAGACTTTCCTTGGTTTAGGAACTTGCGGAGATTTGCTTGAATTGACAACTGAGATTTGCGGTATTAAAATTATCATCCTCATCTCTTTAGTTACTTCCTAGACATCGAATCCATCCCGCAGATAACCATCTCGACACTCCGCGAATCGATCGATCCATCGGACCCCACAGAAAGTCGCGTTGGATGGAATCCGAAGAGCCGCTCTTTTTCGTTCGACCTCGGTGTTCTCCAGTGCAGTTTTCTTCCGCAACAGCAGTCGCCTCCCCAAACGCAGCTTTCGCCGCTCTTCCGCCGCCGGTCTACTCAAAGATTTTAACACCCCGGATATCCGACAGCCCTAATTCCAAGCCCCCTTGCACCTGCCCCCCCAAAACCAGACGCATCTCCAATCGCCATGAGCCTCAACGGGAAATCCCCCACGAAGAGCGGGGAGTCGGGTACTACCTCTGCCTTGGCGAACAGCGCTCCATCGAACCAGGTACTTGCGAGACTTCTTAAGTTGCTGCGTCAGAGTCGGCAATTCGTGTTTGCTGACTGACCCTCCTGGATTCGTCGCGGTGTTAGTCCTCCACCGTCATGAAAGCTCAGTTACCTACTCCAATGGGTTCCACCGCCGCCACCGTCTTACCGCCGCCACCGACCCCAAGTTCTATGAACTTGGTCAAGTACTACCTCAAGCAACCACTGACGGCCTCCTTCATTGCCGGAGGTGTCGCTGGAGCTGTGAGCCGTACGGTGGTGAGTCCATTGGAGCGATTAAAGATCATCTTTCAAGTGCAAGGACCCGGCAATTCCTCTTACCAGGGGGTCGGCCCGGCGTTGCTCAAGATGTGGAAGGAGGAGGGATGGAGGGGTCTCATGAGGTGTGCCCTCTAGATTTGATTTTGCGCGTGGTCCTCAGGCCGCCGAGAAAAGGAGCTTCGTTTATGCGTTGGGGCGTCGAGTTATTTGGAGCGACTGGAGGCTGATGGTTGATGATTCTGCGTCTAGGGGCAATGGCACGAATTGCATTCGGATCGTCCCATACTCGGCAGTGCAATTCTCCAGCTACACCATCTACAAGAAGGTCGGACGAGAACCCATAGACACGTACCCCTCCCGCTATGTCCACGCTGACCCGCTGTCTAGATGCTTGCCGGAGAAAATGGCGACATGGGCACCATTCGGAGGTTGTGTTCAGGAGCTATGGCAGGAGTGACATCCGTTGGTATGTCTATTTTCGCTTCGGGAAAGAGACTTCAGGAGCGGCTGCTAATGGTTTACGCACAGTTGCAACTTATCCCCTAGATATCGTCCGGACCCGTCTCTCTATCCAGTCGGCGTCATTCGAGCCGTTGGGCAAACGGCATGAGAAGCTTCCGGGAATGTTCACAACTATGAAGACCATGTACAAGACCGAAGGTGGTATGATTGCGCTTTACCGTGGACTTGGCCCAACCCTTGCTGGGGTGGCACCGTACGTCGGAATCAACTTTGCTACATATGAAGCCATGAGGAAATTCATGACGCCAGAGGGCGCTGATAACCCGACGGCCATTGGAAAGTTGGTTGCTGGAGGAGTCAGTGGAGCCGTTGCGCAGAGTATCACATACCCTTTTGAGTGAATACCCTATGACTACTGAATGGTTCCAACCGACTGACGCTGAGCAGTGTTCTGCGACGACGATTTCAGGTTAACACAATGAGCGGTATCGGATACAAGTACAAGGGTTTGGGGGATGCCATTACAATCATCCTCAAAGCTGAGGGAATTCGGGGTCTTTACAAGGGCTTGCTGCCGAACCTCTTAAAAGTGGCGCCAAGCATAGGAAGTAGCTTCCTGAGCTACGAAATAACCAGAGACCTGCTCACGGGTCTCGTCGGGGGCATATGACGGGTTCCTACTACTAGAAATGAACGGACATGCCTCAACTTACCTTCTTTCGTTCTTATTCATGGTCGGATAGAGGTGCGAGGGAGACAGAGTTCACCCAGTCGAGGGGATGGCACATGGCCGAAGTGTAAAGCGGGTTTGGTGAAGCCCATGGATGACTTGCACTTGCCAAATACTTCGTTTTCATGCTTATTTTTTATTTTTTTAGTTCCATGTATGCAGAGTTTGTAAGTGTAGCATGTATTGATTCCCGTGCCATGTTGTGAAAGAGTACTTACTTAGATATTGGCGGGCGAACGATATCACTTGATAAAGCTTCTTTTTTTCCTTTTTTGGATTCGCATAGGGATAGATACCCTGGACGGAGAGTTGATGTGAATCGGGAGCTCAGCCTGCCCAGGCAAGGTGTGACGGTAGTGTTTCGGAGGTCATCTGCAATGACTCGGTATGACTGGATTGGTCACAAGGTACGTGGACTCGGGTGCAGCCGGGAAGTCTACCTTAACTCTGGCTGCAGGGTCGCTGGCACATGGGTATCTACAGATCCCTCCTAACCCCCCCCCACCTTACAAAGCATCCCCACTCCGAGTTGTTCTCGAGGATTCTCACTTTTGCTTCCAACGTTTCCTTCTTTTTCCACCAGTGGCCTCGGGCCAGCTCATTCCAACTCGGCTTATCTACATATTTCCCGCCAGACCTCGAAAGTCCCGGCGGTCGGCTCACCACCACCAAGTGCAAACCGAAACGCAGCTATCTATGATCCAGAGTCCAAGGCCATAGTGACAGCCAAACCCCTCGTACCTCAACGCATATTCAAACAAACCAGTCCGACAAGTCGGATCGCCACCATGTCCGTAAAGTTCGCGCCGTTCGAATCGGCGATCGACCTACCGTTCTACTACAGCCTTGCCTCGCATAAGATCGACTACGATAAGTTGGATGACTCGCCGCGACGCGTTCTGGGACAGTATGTGTTCTGGGACAAGCAACGGGTGCAGATCCAAGGTGATGCCCTTGAGGCAGATGAGTATGTTACATTCCTGAGTTAATGGGAAGGGGATGGCGAGGAGCATAATTACTAACGGTTGCACACAGTGTTTCGATGGGGGTGTGTAGAGCGGAAGGCATGATAAAGAACTTCAATACCCTTGAAGAGTTCAAGAAAGCCGATCGTCCGACAATGTTGAAGAAGTCGGCAACTATAGTATGATACGTCCATTTCTGCGCTGTGGCAGGGTTGCTGATGCGGGGTTAGATCTGGGAGGCTATACTGGACGGTTCGATCTACGAGTGCCCATCAGTCCTAGTTTCGTTCCTCATCTTGTCGTATGCGGATCTCAAGAAATATAAGTTTCATCACCTATTCGCATTCCCGGCCTTCGTCTCATCGCCGACATGGTCGATGGCCGGTCCGACCACACGCTTTGACGTGCAAGAGACTAGTATACTCGTCGAGTCGGTCAACACGTGGCGATACCGCAGCGATTCACGACAGCGAGGATTCTTCCTAGTTAAGCGAGTGGCGGGACAGTTCGTTATCGGTGCGTTGGGAGAGTTTGATCGAGGCTTCTTTGAAGATGTGGACCTGCTGGATCGCTTTGTGGCCTTCGTTGACCCAAGCGAGTACGAAGATAACCCAGGCTGGCCGCTGCGGAACCTTTTGGTCCTCATACGGAAGCGGTGGGGCTGGAGGGAAGCCAAGGTTCTTTGCTTCCGTGATTCCCACGTGGGGCGTTTTGAGCCACGTAGCTTGATTTTGGACCTGAAACTCGACGGTGACGATATCGAAAAGCTGTCCTTGGGCGACGAGATCCCCAAGGTCGTTGGGTGGGAGAAGAACGAGGACAACCAGATCCGACCCAGGATCGCAAATCTTAGCGCACAGATGGACCCAAAGATTCAGGCCGATATGAGTGTTGATCTTAACTTGAAGTTGATGAAGTGGAGAGTTGCGCCAAACCTTGACCTCGAGAAGATTAAGGACACCAAATGTCTGCTCTTGGGCGCGGGTACATTGGGCTCCTATGTCGCCCGGGTTCTGATGGGGTGGGGTGTAAAGACGATCTCGTTCGTGGACTCTGGATCGGTGTCGTTTTCCAACCCAGTTCGACAACCTCTATTTACCTTTCAAGACTGCATCGGTGGTAAAACAATGAAGGCTACAGCCGCCGCCCAGGCATTGGAAGGTATCTACCCCGGCGTTAATGCCACCGGCTACGACATGACTGTACCCATGGCTGCACATCCCTTCGGCGAAGCACAGGAGCACGCGGTGAAGCGCGATTACGAGAAGCTGAAGGAGCTCTTCGCAGCGCATGATGCCATCTTCCTACTGATGGATACGAGGGAGAGTAGATGGCTGCCAACGGTCATGGGAAAGAGTATGGGCAAGATCGTTATGAATGCTGCGCTCGGATTCGATACCTATGTGGTAATGAGACATGGGGTCAAGCCAGCCAAGTTTGAGGCTGCCATAAAAGATAATGGAGGGAAAACGGAGAAGGGAGTCGAGCTGGGCTGCTACTACTGCAATGACGTTGTAGTCCCTGGAGATGTCAGTTTCGCCGTTGCGTAATTTGCTTTTGCTGATGCTGACGGCGGGCGACAGAGCTTGACCGGCGCCACACTCGACCAGCAATGCACCGTGACTCGTCCAGGTGTTGCGCCTCTCGCGAGCGCCTACCTGGCTGAGCTTCTCGTGTCTATCGTGCAGCATCCTCTTGGGTTCGTAACTCTTGCCGTGCACGGATATTACTCGCTGACAAAATTTAGACCCGCTGCACCCGCGCCAGCCAACACTCACGATACCGATCGCGGCTCCCATCCTCTTGGACACGTTCCCCACACGCTCCGTGGAATGCTCCACAATTTCGGCAACATTAATGTCCGAGGTTTCGCATACGACTGCTGCTCAGCGTGCTCGGACAAGATCATCAACGCCTACGAAGAAGGCGGATGGGATTTCGTTAAGCGTGCGTTGTGCGAACGCGGCTACGTAGATGAAGTGTGTGGGCTTGCTGAAGTCCAAAGACTCGCTGAGGCCGCGGAAGCAGCCGGCTGGGGGAGCGAGGACGACGATGAGGGTTCTGTGTAGAATTGTTCGGCTACGGCTGGGGCTGGGAGTATGGAGTTTTGGAGAGACTCTGCTATTGGGTATCTTTTTTTTTTTGCGTTTGTTGCTGCGTTGATCATAATGGTCTGTACATTTGGGTGGTCTTCAGTTTTTTGGGGGTTGGCTCTGCGAGCTAATGTTCGAGTCATGTATTTTATGGTAGTTATCTAGGTACATACGATTCATATCATCTCCAGTGAAAGGGGGATAGCTGATATATTTATGTATATTGCTGATCAGTGTCCACTCACAAAGCCATCTTACGCATGAAGCGACGATTCCAATCACTCAGAGCACGATTCTGCGCTAAAATAGCGAGCATCTTGCCTCTCCCTATCTCCCTCCGTATCTCTGCCCACAGGATTTTCTGCTGGCGTTTTCAGTGCGGGCGGCACTTAAAGAGATGCTCCCGCGTCTGGCTCCTGTAGGGACACCACTAGCATTTGGCTGTGGACTGGTTCCTCATCCAATTCAAGTACAGGCAGTGACCCGTCTTCAGCTGGTAGAAGCTGAGGCAATTATTCCATGTCCATTCGATACTCAAAAATCCCGAAGTCCGAGGAGAACGAGTAATCGCGGAAGTAACTACAGATCCCCGAGAACTCTGCATACTCCATGTAAAGTTGGTGACTGGTACCGCGCTTGGCGATGGCATGTCCTCGGCGATTGCGGATTGTGAATCAGATAAACCAAGTAACTAGCGTCTCTTGCATTATCTTACCTCCATCTTCACCCACCACCCACCGCCCCTCAATCATCGATCATCATCGTCATACCTAGCCCAAACTGCTGCTTTATCCCGACTGCATTTTTGCCACACCCACCCATCCACCCAGTTTCAGAGTTCCGCGTATATATCAATCCCTCGCTCTCGTTCTCCCTCCCACTTTGACGCTTCTAACAATATTCCCTACATATCAGATTGGACATCATCGTTATCCGCAACTGCAAACAGCCCACCGAAAACCAAACTTACATCTACATCTACACGACAGGAAAGAAATGTTCCGCCGCATCATCACCACCGCCGCCCCAGCCGCCCGCCGTGTCGCTATCCTCCCGCGCGTCACCCCCGTCATTAATGCTCGCCGTAGCTACCACGAGAAAGATATGTCTCCCGTCTCCTTCCGTGAATTAGGAATTGTGAAATTTCAATCGGTACTGACGGCTTTAGAACTGCTCGATCACTACTCGAACCCTCGTAATGTCGGCTCGATGAACAAAGGTGACGTGGACGTTGGCACCGGTCTCGTCGGCGCCCCAGCCTGTTAGTTATCCCCGCGTTGTGGTCGTCGTCATGC
>Ga0307508_10001015_pt1 | contig 32684 bp, 47 predicted proteins | sample 9_EM_MG_FD_203089 | JGI IMG/M metagenome (GOLD analysis project Ga0307508, IMG submission 203089) | Populus trichocarpa ectomycorrhiza microbial communities from riparian zone in the Pacific Northwest, United States - 9_EM | ecosystem: Host-associated > Plants > Roots > Unclassified | place...
ATTCTATAGTTTCTCACAATATACAAACGTATGCACATGTTGATCTGACTGACCCAAAACCTAATGGCTAAAGAGAGAAGAGTGAGAGCAAGAGTCGGGGATCTGGCGCTTGCCGCCGTTACCATAAATGTACATACGCAAGTCACTGCCCGCAATCATGTCCACGCCCCCAACCAACACTTCCTCAAATCGAGCGAGCGCATTGGCCTACCTCCATTCGATAATTACGTGTGGCGAACCCGGAAGACCCACCTGACATCTTATTCCCTCTTATTTCGGCTGCCGTCACCGGCGTCCTCAAGTAGTACCCGGCAACGGCACGATCTATAGCGAGCCCGGAGCAATTCCTAACCAACGTCGGACAATCAGGGGTGGAGCAACGACTTCGTAACCTATTGAGAGCCGCGAAAGAAGCAGATGCATGGGAGAACCTAAGACGGTGACATTCACCCTTTGCCTACAATCACCCTGATCATGACCTCCACCTAGATGTCTTTTTTGCGCCTAAGCCAGACACCTCTCTTGAGCGTAAGCGACCTGTGGACACCTTTCTGGCGGACCAATGTAAGCAACCACCTCGGACTTCTCTTCGACCACACCCAATCAATTGTACTAACACGTTCCCACTCTCAGTGTCAGGTTCGCTCAATATGTCTTGATATATATCTCGTCTCAGCTGATGTGATACCAGTCTCCCAACGGGCATGGAACGTGGACTACCAAGGAGATGCCGCTAGATTGCTGGAGAGGATCGCTATTTCTGCTACCTCAGACCCAGGAATCGCCCCCCACCCATATACTAATCAAATCAGTATTATTCAGAGCTCTGGAACTGGAAAGTCCCGAGCTGTCGATGAACTCGCAAAGAGTTTATTTACATTCCCTTTCAATCTCAGGCACATCGAGGAGACCGGGAGTGAGTTGGTCTAATGACATCTCTTGATCTGTTTGACCAATGACTTCAGTCGGCACCGCATACCCTCCACCAGACGAGGATGTACGTTCTTACTTCACAAACCAAGAATCTGGAATAACGAATCGCATGTGTCAGGCGGCCCGCTACGGTGTATTCTTCGGTGCCCTTTTTGATATGGCGCTCTCCACGCTTTGTCCTCATGTTGAGTCGCCTCGGGACCTCCGACAGCAACTCAAGATTGGCCCTGAGCGAAGGTGTTTTTACGAGACCGTTGTTCGCACAGCCAGGTCCATCCGCGAGGGAGAAAGAGGTCTCGAGGTCCGCATAATTTGCAACACTCGCACCCCAGTAAACTAATAGTACAATAGTGTGACCGGGTTTTCCGACGCACCAAGGACAGCCTACATACGCTGCAGGACATCCTAATGACGTCCGATGAAAAACCACCAATCATTCTGTACTTCGACGAGGCCAACGCCCTTCACCAACAGCGCATGAAAGAAGACGACGCGTCATTCTATGATGCCCTATGCACTGCACTCGATGCCCTCAACGGGGACAGAGCAGCAACCTTCGGCATCTTCTTGTCAACAAAATTAAGTTTGGGAGCCTTCGCGCCCCCGGGGGAACACCATCCTTCCCACCGAGTGCATAATCAGAATCACCTTCTTGCGCCATTTACCGAGCTTCCGTTTGACATTCACCCAAAACTTCCCATGGACAATATGATTCTGGATGAGTTGCACGACGTGTTCTTCATGTGCCGCTTCGGACGGCCTTTGTAGGTCTGCTCTGTTTGGTGTTTTTGCGCACGTCGCGGATGTTGAATATGCCTTAGATTCTGGACGCGATACGAGGAATTCAGGCGCACCGGTGGGGCGTTGAGAGCTGAGCGGGATATAATCAGATTTGCGGAGACGAAATTAATCTGTGCGAATGACCTCCCTCAAGAGAATTCTGGTGCGCGCCGTGTAGCTGAGCTTGCTGTCCTCGGTGTTCGCTTCCTGCTGGAGTTTGAGCCACCGTGGCTTCCTTCACCCAGCATGGAGGAGTACCTAGTTGAGCGCAACATGCGCATTGCGTACTCGGTCCCTCAACATCGCCACTACCTGCGGTCTGGGTACTCGTCGGAACCGATTCTAGCTGAGGCTGCTGCAAACCTAATGCAAGAGCTTCGAACGAGGGACGGCCATCCGAAAGACACGATTGTGAACGTTCTCCACAAACACATAGAGAGCGGCTTGATTAGCAAAGGCGAGCTTGGTGAGCTGACCGCCCGTCTTCTGTTGATCCTGGGAATTGACCGTGCGCAAGAAGCCACACAGGGCATCAATCCGCGATGGAGCAAAGTAGTCGGCGTCAGTGACTTCTTGATATCACTCATTGGCAATGATAACTATGATGAGCACATCAGGAGCTGTGTCCCAGACAATAGCAGCGGAGAAGCCTTTGATGACTACTCTGTTGTTCGCTTCACGCACTTTATGCGGGCCAAAAATCCCGATGGGGTAACAACACGCCTTGCCTTCGCCGCGTTTGTGTGAGGAGCAGCCATTCAATGTCATCCTTCCCAACAATGTGCCGATATTGCAGTCCCTTTTCTCATAAACAAGAACAACCCTGTGGAGGAGAAAAACATTTCCATCCTCTTAATCTCTGTCAATCCAGGGCATTGAACATTAGTGACACCGCAATCGATGGCGAGCGGTTTGGATGTTTTCCTGGGTCGGATCTCAAAGAGCAGGACTCAGGAGGGATCCGATTATTCATAAGCCTCGTCATGGAACTTGGCGTACAACCTCGAGACCCACCACGATCAGCGGTACCCCAAGAACTGTCCCAATGACCACCGGCGGCACGTTGAAGCGAAGCACCGGCATGTTGGCAACGCCCAGAGGGAAAGCGAGGGCTGATCGATCCGACCCTCCCACCTCTCAAGCGAAAATTGATAGCGATTGGCAGGCTGTCCGAAGATCACCCATGAACGACAAAAAACGTCCCGTTCACCCCCGCTATCTCATCCGCATTCGTGGGTGCTCTCCAAAAGTCTATGCCGTTGTGCACAATGCAGACGTTTATGCTCGCCTTTTGCACACTCGTCCTATTATCACCGAGCATGCAAGGGGTGGTGACTTTTTTGCTGCTGTCGAACACCTCGACGACGGTCCTGATGGATGTGACCGCTGGGTAGGAAAGGACATTGATACAACGGACAATGTTGAAACAGATGTTATGGAAGATGGCATTGAAGTCGGTCAACCGTCAGAGAATGATTGGGAGAGTGAGTACAATTGAATCTGAATTGTTTAGTGTACAGTTCCTCGTTTGTCCAGTTGGACATCTGCCACTCGGTTTCTAGGCTACTCTATTGTACATCCGTTCCAGACGCTATAACTGAACTTTTGAGTGCACTGTATGACATGACTTAGTTCTGGCACGCGGAGTGCCGATCTGTCACAAATGCCCTATAGAGGTACTATAGAGATAAAGGTTATAGCGCGCAGCCCCGCCCTTGCAATCTCGCATCGATGGACGTCTAAGCCTCTTTGCAGATAGCGGCAACAATTGTAAATTTACGTGCACGATTCAGCATTGAGGTGAGAACTCAGCGGCCAAAAAAGGAGAGTCGGGGACCTGGCGCTTGCCGCCGCTACCATTGATAAATACAGCGGGGCGCTAATGTCTAAATGCTTGGCAACCACGCCAATTATTATTGGTTGAGTTTTGTGTGATCATTAATCATTAACCTTCCGATCAATGCTTTAGACAGTGCGGGACGACGCATGAGAGAGTTTGGCCTATGCGAAGGTCGCGACGTCGGGTTTGAAACCTTTTACAAAAGTCGGAGGTTCTTCCCGGTTACTATGCGATCTGGTGCTATGGTAAGTAGCAGTGGGGATGGCCCGTTACAACTCCGAGATCACAGACAAAGCTACTGGTCGTCAGGCCGAGAGGAGCAGTGATATCTGGACCAAGGAACGTTCGGAATCCCTAGTTGCTCCCTCACTCACGGAGAATTCTAACAATAACAACCTGAGAACCTGCTTGCAAATCTGCCCCAGCAAACAGGACCAAACAGGCAAACGGCCACGAACCGCACTCAGCCTTGGATACCGTGCGGTGTTCAATTTTGTCCACAAACGTGGCCTGTTGCTTGACGATTCGGTGCACTCTGATGACGTTTTGACAACATTCGCATCCCAGCTGCAGCGCCTTTATTCTTTTATTCCGAGTGATAATTGCCTTGATGATCCGAAAAAGGCCACGATGTCACGCTATCTTCCATCTTCCTTCGCATCCTACACCGAGCCTACGCCGCTACTGGATTCAGGGGTTTCAAGATACACAGCGATCTATATTCCGTGGAAACCGATGGACGATCAAATCTCTGCCCTCGATCTCTCGCTCTACGAAGTTGTTACGACGTCCTGACGTTATTGAGGCAAGCCCACGTTTAGCTGTCATGCAATGTCCATTGTGCTATCGTCACTCTCAACGCGCTCACCCGGCGTTCCTCTACACTCAATACCTCTCAGTCTTTAGATCGGATCACCAGCCGCAGTCGCCAGACGTGGAGGATATCCTTGAGCAATATACAGTACAACGATGTGCGATTACAATACAGATTGGTACTCATCCGTGTTATTTCCTCGACCAACCTCGGGTAAGTCATGACAGTGTGGCGCTGACTGTGTGCTCTATCCCGAATCCTTTTCATGCTCACAAATTGGGGGAGCGCACGCCCAAGTCGCCTATTTTAGTCAAGATATACTTACGATGCTCTCCCCCGAGTGCCGGGTGATTGAGTGAGCCGCTCTCATATCGACCTCCAAAATTCTTCAAAAGGGCTTCTTGAATGATGGAGACGAAGAACCAGCAGTTCTCCTGCACGATTTGAGGGTCAATTAACGCCAACAATAGAAGAAGTCGTCGCTGCTTACCTGAATCACTGTCCACTGTGGAGATTCTGTGGCAACAACGCAGAATATTTGTGCAGCTGTGCAGAGAGGAGGTGGGTCTGGGAAGACCATGACGGCTTCTTTTGTTGTGGCATTCGCGTAATAGGGCATGTGGCAAAGGTGGTCGGAAATAACAACCTATCAGCATGCATCAGCCATTATACAGTACAAATAGGCCGATGGCTTGCAGTATCCTTTGCGTTTGGCCTCCAAACGCGCCACCCCGAGACGTCGCGATCACGCCTTCGGTCCACGTGAATATAAACTCTTCTCCCGCAGCTTAGGGTCACTTGGAGAATGAGGAACCGATGTCGCGTGACATTACGGTGGACATAGCGCTTGATGGATGCAATCTTCGCATTGACTGCTTGATCACTCCAGAGCAAGGTCGTGTAAAATTCTCGCACTGTACACGTCCGGCAAAACGGACACCCCAGACCTTGACATGAAGTCATCGATGGTTCCACACGCTCATTGCTACCGTTGTCATATGGCGAAAGATCGGCAGGAGACGCTGCTTCAAGCTGGGACAGATAAAGAAGTGACTCTCGACCTCATAATAAAACACGTTCTTACTTTGGACAGGAAATCATCGAACGGATTACATTTCTCTCGGCGGTTTCTAGAATGCAATGTCGGACCTAGCACGGCATCACACATATTGAGTCTCAGGCAAACTCCGGATAGACAAACGCATACCGTAGCTCAGGATGGCTTGACGGGTAGCGGCTGCGAACAGACTCCAGACATTTGTCGACGTCCGACTGACGGCCACCCTGACGGGTCCAAGCCTGAGACCACCAAGAGCGACCGCTGTTGAGCTGGAGTTAATGCATGAGCGATACCATACGTGCTTTGTAAGGAACAAGGGGCCTTACTTAGGGGAGTCCACGGTAACCAGGACGACTTTGGGCTTCAACCTTTCGAGAGAGTATTTGAGGTATGGACTCTTCCCGAGTCCTCCGGTCAAAATCATGAACTATCATAAAATTGTCATAAAGTATGATCATCGAAAGAAACAAGAGGGCACACATCTACTGTTTGTCTATTGAGTCTTCGCTGGATATCCCCTACAATCGCGTCCACAGAGGGCTTGAAAAGTTGTTCCACCGTGGGACTGGGGAAAACATGAGTATTTTATGCCCTGCATCATCTGCTTGCATCATACCCGTCAAGAGTTAAGACCCCCCTTGTAATTTGTAATGCACGGATATTCATCCTTCGACTGCCGATACGAACAGTGGAGGCTGTGTGCGGGGATGCAAATGTACGTTTGCAGTGTCTCTCAAAATCACGATGAGCATCGGAAAGTATGTTGGGTATGTCATCCTTGTCCTCGAAGTCGGGAACCGTCACCAATTTCTGCCGCAGGTATGTCCTGAAGCTCTCGTCGACACGGGTACCCCCATCGATACCTATATCTATGATGTTACAAAATGATGCTTGTGATGCAAATATCAACGTACATGAGAGCGAACCAATCCCGGTCAACTTGATTTCGTCCGGAAACTTCTCTTTGACTCGATAAGCGGAAATATCCGTCGTAGAGCCTCCCGCGTCACAAACGATGAACTGTGACCTTGCCTGTAGGTCTTTTGAATGAGTAGATGAGAGACTAAACGACAGGTCAATCTAATCACCGTGAGGCTACCGGCTAACTCGGCTTGCATCATCATGCAGAAGGATGTGGAAGCCTCGCTCTCCTCGAGGAAATGTAATCTAGTCTTGATCGCATCCGCAGGGACCAGTCCAGCGTCCGTGGCTGCTTCCCGAAGAAATCCTTGCTGCCTGGTACCCCATCCACTTGGGTGTGTCAAAATGAACTCGGCTTGGTTACCTTGTTCATCCCAAGGATCCGAGCCAGTGTAGTCGCGAAGATATGCTCGAGTGTGGTCGAAGAGATATCGTAGGAAATTTGAGTAAACTTTCAGTAGATCGACGTGGGGAGGAAGCCCTAAATGGTAGATTGTCGGTTACAAACGTAAAGCAATAAGACGGAAAACGCTAACAAACCTCTGAGAGGAAGACTATCTTTCTCTAGGATTGTGGTGGGATAAAGATGCATCTTGAAGTTCTCCACATAGGCCCAATCATTCTCCATGGCCTCCCGCTCTTTTTCGCGGGAAGCCGCTTCGGCGCCGCATCCAACCAACTATACATGCGGTTAGAAAACCATGTTATCTTGTGCTAAAATTACAACAAACCTCTCCTTCAGCGTTATATATCAGCACCGAAGGCACCTTCTCCTGATGGATGTCGCTGTTCTGCCCAGGCCATCGTGCGACACAGGTGGCTATAGGACGAGCACCTAGCACAGAGGTGTTAAACCCATATACGAAGGCGTGGCTCATACGGCCTTGCCTCGTTTGCGATAGAAGACTGCAACCGCACTCTGCCAGCTGCCGATGTCAATGGAGAGTACGAGTCGAGATTCACTGTCGTCCATCTCAGAATTGGCCAAGCTTCTCAAGCTTTGCACGTCACAGAAATCCGTGTCCTTGGGACCATAGGGTAGGATGGTGGGGAAGAGCTGGTCAATGTTGCACTTTACCTCACCGTCGGCGAGCTCACAGGTGAGCAATACTGTACGTTTATCCACTGGCACGCGCAAACGGCGTGTCAAGTGCCTTTCCAGCCACAGCCGGCAGCCGGCCGCACATAGCCAGGCTTATCTTGATGCTATCTCTCGCAGTCCCAAGTCATCCCAAAGGAGGCGTAGGAGCACCGTTGCTCGGCTCAGCTGATCAGTCGCCGTGACGGGCCCTGTTTCTTCTCGACCCAACATTGACCATGGCAGAACGACCCAACCCGGAGCACACAGCGCAAGCAGAGGTTTTGCCCAACAGTTACTCGCGTGTATCGGTAGGCTAATGCGCGATCTCAGTGTTTTAAGGACTTTGTGACGCGTCGATGTGTTTTCAACCAAGGGGCGTGGGAGAAGGACGAAGCCGCGCACAGTCAATTCAGGAAGTAAAATGTAACTATAAGTTTGATCCACAGCAGTGTTTTGCACTCGTCCTCTGTCCTGAAGCAATCATAGACATCGTGGTCAGGATATCGATGCAATTCTATCCTCAGTCGCGTTCAACTTTCACGCATTCCCACCGACTTGTCTTCGCCACTGATCCGTCGCTCCCAGGGTTATAGATATGTAATACACTGACTGTGTCAATGCACCGGTGCTGCGTGCTATCATTGTCGGACGCATCGCCTGAACGACATGCTGAGTGTGCTGAGTCCCGCCATTCTGTACTATCAGTATACTCCAGCAGCTCGTAGGAAACGCCCACGTCCAAGGCTCTATTCAACTGGGCGTCCGCTCTCACGGGATGAATATACCATCTACTCTACTGCCAAGCCAGGAAGCATTATCAATCGTCTTCCGTTCTTCGTTGCACCTACATTGGGCGGGCGCCGCTGAGATCCGTGCTTTGACCCCAGTGTTCGGTTTCGTGAGAATGGACCGGAATGCCAATGCTTCAAGACTATTAGTTCCGCAAACATCGTCACAAGGCAGACCTCCACGCTCAGCGGAATGCAAGCAACATGCTAGGTGAACAAGCAAGCCGAATAGATGCTGCACATGCGAGGGTGGGGTGAGGAAGGCTTGTGCCAGGTTGGGAGTGTAGATACTATCCAATCGCGTCGATTACGTTTGCATAGCGCGGCTGAAGAATACGATCCAGGGGGAGGGAAAGTCAACGAATGCAGGTGTTGGTATGGTTTTCAAGGTGGAATGCGTGTTGATGGGAAGTATTCGCGCAGCCGATTATGATTTATGACGCAGCTGCTCCGCGCTGCTCGAGCATGGGCCGGAAAACAGTTTCCAGTTGGTCATGCACGTACACGCTTTCCGGGCGACCATCATCGTTCAATAAGCCGCCAAAACTCATCCTCCATCTCGGAAGGCAGGTCAATGTGTGCCGCAGGTCTCTTTGGCCGCTGTCCATCCCGTATTGCAGCTCCGGCCTTTCGCTCCCTCCATTCCACAAAAGGAGGTTGGCGAGTCCAAACATTCAAAAAGGTCATACCAAGGGAGAAAATATCGCTTGCAGCGCTTGTGCGAAACTCTTCAGGACCATCTGCCAATTCTGGTGCCAAGAATCTAACCCGCCCCCCTTCACGTATCGTGGTATGAGTCCGTGTGCATTCATGATGAATGCGACTAAGACCAAAGTCGCAGAGAAGTGCATTGCCGAGAGAATCAATCAGAATGTTGTCCTGTTTAAAATATTAGCTCAAAACTCGTTCTTGGTCTCTAATCTTACCGGATGAAGATCGCCGTGGAAGACTTGGGGGTCCCTCGAGTGCAGGTACGCCAAACCACACCCAATTCCAGTGATATGTGAACATGTTGGGGTTATAGTTGAACGGGCAGTTCTGCACATGTGAGCAATTGAACGTACAATCCAGACAAATTCGACACCATGCACGCCTTCCTCACGGATTACGTCGCTCAATGATCCTCGCTCTGCAAACGGCAGTACCGCCATCGGTGGTCCATCAGCGTCTTCACAATAGACGCCAAGAAAAGGGATAATGTGCGGGTGGTCAAGCTGTGAATGAGTGATTGCCTCACGATGAATAAGCTGGTTCACGGAATAAGTGATGCCGAGTTCTTGATCAAGATAATTTTGATCACCTTGGTAGTTCTCTGACCGTCTGGCGAGCGCCAATAGTTCCTCCAGGGACCCAGCACTTTGCGCACAGCTACTCTCTGGCCATTGAAATAGCCACCATAAATCACAGCCTCACCACTTTTGCCGACAGCCTCGTGCTGATTAACGGTCACATCCTTAAGGTAAAAAGAGGAAGGGATCTCTCCTGAGATCGAACAAAGATCCTGAAGCAGCCTGAGAGCAGTTGCGTATACATCCGGATTTGACGAGCAACTTCTGAGATACTACAAATAAGTTCAAATTGAGTTCCATACTTCTCAGTGTAAGCTATGGACGCACGGAATGTAGTTTGCTGCCTATGTCAGCGGCTTCACTTCCTTTCAGCGAATTGATCGGACGCCCCTCTAATAGGCCACATACATCCGAGAGGGGAGGAATTACGTAGCCTTCTCACCCCACGGTGTTATCGGAAGTCAAACATGTCAATGTCGCCTCTGATTCGTCAGCCGTTGACTCTTTGGGAGCATCCGGCGTTGATGGTGATGAGCCATGCTTCGACAATGCCGATGCCGATTCCAGTGACAATGTCCGGGGCCTGGGATTTTGGCTGGATCCCGTTTTTGATTTTTCCGGCCCAAGTATTTCATGCTTGGTCTCCGATGACGATACAGCTTGCTTCTTGAACATTGCGGCAATTCCATCCTCGCTCTGGGAAACGGGCAGGATGAATGAAGGGTCTTCTACACCTACTTTGCCTACTTCGTTCGGGACAGGGTAGCTACCGAGGTGTTGATCTTCACGTCAAGTAGACCGACAGCGCGAACTCACCAATCAAACGTGACATCTTGACACGGCCTAATGAGCCGCGCAAGCTCCTTCGACCACGCTGAATCACTGAGCCATAGTTCGATATCATCCTCTGACGCAAGCACCACGGGCATACGATCATGTAAGAACGACAACTGTTTGGATGCGTCTGTTGTCACAATTGCAAACGTATATAACGGTTCCTGTGAACCTTCGAACGCTCCCATTAGCCACGGAATAAGCGATAACGAGTTTGGAGTGAGTGTAACTACCTTCGAGTGTGACAACATCCCATAAGCCAGCAAGTAGCATAATTTTTTGGCCTTTGTGCTTCGTGAAATGTGGAATCCTCTCAGTATTAGATTTCTTGAGCCATTCGTAATAACCCTGTACAGGCACCACGCATCGTTTCTTCCCGCGGAGCCCATTCCAAAGTGAGGAGGTGCCATTTGTCAGGTGTTCGCCCCTCGCATTACTAATGAGATATTTGTCCTCATGTTTACTATAGCGAGGAACGACTCCCCATCGCATAGATTGCAGAATGAGCTCGGAACCTTGGCAGCGCAGGACAGGGGAGTAGGCGCGTGGAGCAATATTGTACCTAGGCCCCAAGAGTGGCCCAACAAATTCAGTGTGACGAGGAATAAATGGCAAATTTATAAGGCTCACCTGCCATGAAATTGCTCCTCGCTCTCGAAACGCGCGGGCCTGACTCGAGGATATGAGGTCCAAATGGTAGCAGGATTCTACATAGAGACGCGTAAACATCAGCACATACCCTCCCCATCACCGACTCACCAGACTGCTGAGTGCAAAGCGGCCGCACATTGCGACGTTGGGGATCGGCGTGCCCCAACTCAAGTGGCGAATTGATTCAGTGCGCGACCTGTTGGTGACTGTTGAGTCAGTGTTGACATGCGATGCGTGTCCTGGCCCGTGCATATCGCGCGCGGGTCGCACCCCGGTGCCTGGTGCTGGTTCAACTGGGATCATAAAGTATGGCTCGATTCGGTGGTTTCATTTTCTCCGGGACTCGATTTTAGCCCAATAGATGTTCCAGACACGCTCTTGGTCAACGTAGACCTCCGAGTTCTCACCAAATTTCGCTCCACTCCGAGCCACTAAAAGATGATCTGATTTGTTTTGGGTGTACTGATGATATACCGACTTATTCACGATGTGAAGGTGCAGGATGCTGTTGAACAATTTTATTCGGACGAAGAGTTCAAGTACCAAAATTTGCTCCTGTCTGAACCCCAGCTTCCCCAAGCGCAAAATGAGCCGTTCCGGTTCGTCTTCTCCTAGCATCTTACTCGACACAATACAGAGACTCTACGGGCGATTCCGTGATATCCATGACTTCAACACCAAACCCGTCTAGCCTCATGATCACCCTTGAAACAAGAATTGTCCCCGCACCATGACCAATTACCATCGCCTCGGAGCGAAGATGCCGACCCTGACGCCCAGCAACCCTGACCGTCGGTTACTCCACCAGTTGAGTAAAATGATAGAAGAGGCTGGAACCTCGTTCCGTGATGCAAACGTTGTGGCCTCCTCTGGTGCATCTTCAGCCGCCTATTCCTCTGGTGCTGATATTTTACAAAGAGTGGCCTGATTTGATTCGACACTCCGTGCTCATATTTGTCTCACGATCCTCTCAGCTTCTTCGTTTATGCCCGCATTGAGCAGGTGCTGCTTGAGTTCCCTGAGGCTTCTTTGACCCCGCAGTGTTCGGTTTCATGGGAATGTCAATATATACAAACTATTAATTTTGCAAACATTGTCATGAGGCGGACCTCCACGCTCAGCGGATTGCAAGCAACATGCCAGGTAGACGAGTAATCCGAATAGATGACGCATATGCGACGGCGGGACAGGACTCAGACTCGTGAGTGTAGATACCATCTAATCACATCGATTGCGATTGCACAGCGCGGCAGAAGAATAGATTCAGGATGAGGGAAAAGTAAAGGAATGCTGGTGTTGGAATGACTGTCAAGGTGGAATGCATGCCAATGCATGGTATGAAGTATTTGCGTGGCTGATTATGATTTATATAATGCAGTTGCTTTGCACTGCTCGAGCACGGGCCGGAAAATAGTTTCCAGTCGCTTTTGCACGTACCCGCTTGACGGACGATCGCCCGCAGCATGAGCCCACATCCTTTGAATGAGCTGCCAAAACTCATCCTCCATCTCGGGAGCCAGGTCAACACGTGCTGCAGGTCTCTTTGGTCGCCGTTCATTCCGGATTGCAGCTTCTGCCTTCCGATCGTTCCATTCCGCAAAAGGGCGTTGATGAGTCCAAACATTCAAAAATGTCATACCCAGCGAGAAAATATCGCTTTTAGCGCTCGTACGAAATTCTTCAGAGCCATCTGACAATTCCGGCGCCAAGAATCTGACCCGCCCACCTTCGCGTATCATTGTGTGGGTTCGCGTATATTCATGACAAATGCGACTGAGACCGAAGTCACAGAGAAGTGCGTTGCCGGAAAGGTCGATCAAGATGTTGTCCTTGTTGAAATGTCAGCCCAAAACACCCGACCCACTTTGCCTCTTGTCTCACCGGGTGAAGGTCACCGTGGAAAATGGAGGGTTCTCTTGAGTGGAGGTACGCCAGACCACGACCAATTCCGGTGATCTTCGGACACAATTAGCTCGGGCAACTGCAGCCGCCAACAAGCTAAACGTACAATCCAAACAAATTCAACGCCGCGGGCGCCCCCCCCGCGTATCACATCGCTTAGGGACCCGCGCTCTAGAAAAGGCAGCACCACCAGCGGCGGTCTATCGGTGCTTTCAGTGTAGAGGCCAAGAAAAGAAATGATGTTCGGGTGATCAAGCAGTGAATGGGTGATCACCTCACGGCGAATAAGCTGACTCGTGGAATAAGTGACGGTAATACTTGACCAGGATACCTTAAATCACCTTGATTGTTCTCTGACCCTCTAGCGAGCACCAATAGTTCCTCCAGGGAGTTAGCATCTCGCGCGCAACTATCCTCCGACCGTCGAAGTCGCCACCATAAATCAACGCCTCGCCCCCTCTGCCGACCACATCGAGTCGGTCAACAGTCACATCTTTAAGGTAAAGGCAGGCAGGGACCTCTCCTGAGATCGAACAAAGATCCTGGAGCAACTTGAGAACAGTCGTGTATTCAGTCGGAGTTGTTGAACAGCATCTCAGATACTTCATACAAGTTTAGATCAGATTACACACTCCTACGTGTAAGGTACGAACGCACGGTGTGTATTTTGCTGCCAATTCCTGCAGCTTCATTTCCTCCCAGCGAATAGATTGAACGGCCCTTCAGGCCACATACTTCAAAGAGATGCGGGGGAATCAACTCTGGTTTTGAGATCACAGGTTTGTCAGGAGCCAGATCCGTGAACGTCGTCTCAGATCCCGGTCCAAAATGTGTAGCGACTTCGGATAAAGGTAATGCCCACGTCGGTTCTGATTGCGAAATCTCGGGAATATGGGACGCTGATAGTGTGACTGGGTTCTCCGATGAAGTCCCAGACTTGGCATCGTCGGAAACATTGGACACCGACAACGCGGATGCCGATTGCAACGAGGCAGTCCCACGCTTGGGGTCCTTAGGAATATCTGACACCGATGACGTCAGGTTTGATTCTGATGACGCAGCCCCTGACACGGAATCCTTGGAAATGTGGGGATCCGGAGATGCCGGTTCTGGTAGCTCAATCCTGGGCTTAAGATCCATGTCGGGAGCCGATGTTGATTCTGGTGGCACACGCTCCACCTTGGAGTCTTCAGGAGGCATCACGGACACCGGAGACGCTTCATGCGGTGCAGTGGGGGAAGTCTTGGGCACCGTAGCGTGTGTGGCCGATGTACTGGCTGGCATGTTGGCTGGCATTCGTTGCGCGTTTATTCGCACTAAACTTTCTTGCACCTCCCCGGCCAATGGACGTGATTCCGCATCCTGTTTCCACATCCTACCCATAAGGTCCCAAAGACTGTCGGCAGTGGGAGAATCCAAATCTCCGAGTTTTCTTGGTTGATGCGGACGCGCGCCATGAATTATCTTCCTCATGACAGACAATGCTCCTCTTTCGCCTTGAAATGGCACTGATCGCGTGCCAAGCTCGTAAATGGTCATAGCAAAGGCGTATACGTCACTCTGCTGCGTGGTCAGAGGATCGCTGGGGCCGACCAGGAGCTCAGGGGGCTGATGTCTCCAATATCCTATTCCAATAGTGGTTGTCAAGCTGCGAGTGGGTTCATGTTTGTTCCTTGACTGTCCGAATCCACCAAGTAACGGTTCCCCATGCTCATTGACGAGAATATTTGCCTGCCATGAGCGAGTCAGCGGACCTCTGGCGGTTTGACGTCACGCTCGAACTCACACCGTGGATATTACCATGAATCACCTCAGGTTTGAGTCCGTGAATGTAATAGACGGCGGAGCTGATCCCCAACAACTACAAGAAGCTCGTGTTAGCTTTAGGTTCACGTATCAGGTGTTGTCACCCACAAGGCGCATGAAACAATCTGGGCTTGTATGCTCCCTCACAAAAGTAACCGCGTCTCCGCCTGGGGCCCACGGGGCGACAATCGCGATCCGAGAGTTGTCCATTGCAAAAACTCCTAACAACTGCAGAATATTTGGGTGTCGGAGTTGCCGTTGAGTGATTACCTCTCGCTGCCACAAGAAAGCGAGTGAGAAATCAGGGGTCTCTAGATGATTCACATAAATTCCACCTTGTGGTCCATATCAGGTTCTAGATATATGCGAAGGACAATCGCTATGCGGTTTGATTCCCTCCGCAGGAATCCCCGCACTATGTCCGCCTCTGCACCCCGGGCGATATGCTTCGCTTCTTCTATATCAGTCAACCAATAGTCCTGAGGCAAAATGTTGGCGGCACCGCAAACATCTTCCAGCAAGCCCAACACTGGCGCCCTTGAAGTCGGGACATTGTTTTCGGCATGAGCTGTAAGGACCTATGTATGAATTAATATTACCAAGTTCTTCGATAGGGGGCACACTAACCGCTTGAAGCCCATCCACGATACACTGAGCATCATGTCCGCTTGCCTTTCGCAAGCGCGCGCGAGCGGATGGCTCCCGGTCGATGTGCGATGCACAGTTTCCTATCCCCATCAGCAGATCGATAATTGCACTTGGAAGTTGGGGCGAAGCTGTCCCCGCATACAATCCCATCTCCATCATGGGAGGAGGGTCAAACACTAGGAAGGTAAATGCATGTAGAATCGCATATGATTGTTGCAGTTTGTACAGCATTTTTGCATGATCGCCCTCCGTGAAGCCGGGTTGCAGAAAACGGCTGGCTTGAGACAGAGATGCAGAGTATGCGCCGTACTGTGTCCCAATGATCCCGGTGGAGCGCTGGAGATCGTTCATTAAGTCAGGCCGCATGAGCTGCACTAACTTTTGGACTTTTTCTCGAATGACGCGTGTATTCCCTATAGTGCCACCTGCGATACGCCAAACTAGGCTGATGAGCCGAAACACATTCCCCCTATTGTCCCGTCAACAGGCGCAACAAGGAGAATGCAATGGGACGTACCTTGCGTGTTCTTTGAACTTGTCCGATCCATTGATGGTGCAATGGTCGATAACTAGGAGGGCCTGACCAACATAACGCCGTTAATCAAGGCAATCGACTGACTGCTCGGTATTATCGGTCACATTACGCAGATAATCCCAATCGGAAAGAGCTCTCAGGTCATAAAGTACGCCACAGAAGGCGTCATGATCTGTTTCTCTAAATAATCCAGCTTCACTTTAGTGCAAAGGTTCCCAACATAGTGTCGCTCGCTTACGGTGATTTTGTGAATTCGGCAAGACAGTCGAGTTCATAAGGGGAGGGCTCGTTGTTCCATGCTTCAAGAATTGCATGTAAGTAGTCGACAGGGTTTTGTTCCTTTGGAAGCGAGGATGTGCCGCCTGGCATGGTGATCAAGGGCGACTCTTAGAAATCAGCGTTTACAGTATGATCACAGGAGACTGTGAGGGATGAGTGCCGGGAGAACGACAGAAAGCGGCGAGGTACAGGCGTGGCAAATCTCTCAGTTCACCTGATTCAAAACAGGCGCGCGCGAGTCGCTGTACACGTTGGCAAGTTGGAATTTGGATATGGTGGTACGTGGTCTGGAAATCATTCCCTATGCGGTGATCGAGGCACAAATGTCTGACCATTCCAACGAGCGTTCAAGTTGTTGCACATAACGAAGGGAAACACGTAGCCGCTGAACGCAAAGGCAATGAATGAATAATATTAATAAGTTCGGGAAGCATGTTCAAAGGCACCAAAGCAATACGTCACCACATCAGCGCTTTCATAATGGGTTCTCGAGGCCAGTGCCCAATGCTGTATCTATTTTGAACTTGATGATTTCGAAGCGCGCAGGACAAACATGACCTTGGAACTACTCGGCCAGCAGTGCGCGGTATCTGGGCGGCTATGGAAAAGCTGTGGAAGAGCACATCATTGCAACGTGAACCACAGCATTGTTCACCGCTAATAATGACGCGGCAGTGCACGGGCTCCACGACCGTGGATCCGTGGTTCATTGACGACAAAATGAACAAGTGGAGATTCCATGGCCAGTCCTAACGTAACGCGATCCTACCCTATGACCCTGCATGCCCGTTCACTGGACACCATATGACTGTTCCCAACGGAGAGAATATGTCCCGCCGGAGGCCTCCAGCGGGGAAATGCCACATTAACACTATACTAGTTGACATCCCCAATACGGCCCCGAGGGAGAATACAAATGGACTCGTATCCAGCTGTCCACGACAAGTATATATGATTTCGCCTATCATATTATTATCGACAACTCTTGCTAATAACAACATGTCGCTTGCTCATCTGCACACGTTCGATGGGGATGGCACCACATTGCCGCGGTGATCTCAAATCTAGTACAGTTTGTCAACCAGCAATACCAGGGGGCGAGTGAGGAGGTTTCTCTCAGGACGAGTAATTGCTTGTCCCCTTTTTCGCAACGCCACATGGCTGAGACAGGTTCTTCTGCCAAATTGCCTGTCGACAAGAGAAAACGCTCGGCGACTTCATTAGTGGCGCCACACCCATCGTGTGTGCGATCGAAGCTACTGGAATGCTACGCAATAATGCGCGTTTTTTAAACTACTGCAATAATGAGGTCACGTTAGTAAACGCGTCTTGTCCCGCAGAACTTACCAAGTCAGCGCATTATATACATCCCTAGTCAGACTTGAATGGCATGTGCATATGCACTGAAATTCGCCGCATGTGGCGGATCACCTTGCCCCGCTTGCAACGTCTGTGAGGGTAAATCAAATGCATTCTTGTGCGTGACATTGAACTTCGTCTCAGAATTCAGAATTGAACGCTGTCCACAATCTGACTGGTATTGGACTCAAAGATGACGAGGATGCTTCTTCGTTCAGCGGGGGTGAGTTGAAAACAAACTTGAAGATTCGTGAATACACAGTCAGGAGTGATGCATAGTGATGAGGGCCAATCCGTGCGAACAGATATTGACAGTGAAGGGATGGTTTGCAAGTTGCAGCCAGAATGTAATCCAAACAGAGCATGAGTCATTTTACTTGACGGTGCGCGTGGCGGGCAGGGGCCGGGGGCTTTTGGCGTTTTCGGCGCATTGGATTCACACCCTTTACGACGTCCCGCACCTCATATCCGTATGGCGTTCCTCCATAATGAAAGCCTCGTACGTGGTCGACTCGACCCGCACAGGCTGTTGATATTTCTCTGTATGCTGTGCTGACAGGAGAAGCAGCCCTCTGGCAGGCTGGCAATGATCCCACTTGTATTTTTGCTTGGGTAATCTTGTAGATAATCTGCATGTATGGCACGGAGACAACGTACATATACTTCCCCCCATGGTCATGCATCTTTCAACCACTCATCATCTAGCAGTTCCAACACAGTAGGACGAGAAGCAGGGTCGATGGTCAAGCATCTCCGCGTAAACACGGCGGTTGGACCTATGTCCTCTTCGTTCAAACGGCGGTAGGTACGCAGGCAGTCGTCGATGCTGCGGGAGCTCAGCATCCTCACTCTTGAGAGTGAGCCTATGGGGAATTAATGATGTGGAAGAACGGAACAGATTTTGCAAAGCACATACCGTTGACATCAAAATAATCGTCCCGGCGACTGCAAGCAGCGAGAAAGTGCTCTGGAAATGGGCCGATGTGCTCTATTATACGCCCCAAAAGAATATCAACGGGATCCAGGGATTCAGGTGAGCCTATGTCGATAAAAGAGACACCAATTAGGCACTCAAAGATCTGCGGAGGCTCGTTTGTTAAGATACATATCAGAAAGTGTTAGGATTATAATTACCAGACATCCAATAGACCAGATGTCAATGGGAGTTGACCAGGCGTGACCGAGGATCACTTCCGGCGCGCGCAGCAGGAGGGGTTGCACCTCATCCTGGACGTGCGCATCGATTGGGTTTGCTGTGCATATCAGCTAACAAATGGTTCATTGAATATGGACTCGGCTTCGTACCATGCCCGAAATCAATAAGTCGTATACTGAGATTACTTAAATCAGGATTCAAGCCAAAGTTGAGCAGAGGTTGTGTCTTGACAATTATGATAGGGTCAAGTGACAGATGCGAGGCTCGTAGATCTCCGATGGGTTAAGTTGGAGGTGGCGCTGAATCAGTGCATCTGGCAGAGTGAATGACACCGTTATGTTATCTGGTTTGACGTCTGATGTAGTGGATGGTGTCGGTTGAAAATACTCGGAAATGAAGATCATCCCCTCGCACCGGTATGAATAAGGCGACAGTCGCGATGAAGATAATCGAGAGCGAGAAGTGTTGTTTGACTATTCGCTTTACAACCGATACAGGAAATGCTTCATCCGGTTGCGAAAGGCGCAGGTTCATGAGATCTGTGCCAAGAACGTCGGCGACAAAACAGATATGGGGCCCATGTTTGCTCGTGGCAAGGAACATCTCCCGAAGATGAAGGCAATGTTTGTAACCAGGGTGATTGGGGTTGGATGAAGTCACAGCTTCCCAGCAATCCGCTTCGGCAAGCGTGTTCGTTATGACATCTGCAGTAGTACTGACGGGTAAGTATCTTAATTGCAACAAATTTCAAAGGCACTGAGGGTGAGCTGCTAAATTGGTTTGTAAGGCTTGAATAAATATCGTGATTGAAGGCCAGAAGTGCTAACTCACTGGTAAATTTTAGCGAGCCAAACGCTGGCATAAGCGGCCCAACCCAGTTTGCGCACGATCTCGTATTTCCCATCGTGCAGTCGGTCACCGAGAGCGATAGGGTAGTAGCCATAGCCCAAATCGGGTGTGAGCATATGAGGTTCCTCATCGCAGTAAAAGCTCCCGGCGTCATCATCGTTGCCATCCTGTTCTGGGCGGTCTTTGAGCTTCACACTCGTGACAATGCCATTCAAAGGGCGGCGAGGGGTGCTGGCGGTCTTGACACTCTGAGCACCCATAGCTCGTGAGGCAAGGAAGGTGGTTAGTGTACTGATTGTGGGTTTCCCAAGATTACGATGCAACTGGCCACTCTTCAGCCTCATCAGTGCTGTGCTACGTGTTCGCCTGCAGAGCACTAGCGGTCCGTGCCACTGTTCAGTGGAGGCATTATGCACAAGATTGTTCCAGAAACAACTAGCCCTGGGTTGTGGAACGGGAAGCATGAGTCAAATTGGGCGTTTTTCGAATTTGTTCATGCGCTTGGCTCAGTAAAGAGCTCATTTAGTGCGGAAGACTGGAAGGTGACCATGCGCCGGGGCTTCCGGTGAACCGCGTCGGCCGGGTGCTTTTCGATGCGCTTGGTAGATGCCTGCACATATGGGGATGCTTGTAATTTCGGTCCATTGCACGGGACCGCCGCTATGATATCGAGGGCTGCGCCCACTTCTTGTGTGTCCATCCATTCCCCCGCTGCTGCCAGCGGTGTTTTACGAATAGTTTTGATACGGTAGGAGCGGTTCAATATTTAAATATTTACCTATCAAAGTTCCATATTCGCTGATTGAACTATGCCTTGCAATTGCGCAAGCCCAGCCAACTTGACGGGAGCAGATGCAACATGGTTGTTGTCGCTATTAGTGGGTCCGCGGCGGTTGACATAGTCAGCCAAAAAAGCACTGTGCAAGCGGGAATTAATTACTGTCGTGTCATTCGCGCTAAATCCAAGCAGATAATACGATATATGGATACAGCAATGCGCTCGGCCTATATCGAGCCGGGCCTGAGAAAGCTTTCAAATTAAACTATTGGAGCGGGGAATGAAAAGGTCGTGGCAATCCGCCTCCGCACACCAGAAATTGCGCATTCAGCGAACTACAAAATAAACTCAAAAAAATCATGACAAACGACGAATGAGCAGACGCATCGCGTGTGGGTAGCTTACGCGGCGCACAATATGAGGCGGATGCGGGGTATGAATGAACGGACTCAAACTTGAACAGGGCGTAGATTACGGCGATGGTTTTGGTTTGAAAAATTGAGTGATTGTTGGCGCGCCAGCAGAAGAGGGTTCTGATGACTATGCAAATGTCATTTTCATTCATGTGGTCTTTCAGTTCATGCAACGTGACACACCTTTTTGATTTTCTTCGTCGGACTGCTCTCTACTCCAGGACCTTGAGGAGCTTTACGCTTCTTTTCGGGGGAGCGCACTGCATTGGGCTTGGGAATCGGCGAGCTTTGGAAAGAGGCGTCGACGTTCTCGGGCGGTGTCGGCATGGCTCCAGTGTTCTTTGTGTCCTCGTCGTTGTCGGGGACTTCAATGACGCTGGGTGGGGGCGATTCTTCCTTAGTTATGTTGAGCGAGGGAGATTGAACAGTTACGGTTGAAGATTGACTGGATTCCGGTTTCAATTTTTCCGGCCGAGGTGTTCCTTGCTTGGTCTTCGATGAAAATACAGCTTGCTTCTTGAACATTGCGGCAATTCCATCCTTCCTCTGGGAAACGGGCAAGATGAATGAAGGGTCTTCTGCACCTACTTTGCCTACTTCTTTCGGGACAGGGTAGCTGCCGAAGTGTTGATCTTCACGTAAAGTTGTCCGACAGCACAACTCACCAATCAAATGTGATGTCTTCACACGGCCTGATAAGCTGCGCAAGCTCTTTCGACCACGCTGAATCACTGAGCCATAGTTCGATATCATCCTCTGACGCAAGCACCACGGGCATACGATCATGTAAGAACGACAATTGTTTGGATGCGTCTGTTGTCACGATCGTAAACGTATATAACGATTCCTGTGAGCCTTCGAACGCTCCCATTAGCCATGGATTAAGCGAGAATGAGCTTGGAGCGAGTGTAATCACCTTCGAGCGTGGCGACATCCCATAAGCCAGCAAGTAGCATAATTTTTTGGCCTTTGTATTTCGTGAAATGTGGAATCTTTTCAGTATTAGATTTCTTGAGCCATTCGTAATACCCCTGTACAGGTATCACGCATCGTTTCTTCCCGCGGAGCCCGTTCCAAAGTGAGGAAGTACCATCTGTCAGGTGTTCGCCCTTCGCGTTGATGGTACTCAGAGACTTGTCCTCATGCTTGCTATAGTGCGGAACGACTCCCCAGCGCATAGATTGCAGAATGAGCTCGGTACCTTGGCGCCGCAGCACAGGGGAGTAAGTCCGCGGGGCAATGTTGTACCTACGCCCCGAGGATGAGAAATGACCCAGCAATTCAGCATGGCGAGGAATTAGTGGCAGCTTTATAAGGCTCGCCTCCCATGAAATCGTTCCTCGTTCTCGAAGCGCGCGGGCCTGACTCGAGGATATGAGGTCCAAATGGTAGCGGGATTCTGTATGGAGACGCGTAACGTAAACACCGACACATACTGTCCCTATTATCGACTCACCAGGCTGTTGAGCGCAAAGCGGCCGCACATTGCGACGTTGGAGGTCGTTGTATTACCTCACTCAAGTGGTGAACTGAATTAGTGGGCGACCTGTTGGTGACTGTTGATATGCGATGCGTCTCCAAAAATGTCCACATGTGTTTTCCTAGCCCGTGCATTATTACGCGTGGGCCGCACCCCGGTGCCTGGCGCTGGTTCAGCTGGATTCGCTAAGTATGGGTCGAATCGGCGGCTTCCTCTTCTCGGAGACTTAATTTTTGTTTAATAGACGTGCTGGGCACGCTCTTGCTCAGCGTAGACCTCCGAGTTCTCACCAAATTTCGCTGCATGCCGAGCCACTAAAAAACGATCTGGTTTGTCTTTGGTGCACTGATGATATACCGACTTATTCACGATGTGAAGGCGCAGGATACTGTTGAACAATTTTATTCGGACGAAGAGCTCAATGAATTTTACCAAAATTTGCTCCTGTCGGAATCCCAGCCTCCCCAAATGCAGAATGAGGCTCTCTCTCGCCCGTATTCTCCTAGCATCTTGCTTCCTGGCCCCGCCTACGACACAATCCAGAGACTCGAGGGACGATTTCGTGATGTCGACTTCAACACCCAAACTCGTCTAGCCACACCCTTGATACAAGAAATGTCTCCCACACCATACCGATTACCGTCGCTCCAGAGCGAAGATGCTGGGCCTGACGCTCAGCAACCCCACCGTCGGTTACTCCGCAAGTTGAATAGGGTGATAGAAAAGGCCGAAACTTCATTCCGTGAATCATTCCCTGGCGCAAAAATTGCGGCGTCATCTGGCGCATCATATCAGCCCCCTCAGCCCCCTATTCCTCTCGTGCTGATCTCTTATAAAGAATGGTTTGACTTGATACGACATTCTGTGCGCATTGATTCCTATCTGTTATCTGTCCCACGATACCTCCTGACTGTTTGATAAAGATGCATCTAGGAGATGTCAAGAGTGCCCAAAAATGTCTGAGTCTCATGAAAGTTGGTCGCCTTCCAAATTATTTATTTCGGATTGTACCCCGATTCACCTATGATTTGACAGCAATCCGCGCAACAGCCTCCGGCAGGATATTATGAATTTGTACTGAAAAGTTTGGCTGACGAGGGAAGAGTTAGCGATGTGGAAGGGTTTCTAACGTTCATGAGAAGCAGTAAGCCATAATCGGTCGGCCTTCTTTGAGAATGACTCACCACGGAAGCTATGTGCTCCTTCAGAGATGGTCGAACTCACCGAAAACGCAATTCATCAGCACACCAAGGCTTACGTGCGCTCCCGCCGTCTTTCTGAAGCATGTTCAGTCATGCATTCGTATGAAGAGTTGCACGCGAAACGCCACGAAGCCGCGCACAATAATGTTTCTGTGTGCCTTCCATCCCAAAAGACTTACACTCTTGTGATATCATCACTCCTGGCCCAGAATCAAGCACACAGTCGAGCACATGCTTGGGACTTCTTTGCCCACATGCGGTATGTAGCACACCCCACCCCCGACGCCTCTCTGTACGCCACCATGCTTCGCGCATGTGCATATGCCCCTGTATCTCATGCCGAACGTGCGCTCGATTTGTGGACCGAGATGTGTGTTGACAACAAGATCTCGCCAACCAGAGATACGTACAATGCGTTGATTCTAGCGTGTGCACGGGCAAGCGGTGCAAATAAGCACCAGCTCTCTCACGCACACGATGCGTTCAGATTTGCACGAGAAATGCTCGAGGCATACCGTGCTGGTGCGTGTCACCTGAAGCCGAACGCGGAAACTTTTAGCGCTCTTCTGGAGAGTGCGAAGCGGTCAGGCGACTTAGCTCGAGCTCGGTGGATACTGGCGGAGCTCGCAGGCTCCTATGCTGCGGATCAGCAGGGCGCACTGGAACTGGCTCCGAATCAAGATGTGATGGCCCAGATCTTTCAAGTTTATGCTGCATATCAGCCCCCGTTTCCCCGGAGAAGAATCAAGGGTGCGAGCCACGGTGATGTCCGAATGACTCAAGACACCGTAACTAGTGCACCAAAAACCGATGCTAGATCAACGCCGACACCCATAGGATCTCCAGGAGGTGGTTCTGCGATCGACGTGCCGCAAACACACGGAGAAGTAGTAGCAGAGGCATCCGCACTATTCCAACGTATTCTCGCTTCTCATGGCTCTTCACAATTCTCCGAGGCATCTGCATTTACTGGAGTTGAACTCACCACGTACCTGTTCAATTCTTACGTCTCAGTTCATTTTGCGCACTCCTCCCTCACCAAATCTCGGAGCGTCTATGACGGGATATTTTCCGAGCCTGATAAACCTCCCCACACTAATCTACCTGTGCGGAAGAATGCGAGAACCCTTTTGCTTGCTTTGCAGCGATGCGCACATTCTGTTTCCCCTGCCTCGAGTCGATCAGCGGCCAAGGAGGCATTCTCTTTTGCACAAGCCGTCTGGAGCGAATGGATCAATGGCGACTTTTCCAGGAATGCCGATGTGCCCTCACGAACAATAGAAAAGATATGGAGTTCTATGATTAGGGTGCTGGCTTTGTACGTTTATGCCCTTCGTAGTGACACATATCAGGTCCTAAGTCATCTTCAATTGTCTCCTTTTAGGTCTGGAAACATTGATGATGCTATGGGGCTCGTGCGCGACTTTGGTAGTCGTTATCCCCCTTATGAAATCACCGGAGTTACCTTGTCATCTTCTCACGATGAATCTCGGAAGAGTGGTGTAAACTATAATCCGCATGGACGTACACATCTCGTCCATCCTCCTCAACCCAATTCCCACAACTATATCTCATCACCTGCGCCTATAGTTGATTCCTCCCAGCCGACAGCCAACCCACCTATTCCTGCATCCTCAACAGTAGCGCAATTAAAATCACAAGCATTGCGACCACTTCTTCAGCTTGTGTCACCTACTCTCGTCACAGATCCGCATATTCCGCCTTGGCTCTCGTTTGTCGATGTTGAAGTTTTGCATCAACGTCTGCTGGCTCTTGAGCGTTGGAAAGATGTTGGGTATCTTACATGGCTCACTCGGGCCTATGCTGGAGCGGTGAAAAAGAGGCGAAACGTGTCGTTGGCTGGGCTTAGTGGGTCAAAACCAAAAAACAAGGACTACTGAAGGAGTCGTAGGCTAGCCCGTGCTATTCTGTATATTGTTTGGCAGGGGATTCCTTATTACATTGATTTATTTCGCGTACACGTACAAACGCATATTCGTTGCACCCTACATACATGAATAGGCTGCCGAAATTCTGATACACGGCTACACAACCCATAGATCATCATCGCTATCTTCTGCCCGAGGCAAGAGTGTGCATGTTTCTGTGCCTTGGTCCTGGGGTTCGTCCGCACCTTCCAAAGGCTTCGGCGCGGGAGGGAAAACACCGGATCTGATGCGAGGCCCCGGCATGTGCCCAAGCTTAAACCCCGTGTTCTCTGTCGTCAGATTCTCGAGGATCCGGTTCTAGTGGAGCCTAAGTTGAGGGACAAGGGCATGTCAAGAGCAGTAATGATGGTGTACGCACCACTCGATCATTGTAGTGGCGTCGCTCCGAAGAGCCAGATTTAGCGCTTGGATCGAAGCCGATGCGTTTGACCGCCATGGCAGAAAAGACTCGTCGATACGTTTTGGAATCTGAACCTTTCGATTCGACCTCGTTCGCGGTGACATTCCCCTTGCTTTTCGGTCCTAGTGGGGACCGCTTGGCAGCAAGTGCTTGCCTTGCCATCGCGACCGCTTTGGCCCCACCCGTCTTGCCACCGTCCTTTTCAATGAGCTTTGCGAGCTCCCTCTCCTGTGTTTCCTTCTCCGCTTGTCGCCTTTTCCTGTCGTGCCTCTCTCGGCCCATGACTTCACTGAGCGTCTTGTCTCGTTGGGAACTGACAACGACGCCTGGCATCACATACGTCGTCCCCCCACCAAGGGACGCAGATGTTTTCGAAGCAGCGGGGTTCATGCCTGCTGCTGGGAGCAAGCCCCATTTTCGAGAAGGATCGTACCCGTCGCGAGGTGAGGGCTTCGCGGAGGTGGACATGCCGCTCGTTCTATGTTGTGCAAAACGAGATCAACAGAAGTTGCCGTGCATCGAGCAAAGGACACGCACGACGATGCGAACTCGGGGCGTGCGGCTCGGCGGCTCTGCACGGCGCGCTGCACATGATAATCGCAAACTTCGCTGACGCGACGATCGCACCAGGATCCACATGGCGTTCCGTCACGCTTTAAAGCTGGACACTTTCCCAGATCTTTCGATTGGCCAATTATGACAATCGACTTGGCGTCTGTGGGTGTTAAGGCGAGAATGTTATCCGTAGGATGTGGTTTATCGGTTCCACGCTGAGAAAGTGATTACGTTGTCGGACAAGGTTCACACCAGCACGGACGGAGCTTACCTGAAACGGCTTCAATATCTTGGCGCTCATTACCGCAATCACAGCACCTGCCCTCAGCAATGTCGCGTTTTCAAATGCGCCACCGCTTCCGCCTTTATACACACGATCTGTAGCTCCCGCAGCAGTATTTTCCGCGGAGTAACTGTCTGCCTCGAATAGTATCAAGTTCAACAAGGCGTCTCCTCCAATAGAAATTTTGCCAGTTTGTGGATCGGTGTGGCGTCGTCCAAAGTCGACCAGTCTTAGCGTCATGTACTTTTTCCCGCAAGCGTTATGTTTGCTCGTGGATGGCTTTTTTCTTTTTTGCATGCCGTCTCCTTTAGATTTTTCGCGGCTTGCTTCAAGCCCCCCGTCGTCTTGATCCTCTGATCCAGTTTTGGCGCCTCTAGAAACAGATATATCGCCCCGCTCAGCTATTACGGCTATGGTGACCCAATCGCCGTCGACGGGAACGTCGTATCCTTGGCGATTTGGGGAAAGACGAACGATAGAGTACAGCATCGAAGGAGACACGTAATACCGCCCACGGAGGAATTCTTGTTCATCCTCATAATCGAGGCTTCGGGACCTGAGTAATTTGTTAAGAGCGTATCACATAGGGGGTCGTAGAACGTGCCTGAGGTTAATTTTGGAATACGGCTCAATGGTCTTGAAAAGCAGATCATTTGTCGGTGCTGCATGTTCTAATGGGCCAATTTGAAGGCTTTCGACTAGTGTAAGGTCTGCATTTCGATCTATGTATAAGGCAGGACGTCGCCCCACAGGTTCCTCTGCATTGGCATCGGAGTCACCGACAGCAGCGTGATACGCCGTCAGAGAAGCTGCTAGGTTGGATTGTCGTGTTTTCGGGGCCTCCCTGTTGTGAGCCAGGCCTACTGCGGGAGAAGATACGCGTTTCTGCGTATTCGACGCCGCGTTGGACGCGTGGTTATGGGTGGTGCGCGAGAAAACTGGCTGAGAGATACGCGGAGGAGCATGGGAGACGCGTGTAAACGTTTGATGAGAAATTTTACGTTTCTCTGGAGATCAAACATGCTGTTGGAGACGTTGAAAGGTAGAAAGCAATGGACATTACTGGTCGGGGATGGCGATGCAGCCACACGGATATGTTGGGTGGCTTTTCGCTTCCTCTCATCTTTTGCTTTCTCCTCAGCTAATTGGGCCTGCAAGGTAGCAATCTGGGCAGCTAATTGCTCTTGTCGAGATGAAGATGACATTGTTTGAAGGAACGCGAACCGGAATTAGCCGTCGGAGGCTTTGCGTCCGCTCGACACTTCATACAGCGATACCTTTGTGGAATTCTGGCTCTCTACTCAGTCTACCACCTTTCTGATATTTGTGCGCGTATCGAAGCACAAACACCTGAATATTACCGACGCACCAGCGCTACCAAAGAATATCTCCTGCTCCTGCTCTGGTTTGTGCTATCGCTTATCGGCGATCTTTAGTTGTGGCTGAGCAAAGAAAACTAGGCGAGCATGTCATCAAATGGGAGACCTCCATTAGGCTCGCCAAGCTCTATCTTGAAAGAACTTAAACAACTGGACGACAAGGAACGATTGTACCAAGCCAAAATTCTGGAAATTGGCGCACAGCGCGCTCAATTGATCAGATTGCTTGAGAACTCAATGGGATCTCTACTCACTCGTAGCGTTCATTTAGACTCAGAAACCGCAAACCCGGTGGCGCTGTCTACGCAACATGGCTTTTCAGCCGCAAATGGGGATGTAAGAGTCTCGCGGCCTAGGCATTTTGAACCGCTACTGATGGATAATATTCATAGACTAGTGAGGTCAATACGGAGCATATATCGCCATCGCAATCCTCTTGGTCCGAGGCACGATGGGATCCTGCACTAAAGTGAGCTAACAACTTGGCTGTGATAGTAATGACTACTCTGAGGGTTGGCGCCTCCTCGCGGTAGCGAAGAAGAGGAAACATTGGACTGGGGTTCCCCAACCAACTATGCGAGGTCACCAACCCCCACCCAGGAGAATTGGCGTTCACATATGCGCCAGACTACCTCTTCGTCATTCCACGCAGCCAAGATGTCTCCCGTTGTTGAGGACGCGTGCTTGGAGGATGACAATAACACATTTCCCCCGGAGTCCAGAGGCAATGGCGTGGGCCATGCTTCTACTTGTATCGGGAACACCAACCATACCTTCGGGGGCGCGGATAACGTGGGCGAGGGCTTGCAACAGGCGGTCGATTTCGATTCGCCAGAGATGTCTGGATGGCGCATCGACCCGTCTCAGTCAAACTGGGGAGCTGATCCTCAGGGCTCGTCTCGGGATGACGGGGATGAGGATGTTCGGAATATTCTATGTATGGATGTCAATCCAGCATTGAGCTCGAATCCACCTTGGCGTACAAGTCCGGTGAACTTCCATTTTTAACACATTTATTACCTGATACCCCCTCACGAGTAAGTCACTTCTCCGTTCCGTCAACACTGTCACAGTAGTTGAATATATGACTTATAATAAACTTTGTCGCGCACTGCTGACTTGTCCAATTGTCTCTCCAGTTTGTTACCGTTGACCACGGATTCTGGCTCAAGATATGACGCACTCGGCTGGAGCGAGTCTCACCCTCTCATAATAGGATGGCACGTTGATCCTCCCAACTTTCATATGTGCCCGTTATTAACTTCGGCTTGGCTCAGCTGTCAACGGAAACAGCTGCTTGCTCGATTATGGACCACAATTGCACACGTTTTTGATTAATATTCCCATTCTTGATCTTCTTGCGTTGCACAGTAAAATTTAGATTTGCATGCGTTCCAGGGTGTTTCCCTACTGTCGGACTCGAATCATAGCATTTCTCGTTACAAGACACCGTCAACTGTTCACTGCGCAGTTAGAAGCCCGCTACTGGACGATCACGAGCACAAGGATGAACGTCGACCTTTCCACTACATGATCAGTCCGGAGAGTGCTGGAAGCAGGTTTGCTCTCCCCGTATTAAAGCGGATCCTACTGCTGCGGGTAACAAGGGCACTCTCGAATCAGAATGCAAATATTCTGCGTGCTCATATCCGTCTGAAGTGGTATCCGCAAGATGGAAGTAGAAACCACGGTACCGGTGTGAAATATTTGGAATTAACATAGTATGTATTATTTATTGATTAGAATGAAGTGAAGTGTGACTGCAAGATTTAATTTTTTTTGTAAGCTATGACACGGGCCGAGATATAAATTTTGCTTGTTCGTAAATTTGAGACTATAAGTGCTACATCACACCCTCTTACACTCTAATTTGTTTCCTATGTTTCGATTCCTTTGGAATTTCATTTATTTTTAAACGCCCAGCTGCCCTCGTTGTGACTTGTGGCAGAAGCTATGATTGTAGCAGCACAGTGCTTCTGATACTATCCGAACATATATACTACCGGTAGTCTGTGCAACAGAACGCGCCCTAACATTGGTGGAGTATTGTCTAGCCATGCCCCAACCGTTTTGAAACAATTGTGTCAAGTGTTCATACCTGCTCGATCGGGAAAATGTTATCATTTCGTCAAAAGCCCACAAAAGGTACCGGTATGTTACAGTTCGCGTTCACGTTACAACATCACACAATGTCGATATCAAAAGACTGTAATTGGCGCACTTTTTAGCCTTTCACTAGACGTCATCGAATCCAAATGACGGGTGCTTCACAGGAACCTGATTACCGGTCCAGTACGAGGAACGGCACTAACTGGCTTGCCGCCCAAACGTTCCTCCTCTTCAGTCAAAGTATCTCCCTGTTCGCGGCGCCATTCGTAATAATTTTTCAATCCGGTCCTGGTTTGCAGATTGTAGTCTGTAGATGTCGCTCCGGGCGTAAAAGGGTCCCCACATTGAATGTTGCGGAACCTTTTGGTGCGCAAATCATATTTCAGCTTGACCAATATCCGAACGGTAGTCGGTTCAGGGGGACTAACCAATACATCGTGCCGTCATCGTCAAATGGTTTCCAGACTCCTGGGGGACCTTCAATAGGAGGGCAAGGGGTAATGGTGGGTTCCGGAGGAGTAGGAACATTGACTTGAGCGACAGAATGACACGAGAGGCAGGAGCTAATGAAATTGTCCGCAGGTCTAGATCGTTGAGGAGCATTCAGCATAACGCACTCGAAAAAACGAGGTTAAAAGCGCAAAGCCCACCCATTCATGCGATCGTTCCAACCCAAGAACGGACGTTTCCCGCCCAACGCAGCCAAGAGATCCTTGGCGGCCGGATTAACCCAGCTCTCTTGTGGTCTCTCGCCAGCATCGTATCTAGCCTGGGTCAGCTGGGGGTCATTCCCCCACATAAGTCCGACCGGGCAGGAGGCGATCCCACTTCTGACGGACTGACTCGTCCTTGTTCTATGTGTGGCGTTCAGTTATGCGTTGATCGCATGAATCAGTAAGTTTTCAAAATGCGTACATCATCGGCAATTCCAAGACCATTGTACCAGAAGGTGCCAAATATCCACCCGAGAGGTGCATCCGGGTCAGTGACAGCTACATCCATTTGCAGAAGACGAACGGTGCTGGCGTAAGTGGTTCGTTGTTGCGGATCCAGAGGGTTGATTGCTATCTCCTATGATGAGTGAAGTTTGTCAATAATCGGAGATATGACATCAAGGGGGTTGCTAACAGCCTTCCATTCGGGGGCAAGTTTCATGCTGGGCAGCTGATCGTCGGTCGTCGCGACGAATGTCGTCTTGATGACTACTGATTTCTCCGGAAATTTGATACCCTCTACCTGAGGGTTGTTGGGGTCGGCCCATATTTTTCCCAGAACCGTCGCAGCTATAATAAATCAAGGCGCAAGTATATCAGTTACCCCCATGCTCGCAGTTTAGCCATATATATTAGGACCTCGGTGGTTGAAAAATCCCTGCGACCAGGTCGGAATAGGGCCCCTTTGATATTTCCCGAGTTCTCGACCTCTGTTGCCATAGTGCAACCACGCGTACGCCGCATGATACCATTTTCTGACCTAAGCGATCCATGTCCTCATCATGTCCTCATCATCGCGAGATCGTCGTAGTCCGAGGACAAAACGAACCGTGTTGAGTTGAGGAACAAAGTCCGACTCGATCATACCCTCAAGAAAGTATTCCTTTATGGCATCGAGGTTGCCTAGAGGATCGTCTCTGAATTTGAAATCGAGCCACGGAGATTGGTCTGGTGCAGGTTGTCCAATAGGCAGGCCAGTGGCTCGCGCAGCATTTCGCGAAGTGGAAGGGGGGAGAGGATAATCGTTCCGGATTACCCAAGCGGTGTAACCGGCTGGAACAGGGTAGACAGACGAGGTATGGAACTGTGCTTCAGCGGCGGTGTCGTAGCCATTGTCAGAGCTACTGTCAGAGCTCACGATAGGAATTCCAGCTAAGCAAAGGGGAGTGAGGTCCAAGCAGTTGGTGCTGGGGGCGACCAGAAACAAGGGGGCCCTCTTTATCGATTGTGACGGAGGCGGGCGGCTTCTTTTCCCAAGCAAGGATTAAGCAAGGATTATTGCGGCATGCCCACATGCACATTTTGTCATTCAGACATCAATTATGAGCTGTTTCCGGGTTTTCCGCATAGAATCCAGCCAGCTAGCCACTCGCCGCGAGGGTATGAAATGTGGAGAGAAGGCAGTCGCGCTGAACCTCGGGAACTACTCGGCCCTCTCGTGATGTTTTCTAGTCAAAAATACATATTCAACAATCATTCTTAACAGCAGCCCACACAATACTAGTACCTGCAACTCAACCCCTTAGAGGGGTAATTTTTTCCTCGGACCAAGCCTGCGCGGCAATAATCGTGTGAATAATTTACTGTAAGTGTGGAATGTGAACTGTATATGATGCTTGATGATGAAGGTTATATATAAGTCCTGTTTTATGGGTTTTAGTAAATAGTTTGTTGGCGAGCGCTGAGAAGATAATTATATAATTAGCTCACTGTCCCTTCACAGTTCGGTCCCAAATATCCGGACCATCAACGACTGGTAACACGACATTGGGTGTAAGGATTTCCTCCGACCCACCCCCCTTAAGGGGGCGGGCGTTGTTTATTTATGTTTACTTAGTCATACTTTTAGCCCTACTCGGTAGATAAATAGACGCCACTACAGCGTATTTACCGTGTGA
>Ga0307508_10001016_pt1 | contig 32624 bp, 32 predicted proteins | sample 9_EM_MG_FD_203089 | JGI IMG/M metagenome (GOLD analysis project Ga0307508, IMG submission 203089) | Populus trichocarpa ectomycorrhiza microbial communities from riparian zone in the Pacific Northwest, United States - 9_EM | ecosystem: Host-associated > Plants > Roots > Unclassified | place...
ATTTATGACGGTACCGGAAGGGTGGTAAAAACCCAGCAGAACGATTTGTATGCAGGCCTCAATTATATCATGGTGGGAGGACTGCAATCGCTCTCAAAAGGCATATACACACTACAGACCGACAACGGCATAGAAAAAACGCAGGGCAAGCTCATCAAATAGCCCGCAAACCGGGCAGCCCGGAGGATGCCTGCCTAACAGCCCCCCTGGTTCAAAATGATGGTTGTTTTCCCATCCGGTTTGGCGAGTGGAACAATAATCAACACGTCGCCGGCCTTGCTAAAAGATAGAATACGCGATATTTCTATTGAATTGTTGGCCGGCCATAAAAAATTTACGTTATCCGCTCTAACAATGTCATTCTTACGTTTCAGGAAAATATAAAATGGCATTTTAACGGCATTGGCAGCGCCCGGGGTACCCCTCACTATGGATAATTGCCCGTGGCTTTTCATTGTAAAATCGGCGTAGTCGAGTATTTGCCCGTCAAACATAATCGGGTACGAATAAGAATTTTCGGTGGGCGGCTTTTCGTCGCATCCCTTTTCGCTGCACTGGGTGGCCGGCATGGACTTGCCGTAAACAAATTGTCCGTAACAACAGATAACTGCCACAATGAGGGCAAGTAACCCGGCGAATAGTTTTGTTGGTCTTTTCATTTTGGTAAATTTTATTTTTAAAGGAGATTTTAGCCGCCCTTTGGAGGCTTTTATGCTAAAAGCAAACCTAGGGGCTAAACGGCCGGTTACAGTGTAAACAAGTGTAAAAACAATGTAAACGGTTGTAAAATCCTTTAAAACCGGCGGCCCCCGGGCCATAATGGTTTATTTTTGCCTATGACCCTGAGATATATACCGGCTTTTTTCGTGGGCGCGCTGCTCCTCTTTCTTCTTGCCTTTGCTGGCAATCAATCGGGCAAAGAGCACCTGGAGCTGCCAAAGGAATTGATTGCCATGAGGATGATTGGGCATGATATACTGCTGCATGCCGGCGACAGTACGTCGAGGGTCCTGCCTGTAAAGCAGCTAACGGAGAATGAATACCAGCTGCAGTTTGAGAACCAGTTTAGTTTTGAGCCGGGCTCCCTGGTAAATATTGTACACCGCGTTATTGCCACCTACCATCTTCCCACCGATTATATTGTAAACGTGGTAAACTGTACAGGCAGGGAAATAATATATGGCTATGCCATGTCAATGTCTGAACAGAACAACATTGTCCCCTGCCGGGGCCGGAAGCAACTTAAAAGCTGTTATTATATTACCATACAATTTCCACGTTCCGCCCGGGGCGGTCTGCAAAAGAAATATGTAATCGCAGTTGCAGGGTTGCTGGTATTGGCTTTATCCTGGTGGGGATGGCAATGGTATAATAAAAGGAAAAGGGCCGCCCGCCCGCCTGCAAAGCAGCCGGATGCACAGGAGGCAGCGCCTTTGAAAGACAAGCCTGTTCAAATTGGTAAATATCTTTTTTATCCCGCGGAGCAATCGCTCTCTTTTAATGAAGAAAAAACAGCGCTCACCATGAAGGAGTCTGCCCTGCTATCTATTTTTGCCACGGCCCCCAACCAGGTCATAGACAGAAGCCGGCTACAGAAAGAGATATGGGAAGATGAAGGCGTAATTGTAGGCCGGAGTCTTGATATGTTTGTATCAAAACTCAGAAAAAAACTGGAAGACGACCCGACAGTCAGGATTGTAAATATTCATGGAAAGGGGTATAAGCTGGAAGTGACTCCGGCGGGCCCCTTCAGATAGCATCCTTCGCTATTACCGTCCAGTCATTGTTGCCAAACCCTTTTTGTATCCACCGATCCATTTCGGCGGCGATGGCGGGCATCACCACCAGGTTTGTTCCGCCCTCCTGTGCCGCTTGTATAAACAGCCCGGTATCTTTTCTCGCCATATTCAATTCCCAGGAAGGTTTTTCATAATTACCCGAAGTCATTCTTTTCAACCGGGCAGGTAGCATAGCGCCCGGGTTCCAGGCATCAAATAAAGTACCGATGTCACTCACGGGGATATGCAGCGCTTTTGCCAGCGAAAGGGTATCTGCAATACCCGCCGTAAACGCTACCAGGAAGGCATTGCCCACCAGTTTCATACCGGCAGCCTTACCTGTTTCATTACCGAAGTTTAAAATCCTGCCCGTCATTTTAGACAATACCGGTTCCAGCCGGCTGATAACCGCCTGGTCGCCCGATACCAGCATGTACCCCGTGCTTTCCAAGGCGTTTGGCGGCCCCATGAATACGGGCGCATGCAAATAAGTAAAGCCCAGCGCCGCCCATTCCCGGGTTCTTTGCACAGCTCCCGAAGCCGAAGTAGTAGTATGGTCTATAATGGTGGCGCCGGGCGACAGCCCGGGTTTTGCCTTTGCCAGTACCTCGTCTACCGTGGCATCGTCTTTAAGCGTAAGGTGAATGATACCAGCGCCCCTTACAGCATCCGCTGCATCGGCAAATGCTTTGGCGCCGTATTTTTCCAGTTCCGTGGCTTTCGATGAAGTCCTGTTCCATACCTGTACCTGGGCGCCCTTGCCCAGCATAGCCCTGACAAAATTGGCCCCCAGGAGGCCCATACCCAAGAATGCAACCATAACAAGAATTTTAATAGTAAAAAAAGCGGTAACCGCCCCCCTTATTCCGTCTCTCCTACATACTTAAAACCGGCTTAAAACGTTACAAGTTAAGTTTTTAATGCTGTTCCCAAACATCATCCCATGAAAGGCAAAAGAAGACGCAGGTGGCTTCGCTGGCTGCTGATACCCTTACTATCCCTGGTCATTCTCATCGTTGCCGCGGCGGCGATTCTTTACTCCCAGCAGCAACGCCTGGTAAAACTGGCTATAAAGGAGCTGAATAAGCAGCTGCCCGGGGAGCTGTCGATAGAAGGCAGCGATATTTCCGTTTTTGAGAATCTTCCTTATATCTCCATCCGCCTCCGGCAGGTGCGGTTTTATGATAGCAAGCTTACGAAAGGCAAACCCCTGTTTGAAGCAGAAAAATTGTTCGTCGGCTTCAGCCTGCCGGATATACTGAAACAAAAATACCGCGTTAAAGTAATCGTTTTAAAAAACGGGCACCTCGACCTTGTAGAGGACAACCAGGGCCGCCTGAATATCGTAGAGGCAAGCCGGGTAAAACAGGATACCACCGCCGCAACGGATACCGCTTCGGCAACGCTGGACCTCGATGTAAAAAAGATTGTGCTGAAAGGCATGGACATTTCTTTTACCGATAAACAAAGCGGGCAGCATGTTTCAACGCATATAGACAGGATACAGTCTGCCCTGAGAAATGACAGCCTGCAAATTGATGCCGATCTGCACGGCGCCATGGTGCTTGACTATACCAGCCGCGGCGATACCTCCCTGTTTCGTCATAAACACGTGGAAACCGACTTACAGCTGACGTATATAAAAAATACTAAAACGCTGAAGCTGCCTGTAGGCAAGCTGAAGCTGGAAGACGCACAATTCAATATCACCGGCACGGCCAACCTGGTGCAGGAGCCCAGGGTAGACCTGCAATTTTCCGGCGATAAACCCGATTTCAGGCAATTGTTTTCTTTCGCTCCCCCGGAAGTGGCGAAAGAATTAAAGCATTTTAAGTACGATGGCCACCTGTCTTTTGAAGGAAAGATAAAAGGCCTGCTGAGCAATCCGCATATAGCGCTTTCTTTTTCCTGCACCAATGCCTGGCTGCATAATACGCAAAGCGATAAAAAGCTGGATTCACTGGCTTTTAAAGGATATTATACCAATGGCGAAAAACGCTCGCTCCAAACATCCGAGCTGCGCCTGCTGAATATCAATGCACGGCCTGGCTCGGGCCTGTTCAGGGGCAATTTTGTGCTGCGCGATTTCACCAACCCAAAAATCCTGATGCAGGTACACTCCGATCTCGAGCTGGCGTTTATCGGGGCCTTCCTGGGTATAAAAGACCTGCAGCGCATTACAGGGCACATTACACTAAAGATGAATTTCAGGGAACTGGTAGATATGAGCGTGCCCGAGCAATCGATGGGCAAGCTCACACAGGGCATTCAAAGCGAGCTCACGGTGCGCAACCTTAGCTTTCGCATTCCCTCCTACCCTTACAACATTGAGCACCTCGACCTGCATGCTGATATGAAAAACGGTTTTGTACGCCTCGATTCGCTGTCGTGCAATATCGGGCATTCAGATTTTTATATGAATGGATCGCTGAGTGACCTGCCGGCGATTGTGCACCACCAGCAAAAACCGGCCATCGTGCTGTTTAATGCCCGTAGTAAAAGAATAGTGCTGGCAGAGCTGCTGCGGCTGGATACCAGCAAAAGCAGGAAGGCAAAAGAAGAAATCTATGGCTTTAACATAGGCTTGTCGCTGCAAACCTCCGTCAACGAGCTGCTGCATCCCAAACCCCTGCCCCGGGGCTTTTTCAAAATGGAGCACCTCAGTGTGGCATTTAAAAACTACCCGCACGCTTTTCATGATTTTGGCGCCGAGCTGACCATTACCGATACCATGCTGCGGCTAAAGAATTTTGCCGGTATGATCGACAGCAGCGATTTGCAGTTCAGCGGCCGCGTCAACCAGTACGCGCTGTGGTTCGACAAAACCATGCGCGGCAGAACACAGATAGCCTTCGACCTGAAATCGAAACACCTGGCCATGCGCGACCTGCTGGGGCGTAAAAGCCGGAAATATGTACCAAAGGATTACCACGATGAAGTGGGCTCCAATATCTGGCTGCGGTCAAAAACAGACCTGCGCTATGACTCCGTGTTCAGGTTTGCCAATATTAAGATTGCCCATATATCGGGCGAGCTGTCAAAACATGCTTTCCAGCTGGACAGCATCAGCGGCAATGTAAAAATCGGCGCGGATCATTTTATTAAAATAGATACGCTGCGGGGAAAGATAGGCCGCAGCGATTTCGATATCAGCATGCGCCTCTATACCGGCAAGGACACTACCAAAAGAAAAAAAGAAAATTTCCTGCAATTCTCTTCCCGCTTTCTCGACGTAGACCAGCTGACCAATTACCGGTTGGCGGCCGCAGAAGAAGCGCCGGCCCCCCTGGCGCCCGGTGCGCCGGTGGTTACCACGGTAGCCGCCGCCACGCGGCACGACAATGGTTTTAATGTGTTCCAGGTGCCGTTTATCGATTTCCGGGCAACGCTCAATGTGGGTAAGATAAAGTACCATCACCTATGGCTGAAAAATGCTTTTACCAACGTACGCATGCTGGCCAACCAACACCTGTACCTCGACACGCTGCGTGTAGAGATGGCCGGGGGAAAAATCCGGGCACGGGCACATTTTAACGGCAGCAACCCGGAGAAGATTTACCTGAGAAGCAGGATCAACGTAGAAGATATGGACATAGAAAAGCTGATGCTTAAGCTGGACTATTTTGGCCAGGACTACACCATCAATAAAAATATCAGGGGCCGACTGACGGGGCAAATTAAAAGCTACCTGCTGGTGCATTCTGATCTTACACCCGTTATCAGCCATTCTGAAGCGCAGCTGGACGTGAACATTTACAATGGCGTGCTGGTAAATTTCGCCCCCATGCTGGCCATGTCCTCCTATTTCAAGGATAAGAACCTTAACATGGTGCGGTTTGATACCCTGCGCAACAAGCTCACGTTTAAAAACGATACTTTATCGATTCCCGCTATGAACATCAACTCCTCGCTGGGCTTTATGGAAATATCCGGCACACAGTCGATGAACATGAATATGGAATATTATGTACGCATTCCCCTGAAGATGGTTACCCAGGTAGGTTTCAAAATGCTGTTTGGCAAAAAACGCGAAGAGGTAGACCCCGACCAGGTGGATGCTATCGAGTACCGCGACAAAGACAAACGGGTACGTTTTATGAACCTTAAAATAAGCGGTACGCCCGACGACTACAAGGTAAAACTGGGCAAGGCGAAGCGATCGTAATCAGACTATGGCAGCTTCGCCGCCAGGCGCTCGGGCAGCGCCTTCAGAACATAATAGATGAGCTTCCATTTAATACCCGGCACCAGGGTAAATGTATTGCCCGCATTTACTATCGCGCGGGCAATGAAAGAAGGTTCCATCAGCAGTGATCCGGGCAGTTTGAGCCCGGCCGTCATCTTACTGCGGATATAGCCGGCAACGATTACATTCACCCTTATTTTCCGGGGAAAAAGATATTGCCGCAGTCCCGCCAGGTATTGGGTAAAGGCCGCCTTCGTGCTTCCATAAATAAAATTGCTTTTGCGTCCCCGCACACCCGAAAGGGAAGACAGGCCGATAATTCTTTCCAGGTGATTATTTTGCTTGTCCGTCACAATGAGGTTAAGTATGGATACCGCCCCGGCATAGTGTGTATTCATCATCCGGTAGCTGCCTTCCCAATCCAGCAGCGCGGCTTCGTTCTCTACCTGGAAGCCTGCCGCATAGAGCACGATATGCGGTTTGACAGGAAGCTCGTCGTAAAATGTTTTATGTGTATGGAAAGCTGTAGCGTCAAAATACCGTATGATGGTTTGATTGGCCGGCGCTTTTCGCGCTTCCAGGAAGGAGGCTATTTCCGCCGTGCTGCGCGAAGCGGCTACCAGTTGATAGCCTTTGGCTATATACAATAGCATGGCCTCTTTGGCCACATCGGAGTTGGCTCCGAGAATGAGCACAGTTTTACTGGTCGGCAGGTTCATAAGCCGTAAAAATAATAATAAACCTGCCACAGCGGGGAGATTCCTGCTTAGAGCACCTAATTAAGCAGGTTATCTATGGGAATAGTATCCAGGTAAGGATTGAGCAACGCAATGTTGTCAAAAATCCTGTATTCTTCTATTTCCTTGTTTTCGGGATTGCAATAAGTTTCTACATAATAGCTGCCCAAATGAAAAAGGAATACCATGGAATGAAACGTTTTCCTTTTGCCCACCAGCACACCTTTGTGAAGGACAGTCATTTTTTTCTCGTTCTCGTTCAATAAGATAAAATCAGAAAGCTTCATAGTTAACATTTTAAACAGTGAATGTTTCAAATAATTTACTAATACCTTGCTCTGAACTGATAACGCTGGCCGGAATGTTGAACCCGGTCATCCAATAAAACGAACGCTTACTTTTGACTTGCACCGCAGCAGCTAAAAAGAAGAGACAGACGATGTGCCGCTGCAGTATTAACGAGGCACAATAAAGATAATAATTACATCCAGAAATCAAAACTTTTTTGCGGGCGTAATTGTACGCAATTTTAAAAAACGTACGGTACGGGCTGAGCGCAAGCCCGCCCAAACCGTACAGCAGCCGGGCCATTCAAGACAAGAACATAATCATATGATTTACAACGCTATAAGCAAGCACCCTGGCTACCCACCTGCTATTTAAAAAAATAGGCTTCCTTTGGAACATCTTTTTAAACCGGTTTTATATGAAATATATCGTTTCTGTCTTCTTCGTCGTCCTGTTGTTTTCTTATGTGCCTGTTAAGAAAAAACCAGTCATCGTATGGCAGCCCTCGCATCAAACCAATACCGGCAGGGATTTTAATGAAGCGCTTGTAAGCAATGCCATTGCAGAAGCGGCGATGGCCACCAGCCCTGTGTTCAAAGAATATAAAGTATGGAGCCTGGGCCGTAAAGACCTGCATAATGCAGACAGCGGAAGCAATACCAAAATAGCGCATACTACGGCAGTGATGGATGGAAAGATATCTGGCTATGCATGGGAAGTGCAGCAATCCAATACACACCGGCCGGATATCTTTATTGCGCTTCACAACAATGGCGGCACACGCAGGCATGCTGTTTGGGGATTTGTTCATTACGGCGATGCGCACCAGGCCGAAAACGAAGCGCTGGCCGCACAGCTCACAGCAGCGCTGGCCTCCGCCACCACGCTGGAAAACCGCGGTGTATTTATGGACAGCAGCACCGGCCGCAACGATTACCGCTGCGCTGCAACGGGCAAATTAGCTTTTTATAGTCTCGATGAACACGTAAACAACGCGCCTATACGCGTGCTGCTGGAGATAGGCGATAATGCCGCCAGCCATGATTTTTTGCAAGACCCCGCGAACCAGCAAAAGATGGGAGAAGCCATTAAAAAGGCGCTGGTGAAATGGATGGAGCAGTAAAACCCCTTCCCGCCTGCGCAGGAAGAGGTTTCTATCTCCCGTTTTTCTTACTATAACTAAAACTTAAACGTCAGACCCAGCTGCAAAGGCGAGATGCCATAGCCCAGCTCGGCATAAGCGCCTACGTGCTTGCTAAACAGGTAGCGCGCGCCCGCATGCAACTGGAAATCTACTTCGCCGCCGGATACCTTGTAATACGACTCGTCGATATCGCCGCTGTATTTAAGCTTGTAATGCTCGTAATTGATGGCCACACCGCCGTATACGTCCACTTTGTCATTGTCGATATTAAGCAGCTCATTGAAGTGATAAGAACCCCTTACACCGAAAATGATATAGGTGTACTTCCAGTCGGTCGAATACTTGCGCGAAACAAAGCCCAGGTTGATGCCCGCACTAATCTTGTCGCTAAAGCCATGCTCTACGGAAGCTACTAATGGCAAACCGCCGGTGCCGTAAAAGCCATAGGTGCCCAGGCCGATGCCGGCATTCACATAATTGACACCCTTTACATGTTGTTCTTTCTGCGCCTGCAATGATGCCATTGAAAACAAACCTGCTACGGCGAGTAATAATCCCCTTTTCATGTGTTGTTATTTGTGTTTGGTTATTTTTTTAACACGGCAAAACTAACGCGCGGCCTGCACGGAGGTCAGCGACACATGACTGGATTGACATAAGAAGTGAATGAATTGGGGATTAAAAACTATAGCTTAATGATTTTATATACCGCTATCCGTTGCTGTTTTTTATATGCCATTACATGATAAGTACCGGTGGCCAGCTTGCTTATATCAACGGGTTGCAGGCCGGGCAGTAACCGTAGCCTTCGTAGCACCCTGCCGTCCTGCCCGCTGATGGCGATACTGATATCATCGGCCTGTACCACTGCCTGCAGAATATCGTGTACAGGATTGGGATATAACAGAACGGCCGGCCCGGTGGTATTGAACTGAACAAACCTGACGGGAGAATAGGTAGCGCGCCCATCTATATCCACCTGCCGCAGCCGGTAATAATTAAAGCCAGAAGTATGGGGAGTGGTATGGATAAAACTATATTCCGAGGTAACATTACTGTTGCCCTTTGCCGGTATGCTACCGATATCGGTAAACTGCCTGCCGTCGGTAGAATACGCCACCACGAAGTAAGCGGTATTGACTTCCTGCAGGGTGGTCCAGTACAACCTCACCTGCCCGCCCGCCGCCATGGCCGTAAAGCTGCCCCAGGCAAGTGGCAGCACCGATGTTTTCTGCACCGTTACGGCATTACTGCCATAGGCAAGATTACCCAGCGAAGACGACAGCTGTATATTGGCAAAAGGCCCTGTTATGGTGCCCGAAGGAAAGCTAAGCAATGTATACACGGTGCCTATCGGGTCGGCCGCATGGTCCGTTACCCGTAGGGTAGCCCCCGTTACATTGGCCGTAAGGGAACCGACGGTAGAAAACTGCAGCTGATCGTAATTGGTGCCCGCCACGGCGCCGGTAGTGGACACCTCCATATCGATAACAGGAGATGCGCCGGTGACAAAGCCAGGATTGATGATAAGCGTGCCCGGCGAGCTGCCCGGCGCAATAGCGCCGGTATTCAGCGTGGTATTGGAAAAAGTATATTGCCCTATACCCTTGATGGTGCCTGTATTGGTGAATGCCACGGAAGCAGTTACCTGTGCAATGCCCGACGCATTCGACTTATACAGATATGCACCGGCATTATTGATAAGCACGCCGCTGCCGGTACTTGCAATAAAGGCGTTGGCATTATAGGAAATATTGATAGTCCCGTAATTGCTGGCAGTGGCATTGTTCAGGTTCCAGGTAAAATCGATTAGGTTAACGGTGCCGTTATTGGTAAGACTGGCATTCTGGATATTGCCGGTGCCGCTGATATTCATCGTTCCGTTGTTGGTGGCATTCACCGATAGTATACCCTGGTTTCTCAGTATAAAAGTTCCGCCGCTGTTGTTTTGTATCGTGCCTGAACCGCCAAGCGTGGCGTTTATCGATACATACAGCTTGCCGTCTACCGATATATCCGTACCCGCGCCGTCGTTTAATGTAAAGCTGGTGGCGGTGCTTCCATTAAAAATAGCCAGTATGCCGCCGCTTTCCACTACTACCTGGTCCATGGTGGTACTGGTATTTGCGCGTATGCTGTCGCCGTTAAGAATGGTCATCACGCCGCTGCCTGCATCGGGCGCGGTAGCGGCGGCCACCCAGCTGGCGCCATTATAGGTTTGCCAGCTCGATGCATCGCTCCATAAGCCGGTAGGCGATACATTGCTGCGGTAATCGCCGGTGGCGGCGGTAGCCGTGAGGTTAAATATATTTTTGGCCACTACCCTGTCAAACAGGATACGATGGCCCGTATTGTTAAAGTGCACATTGTCGCCGGCAGAGTAGATGCCCAGTATGGTAGTATCGGCGGGGTTAAACATACCGTCCCAGAAATTGAGGGTATTGGCCACGCCAAAACGGTTGATGATGGAATCCTTTATATCCGCCAGTTTGCGTTTAACCGCAGACGTGGCAAAACTGCCGTCGGACCGCGGCTGCGTGGTAGTAATAAAACATTTGTTGCCGGTTCTCGTGGCGGAGTCATAAATCGTTTGCAGGCGCGCCATGATTTCGGCAATGGAATAACCGTCGTACCCGTTGGTGGGAAAATTTACAATGATACACCCGTTGGCCGGTGTGGCCAGATCGCTCAGCTGGTTGACGGCCAGCGTTACATTGTGCGCCGCATCGGGCGAAGGGCGGCCACCGGGCGGCGTATAGCTGGTGGGCATACCGGCATACACCGTTGTGCCCGATACGGCCAGGTTATACGTTGAATCCAGCACCCCCAGCTGGTATTTATAATAATAATTAAACCGGTTTACCCAGGCGCTGTCGGCCGGTGAAGCGGCCAGTCCTGCAGCAGTAGAGGAACCGATAACAGCCATCTTCCTGTTTTGCGAAAGCACGGACAAAGCGATAACCAACATCGAAACGATGCAAAGGAAAAATTTCATAAGTAGTCGTATTTAAGGACTACTAGTCGTAAACGCCGGCACCAATAGTGGGATTAAGCAGGAACAGGTTAGGAAGGATGAATAACTACGGGTAAGATAACAAAAATTACCGTTCCGGCCAAAACAGCTGAATAAAACGCTAACCCTCACCACCACCCGTGGCTGAATGAGTTGTTAATTTAGCATCTCCCCTTAGTCATAGCACCGCTCCTGCCCGCCGGAAACACATCACACCTTCATTCGCTGGTATTCTTTAACCTTTAAATATTATCAAATGAAACATTTGTATTGTTTGCCTGTCACTTGCTTTTTATTTTTATCCTGCCTCTTCTCTTCCCGGCTGCATGCGCAGGCTACACTTTCGGCCACGGCCAGCTCGGGCAGCGCCTATCCTGTTATTTCCGCCGCGGGTTTCGGCAATGAAAACCCCGACTGCGTACACGGCTCCTTCGGCCCCCATGTTACCCAGGCCTTCGATGCCACGCTGAACAAAAACGTGTTTGTCTTTCACAGCCATATCGTGGACGACAACGATCGCTGTATCAACACCGACCGCGTTCGCATGGAAATCAAGGGCGGCGGCAGCTCTGAAGAGCAAACACAGGGACAAACAGCTTATTTCCGCTGGAAGTTTAAGCTGGACGCCAACTTTATCGGCGGCTCTTCCTTCTGTCATATCTTCCAGATAAAGGCCGTCGACGGCGATGCCGGCGCGCCTATTATTACCATCACCCCCAGGGCCAGCATTCTCGAAGTGATACACGATGGCGGCGACGAGTCGGGCTCCGTCGACCTGGGACGCCTCACCTCCGTAAGCCTCGCTCCTTTTAAGGGCGTATGGGTGGAAGGTTATATAAAATATACCAGCAGCGACAACGGCTCTTTTGAGATCACACTCAAAAGAATAAGCGATGGCGCTACCCTGCTTAGCTACAGCAAAACAAGCGGTATCGATCTCTGGCGCACCGGCGCCTCGCGCAATCACCCTAAATGGGGCGTATACCGCTCCAAGAACAGTACGGGCATTCGGGATGAGCAGGTACGCTTTGCCGATTTCTGCATATCGGAAAGCAGCGCTGCACAATGCCCCTCCGATGCGGGCAGCGGCGGCGGTGGCGGCGGATTTTCGGGTTTCTACCGCATAACGCCCCGGCACAGCGGCAAAGCGCTGGTAGTACAAAACGCTTCTACCAGCAACAGCGCGGCCGTAATTCAATACACCTATGGCGGCAGCGCCACCAACGACGAATGGCAGCTGTCCGATATTGGCAGCGGATACTACAGGATCATCAACCGCAACAGCAGCAAGGATATGGTGGTACAAAGCGCTTCCACCGCCGATGGCGGGGCTATTATTCAATATACCTACGGCGGCAGCACTACCAACGACGAATGGCAGCTGGTAGATAATGGCGGCGGATATTACCGCATTGTCAACCGCAACAGCGGCAAGGTGGTGGAAGTAGTGAGCAGCTCTACTGCCGATGGCGCCGCGGTAGACCAACGCACCTGGAGCGGCGGCGAAAACCAGCAATTCCAGCTGGAAAGTATCAGCGGCGCAAGGATGGCCATCGCCGGTGCGATACCTGCTACGATGAAAGAACCGTTGGTATTTCCCAACCCGGTATCAGGCGCTGTTACCATCAATATGTACCTGGAGAAGGACGGGCCTGCCAATCTCACCCTGTACGACCAGGCAGGAAGGGCCGTAGCCGTACTGGTAAACGAGCACCTGCAAAGAGGCATGCACAGCATTCCCTTCAATAAAAAAGGGCTGGCAGCCGGCATATACATCGTAAGGCTTCAGCAAAACGACCGGATCATTTCCAAACGGCTGGTAAAACAATAACCATTGCGCATTTCACCCCTTCTATTGTCGTATTCACACCGCTTGCAGATCCGGCGTTCGCTGTAGGTTTACAGTACGAAAAAACAATCAAATCAACCATTTTAAAACAACCATTATGACAACACTTACCTACAGTCCCGATCAAACCAAGGGCTTGAAAAAGGCAAAAATCATGTACTGGGTTTTTACTTCCATTATCGTATTATTCGAAGGGGTGGGCTCACTGTTTTTCAACACGCAGATGGCCATAGATGGCATACGGCATATGGGCTTTCCCGATTATTTCAGGGTAGAGCTGGGCATCGCTAAAATTATCGGCGGCATCGTGCTTATCGTACCGGCCATACCGGCGCGGGTAAAAGAATGGGCTTATGTGGGATTTGCCATCTGCTTCTTTTCTGCCTTTGTTGGAACCTGGGCGATAGACGGGCCGCTGAATGCATTGTTTCCCCTGGCATTCCTGGGCATCCTTGCTGTTTCGTATATTTATTACCATAAAACAAAATAACCAACAGCATAGATAATAGAACGCCCCGTAAATAATATACGGGGCGTTCATGTATAATGATAACAAACCAACGCTAAGGGAGAGATGACAACCATCATCCATCATCTATCAACTAAATATGCACCGGCACCAGCTGCGCGCCCGGCACGGGCAATTGTCCAATCTTCGTCTTCACCGAGTAAAAATGATTGCCATACTGCATCACAAGAACCGGCACGATAATAGCGAGAATAGTATACATAATAAGCGTTTTTAGAGTTATGAATAATAAGCGTATTACAGGGTAGCCATAAAACCCTCGTCCTGGCCTTCAAAATAATAACGCGTAGCAATAATGTTTTTTACGTGCGCGCGGGTCTCGGCAGGAAGATATGCCTGCAGTTTCCAGAAATCGCGGCTACCCGATTTGCGGATGGCTTTGTACACAGGGCCGGGGCCGCTGTTGTAAGCTGCCAGCACCAGCAGCCAGTCGCCAAACTCACGGTGCAGGTCACGCAGGTAGATAGCCGCAGCCTGGGTGCTTTTATACAAATGCTTTCTTTCGTCGTTGCCACGGGTTACTTTCAGCCCCAGCAGCTGTGCTGTTTGGGGCATAAACTGCCAGTAACCTACAGCGCCTACTCTTGAAACGGCATTGTATTTCAGCTCAGACTCTACCACAGCCAGGTATTTTAAATCGGAAGGCAGCTTGTATTTGCTGAACATAGCGTCCATCACCTTAAAATAAGAGGTGTTGGTCTTCTTGATTTTTTGCAGGGTTTCCCTGTTTTCCTTTACATAGCTGTTCATATAGCGGGTAAATTCCTGCTTATGCTTGCTTTGGCCCACCTTTGCGGAATGACCTGAATCAAAACAAATAACCAGGTACTGCTGGTGACAGATAGCGGGAACGGATACAAACGATAAAAGAATGAAGCCGAACACTGCTTTGAGTACAATTGATCTGAACATTGTTTTTAAGTTTACGGATAAAACAATGCCGACCCAGTAGAATTGGATTCGAGAGGTTACAAAAAATGCATAGGTATATTGGGGAAAAAGCTATTCGTATGGTTCCGGGGGTACGGTGTAAAAAGGCTTTTCAGAAACCGGAACACGAGATAGCAACAAGTGTAAGAACGGGTCAAAGATAATACGCCGCACCAGAGTTAGGTAGGTAATTCTACGATGGGGAACTACGTAAGTTTCTAAGTCGCCGCAGGTCAACCAGTTAAAAATGCAGAAAAACAAAGAAAAAAACAGATGGTCGATTCTGCCTATACATAAGCGGTTAAATTCTTCATAACTCATTCATTATCTTAGTCTAAAATTCAAAGCCCATGACCCGTTCCATCGCCTTTCTGATGCTGTTTTTTTCGCTACAGGCAGAGGCCCAGGACCTTATACGCGACTATGTAAAAAGCAATACCGCCCGGCTCAGGGCCATCGACCCCGACTCAACCGATTATTCCGACCTGGAGCCTATCGCCCGGGCCATCGGCGATGCCCGGATGGTCATGCTGGGCGAGCAGGACCATGGCGACGCCCCCGCCTTCCTGGCTAAAACCAGGCTGATAAAATACCTGCATGAAAAGAAAGGGTTTAACGTGCTGGCCTTTGAAAGCGATTTTTTCGGCCTGAATTATACCAGCGCCGCCAAAAGCGTGGAAACCATCGTACAAGAAAACATCTTTCCCATCTGGACCGGCTGTAAAGCCATTGGTCCTTTTTTCGGCCATTACCTTCCTGCCGCATCCCGCGGCGCTACGCCCCTGCTGCTATCCGGTTTTGATAACTCGATGGGCTCCCTATTCCTGATGCCCTTATTCGATAGCACTATCCGGCAGTTAAAGCTGCCCGTTACCACCACACCAGAATATACGCAGGCGTTACAACCGCTGCTGCTGAAGTGGTACGCACATATAAACGATACCCTTGTCAATAACAAATGGCTTGCCCTGCTGGCCACCATAAAAGAGCAGCTCCTGCAAAAGCTGCCGGCCGATGATTTCTGGTGCATGGTAGCCGATAACCTGGTAACGGAAAATATTTGTTTCCAGGGCATCGGGGATCATAAAAAATACCTTGCAACGATGAACACGCGAGATAAGCAAATGGCTCTTAACCTGCAATGGCTGTGCAAAAAGAAATACCCCGCCGAAAAGATCATCGTATGGGCGCACAATTATCATGTATCGAAATACGGCGGCCACTATAAAGAGGATTACGTAAATGCAATGAACAGCATGGGCAGTGTATTTACCAGCGATACCACCCTGCTGCGGCAGACCTATATCATCGGCTTCACCTCTTACGAGGGTACTGCCGGCCGTCTGTCAAACAAGCCACAGGTGTACAAAGTGACCAAACCCCTCGGCAATAGTTTTGAAAACTGGATGGACCCGTCGTGGGAATATGCGTTCACCGATTTTACCCGGTACAATGCGGCACACCCGGGCAGCGTGGATTGGTTCAATATGTCGGGCGCCGTGAAAGGCAACCTGTACCATAAAAACCACGAAGCCCAATGGAACCGTATTTTTGACGGGGTATTTTATATAAGGAAGATGTACTCCTGCATCGGCCTTTGACAGGCCGGGAAAACGACGAACCGGGGAAAAAGAAGTGGGACGTACTGGATTCGAACCAGTTACCCCCGCCATGTCAAGGCGATACTCTAGCCAAATGAGCTAACGTCCCTTAAAAGAGGGCAAATATAAAAAATAAAACCATGCTTCGACCGATAGATAACTATTACCTGCAGCAAAACGAGCCGCATAAAAGCTGCCTGCAGTTCCTGCGCGCCTTCATCCTTGCGCAGGACAGCCAAATCACCGAATCCCTGAAATATGGGATGCCCTTTTTCTGCTATGGTAAAAAAATGTTCTGCTATCTTTGGGTACATAAAACGCTCCAACAGCCATATATAGGAATTGTAGAGGGGAAAAGCATCCATCACCCGGACCTCATACAGGAAAAACGCGCCCGAATGAAAATACTGCTGGTCGACGCCGGCAAAAACATCCCCACCCGGAAAATCAAAGCCATTTTAAAAGAAGTGCTGGCATTATATAAATAAACGCCCGATACCGTCAACGTTTATGCTGTCAAAATACGATATAGATAAGCGTCTTTACCTGGCCGCGCTGGCTATTCTGGCATGGACCGCCGTCGTATTGCAGCTGTACCTGATACTGGCGCACCGGGTAGCTTCGGTGCCGGAAACCATCCTGCGCTTCTTCAGTTTTTTTACCATCCTGACCAATATACTGGTAGCATTGTGCTGTACGCTGGTGCTATTTAAACCCGGTTCCGGCTGGGGCGCTTTTTTCGGACGGCCGCAAACAATGACAGCGCTCACGCTGTATATAGCAGTAGTGGGCATTATCTATAATGTCATACTTCGCATGCTGTGGAGCCCCCGGGGATTGCAGTTCGTGGTAGACGAGCTGCTTCATTCGGTCGTGCCACTACTGTTTTTTTTATACTGGCTTTTCTTCGTACCCAAGAATGCCCTGCACTGGAAGCATATTTTTCCCTGGCTTCTCTACCCCACCCTCTACTGTGTTTTTATTCTTGTGCGCGGCGCTTTATCGGGATTTTATCCATACCCGTTTGTAAACGTACATGAGCTGGGCTATGGCCCGGTATTGCGCAATGCCGCCGGCATCGTGGTCGTATTCCTGCTGATCGCTGTCGTGCTGACGGGCGCAGCTAAAATAATCGGCAGAACGACCGGCAAAAACAATTGATTTTGTACCCGCTACAGGCAGGCGAAAGCATGGCGCGGTTATTTCAATTCACATTATTCACCAATAACCTCCTTGTTTATGTTAACCAGAAACGAAATAGCCCCCGACTTCGAGCTATTCACCAGTCCTGATCAGAAACTCGCCCTGCGGCAGTTCAGGGGCAGGAATGTGGTGCTGGCTTTTTACCCGGCCGACTGGAGCCCGGTATGCGGCGACCAGATGAGCCTGTACAATGAAATGCTCCGGTTTTTCAGGAAGTACAATGCCGAGCTGCTGGGTATTTCTGTGGACAGTAAATGGTGCCATACCGCTTATTCGCAATCGAGGAACCTGCATTTTCCCCTGCTGGCCGATTTTGAGCCCAAGGGCGCCATAGCCCGTAAATACGGGGTGTATGATGAGGCGGAAGGCGCCTGCCAGCGGGCCCTGTTTGTGATTGACGGCGAAGGCGTTATCCGCTGGAGCTATCTCTCACCCGCTTCTATTAATCCCGGCGCAGACGGCATCCTGCAGGCGCTGGAATCAATCACCCATAAAAAAGATCAATATGCCCCAGCTGACACCCCCGGTCAATAAAAACGACCATGCCGAAGGCGAGCCCGACGCCCCGCTGACACTCACCGAATACGGCGATTTTGAATGCCCGCATTGTGGCGCCGCTTTCCCTGTGGTAAAAAAGCTGCAAAAACATTTCGGGTCGCAGCTCCGGCTTATATACAGGCATTTTCCCTTAAGCAATGCGCATCCGCATGCTTTTGCCGCCGCCATAGCAGCGGAAGCCGCCGGCAGGCAAGACCAGTTCTGGCCCATGCACGATGTGATTTTTGAAAACCAGCAACAGCTGAGCGACTGGGCCTTTCATGCTTTTGCCAAAACACTTGGCCTCGACGCCCACCAGTTTACAAACGATATGCAGGACCCCGCCCTGGCCGACAAAGTGGAAACGGATTTTGAAAGCGGGGTACGCAGCGGGGTAAACGGTACGCCCGGCTTCTTCCTGGGCCGCAGCCGGTATAATGGCGGTTACGATTATGCATCGCTCCGGCAGGCCATAGAAGAGCAGCTGGCGCATGCCCTGTAAACTACCTGCCGGGCAGGCAGGCGGCGACTGCCATTAGATCACGGGCATTGTTTTTGCGCCTCTACCCCACATACCCAACCTATACAAAGACAATGGCAACGGATTATTATTCCATCCTGGGCATCGATAAAAAGGCTTCCCCGGACGATATAAAAAAAGCCTACCGCAAACTGGCAGTAAAATACCACCCCGATAAAAATCCGGGTGATAAAAAAGCCGAGGAAACATTCAAACAGGTGAATGAAGCCTACGAAGTACTTAGCGACGAAGAGAAGAAAAAGAACTATGATCGCTATGGCGACCCCCGCGGTCCTATGCATGGACAAGGCCAACCGGGCGGCGGCCAGCAGCGGCCCGGCAGCGGGCAATCGTATCATAATGAAGGCGACCCTTCCGGCTTTTTTGGCCAGGGCGAAGGATTCAGTGATTTCTTTGAATCGTTTTTTGGCAATGCACGGGGCGGCAAAGGCAGCGGCGGTCGTGGTACACGCGGCGGACGCAGCGCCGATCTGCATGCAGAAATGACCATAACGCCCGAAGAAGCATATAACGGTGCGGCCAAAGTATTTGGCATCAACAATAACAATATCCGTATCCGCCTTAAACCCGGCACCTATGAGGGACTACAGGTGCGGCTTCCGGGCAAGGCCGGCGCTGCCGATGGCAAAACGCCCGCGGGCGACCTATACATCACCATTCATGTGGCCCCGGATGCGCGGTACGAAATTAGCGGTGAAAACATACAGCAGAAAGTGTCCATCGATTTGTTTACCGCAGTGCTGGGCGGCGAAAAAGAAGTGACGACACTGGCGGGTACCTTGAAAATCAAGATACCTCCCGGCACGCAAAACGGCAAAATCATGCGCCTAAAAGGAAAGGGTATGCCGGTATACAATAAAGAGGGACAGTTTGGTGATCTCTTTCTCAGCATATCCGTGCTGATACCCGACAAGCTCACCGAAGAACAGAAAGCGCTGTTCAGGCAATTGCAGGACAGCTTCAGCCAGGCCAATGCCAGCCAGCATTACGCCTGATATTCTATCACGCTCAACAGGATGTGTTATGCAAACAGAAACCTTGTTACAGCCCATCTCCCGCAGCGATTTCCCGGATGATTATCCGGGCTTCGATTGGGAAGACAGCCTGGCGGCTGCCCATCTTACCCATTACGCCCGCCGGCTGCTCGACAGTGGGCTGCATGAACCGGAACTGGAAGACGCCCTGCACAAGGCCATCATTGCCTGCCGCGCGGCAGGCCTGGCAGTAGGAGAAAATTTCAAGGCCGTTTTTGTTTGCTCCACCGCCTGTACCACCATCGACTGGCTGGTATCCGACCTGGGGCTGCAGCTGATACTGCTCAATGCGGATGTGTCCAACCCGCTGGTGGCAAAGCTGCAGGTGCAGGTGCTGTCGGTATTGCATGGCGACGAATGACGGCTATGATCACGTTAAAACGAACAATATGGAAACATTAAAAAATCTCATCGATTCAGAACAACCTGTGTTAGTCGATTTTTATGCCGACTGGTGCGGGCCCTGCAAGGCGATGGCGCCGGTAATACAGCAGGTGGCCGGCCAGGTAACCGGCAAGGCAAGAATTGTAAAAGTGAATATCGATAAAAACACCGATGCAGCACATCAATATAATATCACCGGCGTGCCCACCTTTATCCTGTTCAGAAAAGGCATGGTGCTGTGGCGCCACTCGGGCACAATCGATTACAGCTCCCTGCTCAAAGTAATACAGCAGCGCACGGCCATGACCGGGCAGGTATAGTTATATGTTTTGTTTGAATGCTTCTATTTCTTTTATAAACGTCACCGATTGCACCACATAGTTCCATTCGGGACCATTAAAAAGGAACCGGAACCATTTCCTGCCGGCGTTTTCATACCGAATATTCCGGTATAGCCATAAGGCCAATAAAACAAACAGCAGCGTAACAGGCACTGAGCTGAGCCAGAACCAGGCGCTCCATCCTTTTACCCATGCAGCGGAATATAAAAAGGTAGTATAAAAAGGCATTTGTAAAAACAGGATGCGCAACACGCGTAAAGTAGCGCCCTGCAGGTCGGCCAGCCTGAGCTGTGTGTCTACAATGTTTTCGCTGTTATTGATACGCCGTATCAGCAGCAGCTGCCGGATATATGCCGCGATGGCATACAGGTTGAAAATAAAAAGGGCGCCGGCAGAGACCGGGATAGAAAAAAACAGCCGGGGCCACGACAGCGAATGCACAAAAAGATAGCCGAGCAGGACTGTCCAGGGCAAGCCCAGCACAATCACCATGATTTTAAACAAGGCCAGCCTTCCCAGCTTTGACTGCATTTTACGGCGTTGCAATGCTTCAAAACATTGCAGGTTCAATGCCCACGATTGCAGGTTCAGCACCCGGGCTTCTTCCAGCCGGCGGTCATAGTCTTTCCAGATGTTTTTTAATTCATTATCGTCCATAGCACATTATTTGGAATGATTTGAAAACTCATTTTTCAGTTTGTCTTTAATGCGGTGCAGCCGGGTAGCGGTATTGGTTTCGCTGATACCCATGATCTCCGCTATTTCGCTGTAGCTCTTTTCTTCCAGGTATAATAATATCAGCGCCCGGTCGAGATCTTTGAGGCGGCCGATGAACTGCTGCAACAGGTGCAGGCGGTGCTCCGTTTCACTTCCTGTTGAGATAGTGTCTTCTATATCCATGTCTATGCCGGTGAAAGGCACAACGGCGGCAGCTTTCTTTTCCCTGCGATAAAAAGAAATGGCGGTATTCAGCGCCACGCGGTACATCCAGGTCGTAAACTTACACCCTGCATCGAAGCGATGCACCGATTTCCACAACTGGTAAATGATTTCCTGCGCGAGGTCTTCGCGGTCGCTTTTATCCCGGCAATACGTATTACATACCTTGATAATAATTCCCTTATTGTTTTCTACCAGTCGTAAAAAGGTTTCCTTGCCCGGGGGTGTTTCCATTGCGGTTGAATAAGCTGCTGTACTATATTATTCGCAGGAGTGCTTCAAAAATCACACTTTTTGGGAGAAATAAAGGAAACAAAAGCATAACTGGCTATGATACAGGCCGTTTTACCCTGCCAAACCAGCCGTTCACCGGTTATCCGCACCGCCTGGCCGCCGGCCGATTGCGCGGTATATCCGAACCCTATATCTTAGCCGGGTAATAAACCAACTTCAATGAGCACACAAGCAAACGGCGCTATCCTGCAGGTGGAAGCGCTCAATGTATACTATGGCAGCTTCCAGGCAGTATGCAATGTTTCCTTCGAGGTAAAGGCGGGTGAAATATTCGGGTTGCTGGGCCCCAACGGCGCCGGCAAGACGAGCACGCTGAGCTGCGTGGAGGGACTACTACACCCGCAATCGGGCCATATCACTGTGGCCGGTTTTAATATTAAGGAAAAGCCGCTGCATGCCCGCGCCAATATGGGCGTACAGCTACAGGCCACCAGCTTCCAGTCGGAGCTTACGGTAGCAGAGATCATCCGCCTCTATGCCGGCATACATGGGGTGGGCATGCCCGAAAACAGGCTGCAACACATACTAAGCGATGTTAAGCTGGAAGAGGCGGCGGCCAAACGTTTTGGTCAGCTCTCCGGCGGCCAGCAGCAAAGGGTATCGCTGGTCATTGCATTGATACACGATCCACAGCTGGTATTGCTCGACGAGCCTACCACGGGACTTGACCCGCAATCGCGGCGACAGCTTTGGAAGCGCATAGAAGCCATGCGCGAAAAAGGGCATGGCATTCTGCTGACCACGCATTCCATGGAAGAAGCGGAAGCCATCTGCGACCGCATCGCCATCATCGATCATGGGCAGGTACTGACAACAGATACGCCACAGGCGCTGATTGATAGAAACCGCGATAATCCCGACGTTATTGCCGCATCCCGAAGGGGGAAAATAACACTCGAGGACGTGTTCATCGGCCTTACCGGCCACGCCGTTCGTTCATAAATTTTAATACAACTACAATCATGCAAACACAGATACCTTCTTCTTCCGCGGCTCTTACTTCGCTGCTGCGCGCCGATTTTACCACGCAGTGGCGTAATCGCAGGGCGGCTATTATGGTTGTCCTTGTGCCCGTGATCATCCTTATCTCATGGAAGGGCCTTGTAAGCAAATTGGGCGGCGGCTTTGTACTGGCCAACTGTATTACGGTGGGCCTGAACTCCATCGGTTTGCTTGGCTACGCCAATTCCGTGGCGCGTGATCGCGACCGCGGCATCTTTCAGCGCCTGCGGGTAGCGCCCGTACCCAACTGGTCAATTATGATCAGCCGCCTGGCAGTACAAATGGCCATGATCGTTATCATGACCGTGGCCGTATTTGCCGTCGGCGCTTATTATGACAAGATCATCATAAGCACATCCGGCTATATGCTCGGCTTTATATCCGCCATCGTAGGCGGGGCCGTTTACCTGGGCCTGGGGCAGGCCATTGTAGGACGCATAAAAAATGCAGAAACGGTGAACTCCACCACGCGGCTCGTATACTTTGTATTTATTATGGTAGGCATGTTTACCGAGTTGGGTGCGCTGCCTGATAAGATAACCACGGTCATGAAATGGTCTCCCTACGGTACAGTAAAGAACGTCGTCCTGGCCAGCATGCAGCCGGGGGCATGGAATAATCAAACAAGCATGTATCTGCTGGTAATGATTGGCTATGCGCTGGTGTTCTCTTTTTTGGGTATTAAATGGTTCAGGTGGAACAGCAGTAAGTAGATGATAGTGTGCTATTAACTTTCTTCATCATAATATAGCTTGTAATACTTCTTACCCGTCATTTCGTCGACGCCTTTTTCAAGCAGGTCGCGGCGACCATGGATATAGACATGAAAGTTCTTGTCGAGCTTTAATACGGTTTTAAATACGCGCTGTTGTTTTTTTACCGCCGAGAGGTGGATATCGAACTCATCCTCCATGGCAAAGTTGCGCGACGACTCAAAATTGCGTTTATAATCCATGAACTTGTCCACTACTTCCGGGTGGTGGATCACCTCGTCGGTAAACTCCTGCAGGCTGAACTGCTCTTTTGTTTTGAAGTAATCCATCGAGCGGTTGAGCATATCTATCTGGTCGCTTTTAGATACATCGAACTGCTCGGCGTATTCATTGGTCACAAAGCTCTTGCAGAGGTTCAGGTATTTATCGGTATGATGGTAGCTGTCGGCCCAGGGCTGTACCTGCAGAAAATCATTCATCCAGTATTGGGCGTCCTGCTGCTTATTGGTATTGTCTACCACGCATACCTTGTATCCTTCGGCGGTATTGGTCCTGAATACCAGGCAGCCTTTGTCGAGCTTATTGATATTGATGCCTTCTTCATGCATCATCTCCCAGTTGGGCCCGCTGGGCGCTATTTTAAGAAAGGTTTCTTTTGTCTCCGATTTAAAAATACCCACGGCAGGAATTTCATCGGCTTCGTACGGCACCTTGTCAAACAGCACCACGTACAGCTCGCCTTCCTTTACTTTGGCATGGGTGGATTTGCTGTAGAGAAACCGGGCCAGCAGGCGGGATTGTTCTGCAAAGCTTTCGCGGTCGTCGAAAATATGGCGTACGTAGGTATATGCTTCGTTCATGGCCAGGTCGCTCAGGTGCGTAAAGCGATACGATTCATTTTCGTTAAAGGCCCCGAGAAAATATTTGGTCAGCAGGGCGCTTACGATAGGGTCTTCCAGCGCCAGGGCCTGTTCAGACAGCCGCAGCTCTTCACCCCGGGAGGGGTTGCCCACTTTATGCACCATTACCTGTTGCAGCACTACGTCGTCTATTCCGGTCATATCCTGTTTTTTTGAGGCAGCGAAGATAAGGGAGGCGCCCCATTGTAGCATACTACCTGTAGTATATCCTCTACGCCGGAAGCAAACAAATTTATACCCCTGTATCACAGGAGGTTCTATTTTTTCCGGCTCCTTCGTGTCGTTACTTTATACCAGCAAACACATCAAATCCATTCACTGTCAAAATCCTGTAAAATGCCAAATCGCTCCAAACTCAAGATTTTCCTCGCCGATTGTTCGGATGCCCGCCTGGCCGGTAGCCGGAACCAACTGGAAAATATGGGCTATCCCGCTGTGTTTTCTTTTGCCAATCCCGACGCCTGCCTGCGGCGCATGCCCCTCAGGCCCGACCTGGTGCTGCTGCCCTGCCCGGTAAAATCGCCCCAGGGTATGAGCCTGCTCAGGAAGATACAGGCCTATAACCGTCAGACGATGGTGATGTACATAGGCGACGCTCCCGAAACCGGGCTGGAGCTGGCGATGCGCAGGGTGGAAAAAGCCTGCTCTTACCGGAGGATGAAGGAAACGATAGTAAGGAAAATAAAGGCGTTGGTCCCCAACGGCCTGTTCAGCAAACACTAAACACTTCAATGGCCGCCTACGGCGGCCAGCACGGCCTGGTACCCGTTTTGGTACATCAGCGTTTTCTGCTGCGGGCTAATCTTCCGCACACGCGGCGACAGATGCGCCGTGCTGATATACACCGTCCGGCCTCTTTCGGCCTGCAGGTTGCCCGCCCCGTTCAGCGTTTCAAAAGCAATGGTATAAAAAGAACCGATATACTCTTTCAGGTTGCCGATAGGATACGGCGCCAGCAGCGAGTCTTTGGCATAGTTGCTAATCTGCTCCGGTCTTTCCAGCTTCAGACCCAGGGTATAGGGATTGGCAATGCCCTCGCGGCAGCATACATGCCGGGGACTATGCGGGCAGCTATCGAATACCCCGATGGGATAATTGAGCAGCAACCCTCCATCCACCCATACATGGCAGCTGGGCGTTCCGCGCACGGAACGAAGCCGGTGATAGTCATCATCCATCAATACCGCTTCAAAATACAGGGGAACGCTCATGCTGATGCGTACGGCCGTGCTCAGGCGCATGCCGGGTGTGGTAGCGGCACTGAACACCGCCGCCTGCTGCCGGCTTAAATCGGTGCCGGTGCAATAGAATTCCTTAAAACCCGGATGATGGTCCCGTATCGCCGCCATACCGGCAAAACTGGTATGGGGGTCACCCGTTTTGGCGGCCACCAGCCGCTCCACCCATTTCTCAAACCTGTCGCCCCGGTACCAGCCAAACCGCTTACGCAGCCGGTGCTGCCCACCGATAAAAAAATACCGGCCGTCGTTGAACGATTGCAGCTTCAGCGATCGCATAAGAGAATCTATTTCGCCGGCCGTATACCCAAGGCTGACCATTAAGGCCGCCAATGCACCGACCGACGAGCCGGCGGTACGTTCTATGTCTTTTAACTTCCCGCGTTCCTCCAATGCCTTAATAGCGCCGGCATAGGAAATACCGCGGATACCGCCGCCCTCAAACACGAGGTTCTTATATTGGGCGGTGCTGCGGGGGCCACAAAGGGCCAAAAAAAGAATAGCTGTACACGTGAGCAGGTTTTGCATGGATGTAAAGCAAGGCATTACCGGCGGCTTTTTATAGCCGCCGGCATTTATTAACAATATTATTACAGTTGAGGGGCGCGAATGGCTACCGGGCGATAAAGAAAGCCCGTTCCACCGGTGTGGCCGATTGCAGTTTGCCGCGTATGCCATACTGCCATGCCACGACGGTTACTTTTACCGGGTACTTTGCAGCGGGCGGTATCTCGGTGAAGCGCAGGGTATTTTTATCCGCAACCGCCGGTCCTTCTTTTACATAGTAATATACCGGGACGCCGGCAGAGGAAGTGGCCAGCAGTGGCAGAGAGACGATCCCCGCTTTGATATTCTTTATCGCCGGGAAGCTGATTGTTTGCGCTGTACCATCTTTATTCTCCAGGGGAAACCGCAGGTCGAGCTGCTGAACGGCGCTTTTGTAAGTAGCATCTCCCTCATTGTGCGCGAGCAGCCAGGTATCGTTGCTGCGCCTGGGGTTGTTAAAGCCCATCCGGTAAAAGCTGACCTGGAAAGTAGTGTCATTGATTTTCTTTACCGGGCCGCAAATACGGTCGATATGAAGGGGCGTCGCAGCAAACGTACTCACCGGCTTCATCCGTGAAGTATCGGCAAAAAAAGCATTGAGTGTAAAACTGATACCATCGGCCAGTGGCATAAACGGTAACTGGTAATTGCCGTGTGTTTTTTGCGGCTGTAATAGGTTGCCCTGTTGCTTAAACCCGATATGTTGTTCGATCTTTCCTCTTGCATTGGCATAAAAGGCGCTGGTGGCCTCCGCCATTTCCTTATCGAATACCCAGGAGGCAAAGCGCCTGTCGCCCATATATTGTGCATAAGGAGCCGCTGCGGCGGTGGGAAGGCTGTCTTTATGCCACCTGTCCATCAACCATCCTTGTTGCGGCTTTAGCGGGCGCAGTATTACCGGCTTGTTCGCCGGCATCGATGGCGGCAGTCTTTTTTGCGCCGCTTTTTTGATAAACAGGCATACGTAGGCAATCATCTCATCGCTGTAATCAAAATGTCCATGCCCGGCATCGGCAAACAAAGAAATAACACTGGCGGGATGTTGGGCGATATAGTCGAATGCCGGTGTAATCCTGTCTTCCCACCATTCATATTCTCCCATGATGAACAAAGAGGGCACGCCATCGATATTCCTGTTGCCCCAATCGGGATTGGGACGGCCGCTGCCGGTAAGCGGTGTTTGCGGCGCATCGCCATGAACGGATACCAGCGCAAGGGTCCTGTTGGGATCCCAGGCGGCAAAATTCCAGGGAAAGCTGGCCAGTGCCGAATGGCCCATCGGAACAACCGGCGCGGTGGCCAGCTCCTTATACCCGGAGGCATCGGCCAGCCCTTTCATCATATAATTAAAGTCTGCCGGCGCATCCTTATTGAAATCGAATACCAGGGTCATTTTGGGGGTCACCCATACTTCGGCAAAGTCAAGCGCTGTCATTGCCTGGCGAAAGAGGGGGTTCTCCAGCATCCCCTCTTCTATCATATTGTGCTGGGTAAATACAACGCCTCTTACTTTTTTACAGTGCTCAGGTATCCATAAAAAAGCCTGCGGGGGCGCATTGGTTTCATCGGAGACCACGCTGTCTGCTGCTATGCTCCATTGCCATACCTGGGCCTTTAGCCGGTGCGAAGCGCACATTACCAGCAACAGGATAAAAAGCAGTGGTTTCATTCTTTTCATACACAGCATAACCATACGGCGGGTTTCGGTTAAAACAGGGAAGGTAGCCGTTCTTACGGCAGCCTGCTCCAATAAGCCTTGTTTTTCTGTGCAAACGTTGGCACAGCAAGGGAATACACTGTTTACCTGTTTATCGTAATAACAGTAACCGAAAAAGGTGTAACGGTGATGGCATTGGTGGTTAGCGGTCGCTGCGCCACGGGGTTTTCGCCGGTGGATACATCCACATATTGTACCTGGCCGCTTGTAACATCTGCCGGCAAATCAAGACGCACTTCTTTATTTCTTTTATTGATAAGCAACAGCTTCCTTCTCCCGCCGGTTATAAAAGCCTGTGCCGCGATATCGGGCGTATTGACGGAAGTGGTTTGCAAACTATCGCCCGGGCCGATATGGTCCCTTAATAGTTTCAATACCCAATAGCGGGCATTGGGCTGACCGTTTTTCCAGTTCATCATGCTTACATCGGGAAACTGGGTGGGATAACCTACCAGCTGTGATTCGCCGGCTACATCGATACCCAGTTTGGTAAGCTGCAGGAAAACATAGGCATACATAGCGCCGGATAAATTCCAGTATTCGGGCGGGATAACGCCGGTATAATCACGGTTGGCGATGATGGAGCCTATTTCGTTGATTTGTGTAAACACACCGGGAGCAAGGCGTTTGCGTATGTTCTCGATATATCTTACGCGATCAAGGAATCCTTCGGCCTGGTCGAAAAAGGAGTATTGCCAGCCGTCGGACGATTGATCGGGCGAAGAAGGACGCGCATAAAAATGATAAGAAATCCCTTCAAGCGGAACGCCCGGCCGGTGGTTCTTCGGGTTCAGGAAATGTTCAAACCAATCGGGATTGGTTTCGTAGGCAACGGATATCCCCACGAACTTCGTAGCGGGGGATATTTTTTTCAGCTCCGGCACGATGGCGTCATACATTTTTGTATACAGCTGCGGGGATATTCTATGCTCCAGGTCGGGTTCATTCAGCACTTCCCAATAGGGAAATATATAATGAAAACCGGAGGCATGAAACTTACCCAATTCGTCGGTGAAGCCTCCTTTGGTATACCAGCTGAACAGCCGGGAAAAATAACCCGTTAATTCTTTCATGGTGGTATCGCGCAGCTCGCGTCCCGGGTTATAATCCCAGAAAACCTGGTCGGGGTCTGAAGGCACTTCCACCGGCTTGTTATTTTTAAACATCCACACGGGTATCGTGCTGAAGTTCATTACAACGGCATGGCCTTTCGTGGCTTCCATAAAGTCCTGCACATAGGGATCGGCATGGCTGAAATCCCAGAAGGTTTCCGTTTTGCTGGGTTCTTTCAATTCTGCTACAGCCGCATGCGGATAGGGAAACCAGGGTACAAAGCGAACATATTCGCCTTTCATCTCTTTCAGTGCGGTAAAGCTGCCTGCATGGATAGGCGCATTTCTTTTCAGCATCGGGTTGACCACCACCTGCAGGGTAGGCGTCGTTTTTGAAACGCCGGTCGTTTTATTCCAATCGATGGTGACTTTGTTTTGCGCCTGCGCAGGCGGCAGCGGAAGGCAGTTCAGTAAACAAAGTATGAATAAGGAAGACAATTTTTTCATTTGGCTAAGCATTGTACCGGTTAAAAAAAGCAAAAGTTACATTATTCAGCCAAAATAAGAAGGATAGTATTGCTGTTAATCCTGTACCGTCCTGTATGGACGGGGCATATAACCAACCTTGTCTGTCGGTACCTGCTGCATGGGCCGGTAAATACGCATTATCATTTTACCAGCAACACCGTTCCGCGCTCTACCGCTGCCGGCAAACCGCTAAAACGGTAGCGGCAGCTCCATACATACACATTGGTGGCCTGCGGGCTGCCGTTTATCCGGCCGTCCCAGCCGGCGTTCCGGTTGGTGGTACGAAAAACCAGCTGTCCCCAGCGGTTGTATACCATAAACTCGTATTGCAGCAACGGCCCGGTTACAATGGGCCTGAACAGTTCGTTGCTGCCATTGCCGCCGGGCGAAAAAGCATTGGGTATTTTTATGCTCCGCTCGCAGCCGCGTTTTTTGGCGCCGATAACGATGCTGTCCCTAATTGTACGGCACGAAGTGCTGACGTCTACCCAGTAAATACCGGGGCCGCGGGCCATCAGCTCCGGGGCTGTGCTGCCATCCTGCCAGCGATAGCTGAGCCCATCTATATGGAGGGTATTTTTGAGGCTAAGCGAATCGAAAGAACACATCTCTGTGTCGTTAGGCAGCGCCACCTGTGGTTCGGTTGCGGGCAGCACCTGTACGCTGGCCTGCGAAACGCCGCATGCATTCGATGCCTGCAAGGTATATTTTCCCGGGCTGCTCACCAGGTAATTGGGGCCGGTGCTTCCGTCCTGCCATAGCCAGCTGGTAATGCCCGCGGGATTTTTCGGCGCCAGCTGCAGGGTGCCGCCCACGCACAGCAGGGTATCATTGCCCAGCGAGGCATCGGGCGAAGACAGGATAGAAAGGGTAAAGCTGGTATCGTGCCCGCAATCATCGGGTACGTTATGATACCGCACGGTATAGATACCCGAAAGTTTGGCCAGCAGCGTACTGCCGGTGGTTTTTGTGCCGTTGGGCAGCATCCAGCTTATCTCCGTTCCGCCTTTAATACCTCCGCCGGCAGCCTGGAGGCTGACGCCGGGATCGGAGCAATACGGCGGCCCCGAAACTACCGTAACCAAAATGGACGGATTGATACACGATGGCGCATTGCAATGCTCGGCATAGGTAGAGAGGCCGTACGGCGTATAATTCACCCCTGAAGAAACAATCGTATAGTAAGGCGTGGCATCCGATTGTAAGGAGACCGGGTCTATCCTGTACAGGTTATTGTTGTCGGTAATATACAGGAAGCCATCGCCCATCGTAAACAGCCCAAAGCCATTGAAATTAACCGTGCTATTAACGGTCACCGCCTGTACGCTGCCATTGGCAGGATTGATCATGGCCAGTTTTCTGCCGCCGCAGGCGAGGTATAAATAGCCGTTGAGAAAAGTTAAATCGCCGCCGCTGCTCAGGCTGGCGGCACTGAGGTTGACTATCGGCGTTGCCTGGCCGGTGGCAATAGAATATTTAATCACATAAAGGGTGAATGGGCTACCGGGAGGTCCCGTCGCCGTCAGGTAAAGATTTCCTTTGTCGTCGCCCGTCATCGCATTGGCAGGCAAATAACCAGGCACCTGCAATAATGAAAGTACCTGCGCCGTATAGGGGTCCAGCTCAACGATACCGTTTCCGTTCATCGCATACAGCCGGCCGTTGGAGCCCCAGGCAAGGTCAGCCATGGCCGCCACATTGCCTACAAACCTCTTTGTGCCGGTTTGCGGCTCTATCCAGTAAAGGGCGCTGGGAGAAATACCCCAGACAATTTTGGTAACAGGGCAGCCGGGCGTAGTGGAACTGTAATAACAGGTAAAATCGTTGTCGTCGGTCAGGCCGTTGCCATCATCATCGATGCCATTGCCACATACCTCTGTAGCATTCATGCGCGGGGTTTGCTGGTTAGCCCGTACCGGTACAGGCTGGGCCACAATAGCAGGAGACCAGGAAGGTATAGGCTGGGAAAAACAGGCAGTGGCCGCCAGCAGGCCGCAAAAAGACAGAACAAGGGTTGCTTTATCGTAGGAAGGCATAAAGTGGCTGAAAATAGGCATAAAAGTAAATGTTCCTCCGCGTATTGCGTGCAGATAGTGACAACCGGCCGGGTGTTGGCGTTGCACGGAAATTGCTAAAACTACCGGAAGCCTACCGGCAATAGCGCAGGGCCTCTTTTATTTTGAGCGTGCTGCGCCTGGTAAGCACTGCCTGCAGGGAGCCTTCGTCGATAGAGCAATGGCGTGGCCGCGCCGCCGGCGGCATGGCCAGCGTTTCCTGCCGGACGATTTTTAGCTCTTCATAGTGCTGCAGGCCATAGTCGAGCAGCTTCAGGATGTATTCCTTATTGAGGGCGGTATCGCAGGCTTTGATACGAAGGCCGGTATCAAAATAGATTTTATCGGCGGGGTTCTGTCCCTGGCCCGTGGTATCGGGAAAACCGGAATTACCGTACAGGTTATCGAATCCTACTTCATAGTAAGTGGTATCCTTCGATATTTCCATATCGAGCTTGATGGAAACGGTTGATTTGGGGTAGTTTTTGAGCAGGTAGCAGTTACACAGCCAGGCTATCTTATTAAAAGCGGCGCTAACGCTGGTATCAAGGCTGTTATAGTAAGTCACCTTGTCCATTTCTGTTATAATGGTCTGTGCAGAAGTATGCAGCATGACCGGTATAACCGTCACTATTATAAGCAGTAGTTTACGCATAGCCCTTTTTTTCGCCTAACCAGATGGGCGTGCAGTTTGGTTAGCCTAAATATAACGCTTTTTTGGCTGATTTGCCTCAACTGTCTTACCATCTCATGGTCTTTTTTTACGGGTATACGATGTGGTGCAGCAGCGCGGGCAGGTATTCGAAATCGTTGGATTTATCGAGAAAATAACTGGCGCCCAGGCGCCGTGCCATGGTTCGGTAATATTCGTCGGCCTGGTTGGAAAACATGACGACGATAATGTCGTCCTGCAACGCCTTAATGGTACGCAGCAGCTCAAAGCCGCTTTTTCCGGGCAGGTTGATGTCCAGCACCACGATGCGGGGCGCCTGGGTGGCCATAATACTGACGGCCTGCCCGTAATCGCGGGCCTGCACCAGGGGTAAAAGGATGCCGGCTTCGTACAGCATGCCTGCCAGCCTTTCGGATACCAGGCTGGAGTCATCTACCAGCAGGATGTATGGGTTTTCGTGTTCCAAGGGGTTACGGGTTTCTATTGCAAAGAAACAACCTGCGGAGGGGCTGTAAAATAGACCGTTACGCCAATCGGGCGTAGGTGCGGGGGACCATGAAAAAGTAGATTTTATACGACAGGCTGTAAGACTCAGGACTCCTCGTTCTGCCTGGGCAGGGTAAAGGAAAAGATGCTGCCGCGGCCGGGCACGCTTTCTATGTTCATCTGGCCGCCATTGCGGACCAGGAACTCCTTGCAGAGCATCAGCCCCAGGCCGGTGCCCGACTCATTGGCCGTGCCGTTGGTGCTGTAATAATCGTTTTTATTTATTTTCCGGAGGGTCTCGGCTGTAATGCCCACGCCCGAATCTTCTACATATACTTCGATAAAACCGGGCATCTCGCTCATGCCG
>Ga0307508_10001017_pt1 | contig 32617 bp, 34 predicted proteins | sample 9_EM_MG_FD_203089 | JGI IMG/M metagenome (GOLD analysis project Ga0307508, IMG submission 203089) | Populus trichocarpa ectomycorrhiza microbial communities from riparian zone in the Pacific Northwest, United States - 9_EM | ecosystem: Host-associated > Plants > Roots > Unclassified | place...
GTGTGGCGAGTGCGTCGCTCTATCCGCGAGTCAGTCTGGGGGCGAATCTTGGGCTCGCGAATAACGACGTTCTGAAGGGCTCGAACGCCGTCAACTTTGCGCTAGGCCCGTTGATCTCATGGAGTTTCCCGAACCAGGCGGTGGCACGCGCGCGCATTGCGCAGAGCGACGCCGCTGCAGCAGCGTCGCTCGCCAGTTTCGATGGCACCGTGCTGCGTGCGCTGAAGGAGGTCGAGCAGTCGATCAGCGCCTGTGACGCAGAGGCATCGCGGCGGTCCGCGCTTGCTGCCGCGGAGGTCAACGCGACCAAGGCCTACCGCTTGTCTGGTCTGCGTCAGCGTGAGGGCGCATTGAGCCAACTTGATCTACTGGCAGCCGAACAGACGCTGCTTGGCGCGCGTGCCGCCCTCGCTGCGGCAGACAGCCGCATGATCGATGCGCAGATATCGCTGTTCAAAGCATTGGGTGGCGGTTGGCGGGAAACATCAACCCCTCAATAGCTCGAGATTGGCGTTCGACCGTCAGCATGACGGCGATGTTGTCGCCGCTAGCGATCCCGGTCCGGCCAGGAGAGCTGATCCTCATCGCCACGGCAAGCCAGGCACTCCCGGAATTTGAAGCTGTCTTGTGCGGAGTCGCGATCGTCTCTCTCCAAGGTAAGAGCCCTGCCTCGGGCACAGTGCCCACAGCATCGGTCTACTGACGACGGGTGCGAAGCGACCGCGGGTTTGTCAAAGTTCATTCGCAACGAACTCGCTTGTCACCGGAAGGCACCGAACATGACCATCACCCGCACACCTGTGCTCTTCATCCATGGACTTTGGCTGCATGCGAGCAGTTGGGGTCCCTGGCTTTCACTGTTCAGTGACGCTGGCTACGCGCCTTTGGCTCCAGGGTGGCCAGGCGAGGCCGACACCGTGGCTGTAGCCCGCAGCAATCCAGACATCGTCGCCGACAAGGGAATCGATGACATCACCGCGCACTTCAAGACGATCATCGAAGCGCTGCCAGCAGTACCGATCCTGATCGGGCATTCGTTCGGCGGTCTGATTGCCGAGAAGCTGATCGGCGAGGGAATCGGGCGAGCCGCAATTGCAATAGATCCGGCACAGATCAAAGGAGTCTTGCCGCTGCCGTTGGCGCAGTTGCGAGCGGGGCTTCCGGCGCTGGGCAACCCATTCAACAAGAGCCGTGCGGTCGCACTGACCGCGAAGGAGTTCCGCTTCGGCTTCGGAAATGCCCTGATCGAGGAGGAATCCGACGAGCTCTTCGAGAAATGGACGATTCCATCGCCGGCGCGCGGATTGTTCGAGGTCGCGTTCGCCAACTTCACGCTGCACTCGGCGTCAAAGGTCGAGACCGCGAACGACTCGCGAGGACCCTTGTTGTTGATCTCGGGAACAGCGGATCACACCGTGCCGGACGTGACGACCCGAGCCACGTTTCGGCAGTACCGTGATTCGAGCGCCGTCACCGAACTCAAACAGTTCGAAGGACGAGGGCACTCGCTGACCATTGACGCGGGCTGGCGCGATGTCGCGACAGCATGCCTGTCATGGCTGAAAGACAAAGGGCTGTAGCCATGGATTCCGGCTCATCGAGAACGGAGCGCCTGTCATGAACCTTGCACTGGCTCGTTACGGAGCGACAACGAATCGAGTGTTGCCAACTCTCGCTCGCGCTGCACCCACCGCAGGCAACGCAGGGGAGCTCGCACAGTTCACGGCCCTGGTGAACGGCTTCCGCCGTACTGGCGGCCTGGCCAGCAGCGATGAAGTCTTGTGCTGGTTGAGGCCGCACGCCGATCAGCCTATCTCGGTGCTTGCGCGGTGGATCGTGACACGACAGGCCGTGAGCTTCGAGTGGCAGGGTTGCATCTTTCTGCCCGTGTTTCAGTTCGATCGTGAAGACATGGCGTTGCGCGCAGGTCCACGGGAGGTGGCCCTTGAGCTGCGCGGGGCGTTTGACGACTGGGATGTGGCCTACTGGTTCTCACAACCAAACAGCTGGCTGATCGGTGTCGCGCCCGTCGATCTGATTGCAACCGATCAGGCAGCAGTGCTGCAGGCTGCACGCGCGGATCGCTTCATTGCCAGGGGTTGAACAGCGCCAGGCGAAGCCATCACTCCGACGTCGAGACCTCCATGCCACTCACACCACCTGTCACCTCTTCAGACCACATCCGCGGTGGTCCGGCCTGGACTGTCACGCTCGTGGAGTACGGCGACTACGAGTGCCCGGCCTGTGGCCAGGCGCACCTGGTTGTTACGCAGCTGCAGAGTTTGCTTGGGTCGCAGCTGCGTTTCGTGTTCCGAAACTTCCCACTGAAGAATACTCATCCGCACGCCGAGGAAGCCGCGTGGCTTGCCGAAGGCGCGCGAAGCGCAGGCGAGTTCTGGGGTCTGCATGACCTGCTGTTCGAGAGCCAGGGCCAACTTGATCGGTCAAGCTTGGCGCGCTACGGCATCGCGCGTGGCATGAGCCAGGCGCAGGTGAAGGCAGCCCTCTCGGGAATCTGGCATCGGAAGGTGGCCGACGACTTCGGCAGCGGGGCGCGCAGCGGTGTCACAGGAACGCCGACCTTCTTCATCGACGGCAAGCGCTTCGATGGCGACTGGAGTCTTCCGGGCCTGCTTCAGGCGCTGGAGGCAGCTGCTGCTTGAGAGTCGATTAACCGGGATCGTCAGGGAAGTCACGGCACAGGCTGCCGAGCATGGCGACGACGTCGAGCTGTCGTCTCAAGGTCACACCTTCGTCGCTCCGCTTCTTCCGCTGCGCCCGACGAGGTGTTCACCAATGAACCAGCTCTGTAGTTCGTTTGTGCGCACGATGTCGCTGACGATCAGATCATTGGTCCCGTCATCACCATCCTCGGCCGCCTGGCGCGCCATGGGTCTCGCCTCGGACAGGATCATCTCGTGCGAGGCGAGCAATCGTTCCAATTGGTGGATGGGATCTTCACGCCCACGCGGCGCACGGGCGATGCTCGACTCCTCAACGACGTCATGGGCGAGTGCAATAGCCACCCCACCGAGCGTTTGAACTCTCTCAGCGAGTGAATCGATGAGATTCAACTGCTCGCCGTAGTGCTTGTCGAACAGCAGATGCAACTCGTAGAAGGTCGCACCTGAAGTTTGCCAGTGTGCCTTCTTGTAGAGATCGCGCATCGCCATTGCATGTGCGAGCAGTCGGTTCAGCGCAGACACGCTTCGATGCCTGACCTCCGTCGGCAGGCCGAGCCGAACCGGCTCGAGGCTGCCGTACTGCTGAATCACGGGGGAGCTTTCGATCGAGGGAGTGGTACTCATTGACATTCCTTGTCGGTAGACGGTCTGGCCGATGGGCCTGCGATTGATCTCGCGTTCGTGATCGCAAGCAGTAGCGGGAGAGGTCGACCAGGCCGAGCGAGGACGGTGTGTCGCGACGATTCATGCTGTTGCTCTGGCCATCGTTCAGAACGGAAGCAATGGGCGTGTGTGCTGCACGGAGATCCAGTGTTCGGTTGTGAACGCATCGATCACGCCGTCCGTTCCAAAGCGACCCAGTCCGGAGTTTCGCTCTCCGCCAAACGGCATCGTCGGCATGTCGATTGCGGAGACATCGTTGATGTGGGTCATGCCGGCCTCGATTCCATGCGCGAAGCGTGCACCACGATCGAGGTTGCCGGTGATGACGGCGCTCGACAGCCCGGCGTCGGTGTCGTTGGCGATACGCAGTGCGTCGGCTTCGTCCCCCGCGCGGATCACCGGTGCGATGGGGCCGAAGATCTCGTTGCGCGCCAGTGCCATGTCAGACCTGACACGATCGAAGATCTGCGGAGGCAGCGTCAGGCCCTCAGGCGGCTGTCCATAGACGCGGCGACCACCCTCGGCAGTGGCGTGTTCCATCATTGCGAGCAACTTGTTCAGCTGAGCGCGGTTGATGATGGGACCGATCGCAGTTTGAGGATCATTCGGGTCGCCGACCCTCAGCGAACGCACGCGCTCGACAAATCGCTCCATGAACTCCTCGTACACGGCGTCCATCACTACGATCCGGTTGGCGATGATGCAAATCTGTCCTTGGTGGAGAAACTTGCCGACAGTCGCGAGGTGGACCGCAAGATCCAGGTCGGCGTCATCGAGCACGACCAGCGGCCCGTTGCCACCCAGCTCGAGCATCGTCTTCTTGATCCGCGGCCCGGTGATTGCTGCCTGGCCGATGTGGCGGCCAACCGCCGTGGAGCCAGTGAACGAAACGACCCGAGACGCGGGGTGTTGGACGAACGGATCCCCGATCAGCTTCGATGGCCCAACCACGACATTCAGTACACCTGGCGGCAATCCTGCCTCCTCGAACAATTTGGCGAACAGCAGCCCACCGGTGATGGGCGTCTCGTTGGCTGGCTTGGCAACGACGGCATTGCCGAGTGCGACGGCCGGCACCATCGATCGCGTACTGAGGTGCATGGGCCAGTTCCACGGACTGATCACCGCGACGACACCGACAGGCTTCCGGTAGATCCTGTTCTCCTTGCCGGGGAAGTCGCCGCTCAGGATCCGTCCATGTGCTCGTGAGGGCAGGGTGCTCGACTCGAGAACGATGGCCCGAACCGTGCCCCATTCCATCTCGGCTTTGATGCGAGTGCTGCCAGACTCGCGGATCAGCCACCGCACGATCTCTTCGTGTCGAAGTTCCATCAGTTGCGCGACGCGCCGCAAGATGTCGGCGCGCACAGCGGGCAGGGTCTCAGCCCACTCCCGCTGCGCGGCCTGGGCGCTTCGAAAGGCCTCGTCGACATCGGCGACGCCTGCCTCGGCGATCTCTGCGAGCGGCGTGTCGTTGAACGGATCGGCAACCTTCAGGGTCGTTCCTGCGGCGCCAGATCGCCACCTTCCACCAATGCAGAGTTCGCCAAAGCTGTACGGGAGGTGGTCGACGACCGGGGGAGTGCTGGCTGTCATTGCGTTCTCTCTTCGTTCGTTCGTGGAACGTGGGTTCGGCCGTGTCGTCGTCAGTGGTCGACGGTCAGCACGATCTTCCCGCGTGGGCAGGGGCGCAGGCCGTCGAGCATCTCGTGAGCGAGGCGGGCGTCCTCCAGCGCAAGCACGGGACCCACATGCGTGCGCAGGCCGCCTGAGTCGATTTCGCCGGCGATGCGAGCCAGAAGGGCTGCCGTCACGTCAACAATGAAGAAGACGCCCCTGACGCCGGCTTGCCGTGCAAGCGTCTCGTCGAGGGGTGCGACCGCGGAGACGAAAGCGCCGCCGGCCTTCAGCAAGGGAAGCGCGCGAGCCTGCAGTGCAGTGCCAACCGTGTCTATGACCGCGTCGACGGGTCCTCCGGCAAGTTCAAAACAGCCTGTGCGGGCGTCGACGACTCGGTCAGCTCCGAGGGTGTGCAGCCGATGAAGCTCACCCGGCGACCCGGTGGCGATCACGTTCAGACCGCGGCTGTGTGCGAGTTGCACTGCGAACGCGCCGACATTTCCCGAGGCTCCAAGAATGAGGACGGTTTGGCCTCTTGCGAGCCTTGCGTGATCGAACAGCATTTGCCAGGCGGTCACGGCGATCACGGGCACGGAGGCAGCCTCTGCGAAGCTCAGGACAGTAGGCTTTCTGGCGACCATGTGATTGGCCGCGACCGCGAACTCCGCGTACGCGCCCGTGAACTCGGCGTTGGTCACACCGAAGACTTCGTCACCCGTCTCGAACGGCGAGTCGCCCGGACCTATCGCCTCGACAATGCCCGCTATGTCGGAGCCGGGTGTCACGGGCAGTGCTTCGGCGGTGACCAAGGCCGATCGTCCGGTGCGGACCCACGCGTCCCAGGGGCCGACGCCGGCCGCCTTGACGCGCACCAGTACTTGGCCCGAGGCGGGGACAGGACGTTCGATCTCTCGACAGACCATGACTTCGGGCGGGCCAAAGTGTTCGAGCCGAATCGCTTTCATCTGCGGCCGAACCGTCGGGGCAAGTGCGTCTGGTGCAAAGAGATCTTGGGCTTCCATACGTTCACGCGCTTTCGGGCTTCTGTTGGTCGATCAGGTGTAGTCATTCAGGCGTCTTGCGGAAGCCAATGGACAGTCGGTTGTAGCTGTTGATCACGCCGATCGCGAGTGTCAGATCGACCAGTTCCTTCGGCTTGAACTGGGCAGACGCCACAAGATAGTCGGCGTCCGGCGCACCGCTCTCGGAGATCAGCGTCACGGCTTCCGCCCATCGGAGTGCGGCTTGCTCTTGTTCGGTGAAGAGGCCGGCAGCCTCGCGCCAGGCAGAAAGCATCATCAGCTTTTGCACGGGCACGTCGGCCTTCAAGAGATCGCGCGAGTGCATCCCGATGCAATAGGCGCACCCGTTGATCTGCGAGACGCGCAGGTACACCAGATCGATCAGCACGGCCGGCAGACCGGACTTGCTGACCACGTACTGGTAAACGCCGCCGAGGGCACGCATGCCCTCTGGTGCGAGTGCTTGATGGTCGAGACGTTGGGTCATGGTGGGCTCCTGTCAGTGGGGATCGAGGGTCTTCAGCGGCGCGCCTGTCGTGGAGACAAACACCACCAGCAAGCGAGCTGGCTCTGAGCCGCTGGTGTTCTCCGTGACCTTGTGGTGGGCGCCGGGGGCCTCGAACCAGTTGTCACCGGTGCGATAGACCTTCGCAGGCTCGTCGTCAAGTTGGCTGCGGACACTACCGGCCAGCACGTAGGCATAGACGAACGCATCGCCATGGCGATGCGGTTCGGCTTTTGCGCCGGGTGGGAAATTGACAGTCACGGAAGTGAAGGTTTTTCCGGGCAAGTTGGCGATGGGCTGTTGCAGCAGCGGTGATACGCTTTCCGCAGGCGCCGCGGCATCGTGTGCGAGCACCGACGCGCAGATGCAGGCAACTGCGACAGAGACAACTCCGTACTTTCCAAGTCTCATGATGTTCTCCAGATCATCGGAACGAGATCGTCGCTCGCACGGGCGATCCTTGCTTTGACGAACCCGGCGAGTCTTGATGAATTCGGTCATCCCATATGCATTGCGGAGTAGATGCCAATGGTGGTTGATCCGCGGACACCGGCCTCAAGTTCAAAGCTGGCTCATGCCACCATCGATGACGAGTTCGGTACCGACGATGAATGCCGCGTCTGTAGACGCGAGGTAGAGGACAGCACTGGCGACTTCTTCAGGTGTGCCGAATCTCTTGAGGGGAATCATCGCCTGCAGACCCGTGACAGCGTCACCCGGTTTTGCAACCGGCGTACCGAGACGCGCATGCAGTGGCGTGTAGATCGGCCCCGGACTGACGACATTGATTCGAATGCCGCGTTCGATCAACTCGGCCGACAAGGTCTTCGCGAGCGAGATCAATGCTGCCTTGCTGGCTGAATAGACGCTTGCCGTCGCCATACCGATATGAGCGTTGATCGACCCGGTCAAGACGATCGCCGCATCGCGGTTCAGCAACGGCGCAAGAGCCTGGATAGTGAAGAACGCACCCTTCACGTTGATGTCAAAAGTCTCGTCCCACATCGGCTCGTCCACCGCGGACAGTGGCGCCATCTTGGCGATTCCGGCATTGATGAATACAGCGTCCAGCGAAATGCCTTTGCGCAGCAGCATCTGAGCCAACTCCTTGTTGGAAGCTGTGTCGCCGGTGTCGCTGCGCAACGCGATCGCGCCCGGGCCCAATCGTTCCTTCGCGAGGTCGAGCGATCCCTGGTCACGACCCGTGATGACGACACGTGCGCCTTCCCGCGCGAAGCCCAACGCTGCCGCAAGACCGATGCCGCTGTTGCCGCCGGTGACCAGCGCTGTCTTGTTTGCGAAGCGAGTCATGATGAGGTCCTTGAGATTGAGTAGGGGTGAGGCACGGAGACGCGCTGGGTCGCGCTTTGGATCTCGGCATGCGAGGTGGCGGGATACCGATCGATGGCCCCGGCCTGAGGGTTCTGCAGGGTCTAGTGGATGAGAAATTCAACCAGCTTAGGAACGACCTGTTCCGTCGCTTCGTCCATCAACCAGTGACCGGAGCCTGGGACCACGACACCCTCAACGTTTGCGGCGGTGAGTCGGGCTTGATTGATGAGGAACTCACCCGAGGCCTTCTCGCCGGTCAGTACAAGCATCGGAATCTGCAATGGTGTCTTCGCGTACGCTGCGAATTCATCGGCATCCTGTGGAAACGCGTGGAAGACCTCGAACCCTGAACGCATCGCGCCGGGTTGGGCGTACGCCTTTGCATAGATCTTGCGATCGGCTTCCGATACCGAATGTTTGGGATCCGCAGCGAAGTCGTTCCAGAAGTGCTCGAGGTAGATTCGTTCTCGACCCTTGACCAGCTTGAGCGGCGTATCCCCATAGAAGTTGAAGTGCCACTTGTCGCGCAGCAGCCATACGTTCTGCCATTCGCCCACACCGGGCAGGAACGCGTCCATGAGGACAATGCTGCTGACCTCATCGCGGTACTGTGCGGCGTAAGCGTACGCAACCATCAGGCCGATGTCGTGGCCGACGATCTTGATCCGATCGAAGCCGAGCTTTCGCACCAACGCGTGGATGTCCTGTGCCATCACGGACTTGGTGTAGCCGTCGCTCGGCTTGGCGGACTGCCCGAAGCCTCGAAGGTCGGGCGCGATGACCGTGTGGTTCGCCTGGAGTGCCTTGATCAAGGGTAGCCACATGTGGCTGTTCTGGGCATACCCGTGCAGCAGAACCACAGGATCACCCTGACCGGCGGCGAGATAGTGCAAGCGAACGCCGTTCACGTCGGCAAAGCGGCTCTGCGGCGATTGCGCCAGCGCACCGCCGCCGAGCAGAGACGTGACTGCAAGCATCGCCGCGGTTTTGCGAAGCCATGCGGTCATGGCACGTGCAGCGGCCGCACATGTGGGGCTCCCCATGGCGGTGCGGACGCATGGGTACGGGAGCAGGTACCGAACGTAGGCGAGAGGGGCTTGCTTTGAAATGATCATGATTTCCACCGGGTGATTGATGACAGACACCTCCGAATCGACGGGAGGTTCGACCGCCCAAGAGTGCGGCGCGGCGCGGCCAGAGGCTTGGACTTGGTTGCTGCATCTGGCCTTGTCTTGACGCTTACTGCACTCAGTCGTCTCGGGCGTGACTTCAGGGGTGTCACCCCCAGTCGAGTCCTTCGATCTTCGGTGGCGCGCAGACGCCATCCGCGGATTCGCGTATTGAGCACACTGGCTCCAACCGATCTCACCAGGAGCAGCGACCATGACAAACCTATCGAATGCGACGACGTCGATCCCAAGAGATCTCGCGACTGTTCTGGTCTCGCACCCGTCCCCGCTGATCTCGGCTGGCTTGGTGTCGACCCTGAGGCGCATGCCCGAACTTGATGTTCGAATTTGGGATCAGTCCGAGGATCCGTGGGAGCGGACGACGTCCCTCGCCGGCATCGACGTGGTGGTCGCCGATGCCGAATTGCTCGCGCGTGGAGCGTCGAACACGCTCGCGCACTTGCGCATGAACACCACCGCCGCGCCCAAGGTCTTGCTGATCACGACGCGGGCAGGACGCAGGGAGATCCCGGTTGCCATGTGGTCCAGTGTCGGAGCTTGCCTGTCCATCCAGTCCGGCGAAGAGGAGCTCTTCGACGCCATACGCGGGCTGGTTGGCGGAGACGTCGCCGATGATCTCCCTATGGACACTGGTGTTGCGGCCGAGGCGGTCGATGATGCGCCTTGCCAGCGGCGCGCTCGCCCTCGGGGCGGCCTTCCTCCCGGTGCGTTGCGAAGGGTTCGGGAGTACATGGAAGAGCGGCTCGCGGAGAAGATTGAACTCAGCGACCTGGCCAAGATCGCCGGTCTGTCCGGCTGCCACTTCTCCAGGGCGTTCAAGCAGAGTGTGGGAACACCACCCCACCGGTACTTGGTGATGCGACGTATCGCTGCCGCCGCTGAACTGATCAGGACGACCAACCGTTCGATGACCGACATCGCGCTGGAGGTCGGCTTCTCCGACCAGAGTCACTTCACCCGGTCGTTCTCGGCCGTGACAGGAGAGACGCCGTGTGCCCTTCGGCGACGGCATCGATGACGGAGCGATCTGGCTGGGCGAGCGTGGGTCATTGGATCGACGGTTCCCCTCCGCGTCGGCGCCGACTGCTCAGTGACTTGGCGAACGTGGTGGCTCAGCGAGTTCTGGTTCTTGACCAGGTGGGTGGCTTGGTCTCGAACGTCTGCGTCGTGCCCTCGTTGCACTGAACTGAGCTAACCCTGGTCGCTTCGAACGGCGCGCAGGGACGATTGCCCGCCGGGTCCTCGAGTTCGGGATGGGTCACCACTGCGTATGTTCCCGTCCGCCACACGTGCGCTGGTGTGAACTGCCAGGTGGATTCTCCGTTCTCAAGGCGTGCGACACCCGCAACACGGCGGTCATCCGGTCCGCGGACCGCGATCAGCGCTTCGGATGAAGAGGCAATGGGTCCATCGAGGTGCACGACCATGGGGAGGCGAGTACCTCGGGTCGGACGATCGAACGTCCACAGCGCCGGGTTCGGCCCCTCGGTGTCTGGCCCTGTGACTCGCCACGTCTTTCGAAGTGGCCTTGCGAGTGCTGGATCGTCGACCACCAGAGTCACCGTTGACCCGAAGTGCAGCGCGCGTCCGATAGCCTGATTGGCACCGACGCCTGACTTGACGCGAGCAGGATTGAGCAGGAGCGTCACCCGCGTGGCATCCGGGTTCGGGAGCGGGAGGTCGAGAAACACGTCCTGAAGGGCCTGCCCGTCCTCGCCGATCAACTTGACGCGATCCATGGGCAAGGGCTCCCGAAGCGGGCGGGAAAATCGGAGCTCGATCCGAAGCAGGTTCTCCGGCACGCTGGGACCAGACGGATAGGCATGGCCGGCGGGCTTCGCTGCCAACGCCTGCGCAGACGCAATCGGACCCGCAGTGAGAGTTGCCAGCGAGAGCGCGATCGCGTGGCGAAATGTCACGGAGCAGCTCGCGCCGCAAGGTCGGGGTAGCCTTCGTCGCCCCGCAATGTCCTGTGGACGTCACGGAAGCCGTCGTTTGGCTGATAGGTGAAGTCGGCAAAGTCGTACTCGTTGACAAAATCGCTCAGACGCAGGAACGCACCCTTGCGGATGGAGACCAGCTCCATCGCACCCGACCCTGCGTTGCGGCGAAGTGCCGCGAGAAAGTCCTTGTCCTGATTGGCGAGTTGGGCAATGCCGGCGATGGGGATGGGCGTCGACTTCAAGCCGAGCAGGGGCTCGCTTGGCCATTTGATGGGCGTCGCAAGTCCGGGCTAGGTGGACGCTTGCGCGATCGAGTCGACGGCCATCAGGTCCGCCGCCTTGTGCGAGTTGGCAAGGAGAACCACGGGGCCTTGCCCCGCATCGAAGGTCACCATGTCGACAGGTGCGCTGCCCCAGCCCAGTTCCGCGATCGTCTTGCCCACCACGTGTGCACCGTCCTTGAGCTCCTTGAGCGGGATCGTGACGAGTGGCGTGCAGGTGTAGGCAGCGACCAGGCTCGGCTCGCCGTTCAGCCTGACCACGACCATCTTCCGGATCGGTGCGCGGGTCTCCAGTTCATTGTGTACCGCGTGGTACATCTCAATGCTGGTCGAGGTCGTCGAACCGGTGAACGGGAAGTCGAAGACGCGAAGCGTCGAGGCGAAACTGGCGTTGGACAAGCCGGCAACGTACAGCTTCCCTTCGTAAAACACCATGTCCGTGACGGTGTAGGCCGCCTCGGGTACGTCACGCCAGAGACGCTTGTCGCTATCGGGAACGTCCTTGATCGCTGCGGACGTGTGAGGAAGTTTTGCGAGGTCAAAGACCTGGACCTTGCCGGCGGAATCGATCGAAACAAGCCCTGGCGACGGGGCCTTTCCGCCGTGGTCGACAGAGACGGTGACATAGGCGAGCCCGGTCCCCGGCCGAAAGGCCATGTCCTCGAATCGCACGGCATACGGTTGAACGCCCAACGCATGGGAAACCAGAGACGAAACGTCCTTCAGGTTGAACGGCTTGGCCGGCGCATCAGAGGCCACCGGAAGTCGCACCGCATGGATCTCACCGCTTCGCCAATCGGCGATGACGGCGGTGTTCGCGTCGGCGAACGTCATCGAGCCGACGGATCGCACCGGGCCAGCAAACGCGAAGGTCGCGCTCGTCGCCATCGTCAGAGCAATCGCGGTCCGTTGGAGGCTCTTGCGATGCAGTCGCTCAGCCCAACAGCCATCGAAGTCACAGACCGAAGCAGAGGTGTTGCGTGTGAGCAGACGTTGTGTTTTCACAGGGTGACCTTTCGGCGAGGGGTGGCTGATTCAACGACTGAATCGTCCTAGTAGTATTTGGCCCTCCCGTGGCCTACGAAGAGCCTCGAGAGGTGGGCAAATGCCTCGCACTGTGGGTAGAGAGCGGGGCAGGACCGGGGCCCTTCAGCCACCGGTTCGAAAGAACGCCTTGTTTGCGTCGAAGTAGGCCTCAGCCGCATCGTTCACCATCACATGAAACAGATCGTGAAACGTGCCGATATCGTCAGCGCTGCCGCCGTCTTCCATGACAGCCAGTACGCAACTCTGGCGCCAAACCGCCAGGTCCTGAAACGGGTGTCCGTGCATTCGCAAGCAGTGCGCCTGCACGGCGAAGATTCCAGCCTTGTACAAGTGAATCATCGAGTCATCATGCATTCCGTCCGCGTGTGCGCTCAGGCACCCGAAACCTCGGACAGACTGCGCGAGTTTTCGGGCGACGTACTGCGCGTAGGGCATTCGCCCCGAAGCGGGAACGTACTCGTCATCAGACAGAATGCAGCGAAACGCGGCCTCCACGAAATTCCGCTCGTCGAGCGAGAGGCAGGTACTCTTGTTCCGACGGCTTCGCTTGCGAGAGCCTGGTCGCGAACTCGACCGAAGTGCGCGAGTCGTCGTGGGGTGATTGCCCCAGGTGAATTGATGACCGGACATCGACGGTCGATACTTCCGTGCCATACGGTGGCGTGCACCGCATTCGATGTCCGTCCGACTCTCTGACTTTCTCATGGCTGCTCCGTGTTGACCGATGTCCGGCTTCCACGCGCGGGCTATCCGGCGCGAAGCGACGCGGCATCGGAGGTCACGAATCCAGGCACACGAGGCCGAGACGGTAGGCCTTGTGCACCGCTTCGGTCCGTGAACGCGAACTCAGCTTGGACATGATGGCGCGAACGTGTGTCTTCACCGTGCCCACGGTGACATCGAGGTTGCGTGCGATCGCCTTGTTGCAGTCACCGTGTGAGAGCAAGCCAAGAACCTGCATCTCGCGATTCGTGAGATCTTCCAGAGTGAGCGACTCGGCCAGGTGTGCTGCGACACCAGCCGAGATATGGCGTCGCCCGGCAGCGGCCGCGGAAAGAGCCGCGCGAATCTCTTCAGTGGTGGCTGTCTGGCCGACGAATCCGCACGCGCCGCTCTTCACTGCCTCTCGAACGATGTGCGGCTGATTGGCATCCGTCATGAGTACGGCTCGGAACCTCGGTGCCGCCGCACCAAGCGCCTCCATGAACTCCCGAATGTTCTGCCGACCGATGAACGGGTCCACAAGCGCAACGCCCTCGCGCGCAAGTGCGCAGCAGGCCAGAAATCGTTCAAGCGAGCAGGCCGTGCCGGCGAGACTGAGGCCTGCGGTTTCGGACACGAGTGACTCCAGACCGCAGAGGAGTGCGGGTGACGACGCCCCGATTACGACCATAGTCCGTAATGCGAAGCTCATGGGACATGCAGCAAGTGAGGCGGTGCGCTCTCTAAACATGCTCGCATCCCGAGGGCGTGGACCGTCGGCGTTCGATGAGTCATTTCGAGAATAGACATTCCAGCTTGGGATCGTGTCCGCTTCCAAGGACTGCGTCTGCAGATCATCCATGTGCTACTCCTGAAGTCTGGCAATCACTCTATGCTTTTGCCCCTCGAATCACCTGCGCAGTTATGACGTGCCTAGTACGAAACGTGCAGGGAGTGGTCGGAGATCCGCCGGCAGTCGGCGGATGGCGGCTGGTTGAGCCGTAGAGATAGAGCGCGCGCTGCCGTTCCACCCAATCTCGATCGAAAGTGAGAGCGACTGGCACGCCGGTGGATCAGGCGAAGTGCCTCGCTTGTGCCGAATTGATCCAGCAGGTCTGAACGAATGAAATCTCTGGCAACTCGTTGCGAGAGGAGGTTCAGATGCTCCAGCAGGCAAGCAGCCACAGGCAGTTGCGGTGGCTCCATGCGCCGCCTGCGCGGCGCAGCGCAGTCCTGATGGCAAGTCTGCTTGCTGCCGGCAGTGTTCTGGTCGCCGACTCTGCAATCGCGCAGCGCGGACTGACGCCGGCGACCGTGTTCATTCAGGCGGGGTCTGCTCGCCATACCCACGAGATCTCGACAGGAGTCACATGGGACTGGGCAAGGCAATGGACTGTGGGGGGCGGATCTCTGAGTGGCTACTACGAGACGTCCATTTCGGAATGGTCATACCCAGACACTGATGGCCGCAGGTCCGCATGGCTTGGCCAGGTCGGACTCACTCCGGTTTTTCGCTACAGGCCGGCAGGCGGAACGGCCGCCTGGTTCATGGAGGGCGGTGTCGGGATCACGTTCACGACAACGCTCTACGAGACGGAGCGAAAGCGATTTTCGACGAGCTTCAACTTCGGTGACCACATCGCGGTGGGACGAAATTTCGGTGAACGTCGCGAGCACGAGATTTCCTTGCGCGTCGAACACTTCTCGAACGCGGGTATCAAGCATCCCAATCCCGGCGAGAACTTTCTGCAGATTCGCTATTCGTATCGATTTTAGTAGCGAGTTTCGTTCGGTGTTCTCGTCACGATGGCACGTGGCCGCTGTCGTCTTTACAACTCATGCAGCCTTCAGGGGAGTTCGCCCGTGGTGTTTTCGATTGAACACAGCAGGACAGCCTATTGGGCGGACTTCGCTGTCTATGGCCTTACCGTTTTGGGGCTGGCCGTGTGCTTGCCCCTGTTCGGACCTCGGCAGCAGTGGACGAGTCTCGCCGCTCTCTTGGTCACCGGTGCAATGGGATGGACTTTGATCGAGTATGGAATGCATCGCTATGTTCTGCATGGACTGGAGCCGTTTCGAACCTGGCACGCGAGGCACCATGAGCGACCCAGGGCGCTCATCAGCGCCCCGACTGTGCTCTCAGCCGTGCTGATTGCAACGTTCGTATTTCTCCCCGGACTGCTGCTCGCGGACCGATGGCGGGCGACTGCGCTGACCCTGGGCCTGATATCCGGCTATCTGGTGTACTCGGTGACGCACCACGCCACCCATCACTGGCGCGCCGACAGCATTTGGCTGAAGCAGCGCAAGTTCTGGCATGCCAAGCATCATCACTCCTTGAGGCCTAGCTGCTACGGCGTGTCGTGTTCGGTCTGGGACCATGTGTTTGGCAGCACCGGACGGGATGGAGATTCAGCTTGACCGAGGTGGCGCTTGTTCTGACCGCCCCGATCGCTCGCCAGCACCAGCCCTGTCGCACTGAACAGATCCTGGGCGAAATGGATGGCATCGCGAAAGCCACATCGCGCGGCGATTTCTTCAGAGCCGACTTCGTCGAACGCGCGGGACATCAACATCCTCTTGGCGATTTCCACACGCGCAGCCGCAAGAACGGTTCCAAACGACTCACCAAAGCCGGCGAGAGCCTCGTGGAGAGTCTGCGCTTCAATGCCTGTTGCTGTCGCGACATCATCCGCGGTGAGCATGACCTCGGCGCAGCGTTGGGCAACGCAATCCTGGATGCGACTGCGAAGAGAGCGTGTTCCCGGCGTTGGGTGTTTGGTTTCCCCGCTCACGTGGAAGGCTGCAATCGCAAGCAAGGCCCCTACCTGGTCGGCGAGCACGTTTGCCGGAACCGGCGAGGTCGCTGCAAATTCCGGAGACAGCTGAGACACGAACGTCGAAAGGCCCGCTCCCCAACGCGACCTGAGTGGGATTCGGCGGCCGATCATGGCATCCGGCGTGTGTAACCATCGACGTAGCCATTCCTCGGGTAGATCGAGAGTAACGAGGGCATAGAACCCCACATCGAGCGAGTGCGCTCTGCGCGTGTCCATGAGCACTGCGTCGCCGGGAAGGAGTGTCGTGCGTTCGGGGTGTGTCAGGGTGCATGGGGAGGAAAGGTTCAGCATCAGGAAGTACCTGTTCAGTCGACTGCGGGAAATCTCGCGGCCTCCCCTGTCGACACGATGGGGCCGGCCCGTCATGCGCAAGAGCGAAAGCGGGCCGAGCTCGGTGATGGCGAATGCAGCGCTGAACTGCGACCGATTTCGACACGACACGCTCATCGGAATCAATGCCGAAGAGGCTGCCTCCATGTAGTAATCCAGTCGATCCGCAGGACGCACGTCATCGGTCGACCAGTGGCGCACTTCTGTCATTGATCGTTCAGACATTGCTTTTCGTGGTTGTGGGGTGGCGGACGTGACCTGGGCGGCAAGACGATGCGTCGAGGTTCTCTTGAGCCGTCGACTCGCGCGGAGTCTGCCCGCACCGCCACGGCGCGTGCGGCCCGTGGGTGACAGGCCGTGGCGGAAGAATGGCCCGTATGCGCCACGTGGCGGTCGCCTGCGTCAGGCAACGCGTGTCGCGGTGTAGAGAGGTGAGTCCCCGTCTGTCCGAATCAGGCCATTTTTGACACCCGGTTTGGCGCGCAGAGACCAGCCGCACCGGTGGCGTTATCTAGAATCGGGTTGTCGGAACTGAAGAGGCAAGTCGCCATGAGACGCCCTCCGGTAGCAGAGGTCCTTCGACACCCCACCAATGATGTCGTGGTGCCTCAACACGTCGAGTGCCACCGGGACGTGGAAGGACCGAGGTCACACGGAGGCCGGCCGCAAGTGACGTGCCGGGACTTCGACCGCCGACTTAGTCAGAGTTCATGGCATCGATGGGCGACTGCCCGCGCCGCCCTGGGTGGCCGTTGTCTACCCTGCGGTTCGGATTGGGGATCGTCGTCCCGCCGGCGCTCGATGAGTGCGGGTAGCTCTCTTGCCAGCAAACGTCTTCCGTTCCCTGCGAGGCTGTGAAGAGGCAAGCGATGGAATCGCCCGTGATCGCTCGTTGGACAACCGACGAAGTCTCGCCGACCCAACGATTTGACTACTATGCCGACGCGTTGGGTTCCGCCATGGTTCCGATGCAGGTCTCGAGTCACGCACCCGCAACCTTCAGGTCGGAGATGGAGGTGGCAGATCTCGGGGCAATGTCGGTCATTGGTCAGCGCGGCAGTGCCCACCGTTGCTATACCGAGCCGAGCGATCTGGACCGAAAGAGCGAACGAACCTTCCACATTGTCACCAACCTGGCGTCACCCTGGGACCTGACGCATCGCGGCAGAATCCGCCTCAGTGCGGGTGATGCGGTGCTGGTCGACACCGAGTTCACCCACAGCATCGAGATGGAGTCTGACTATCAAGTCGTGAACATCAAATTCTCCGAGAGTTGGCTGCGCCAGTGGGTCCCCGTTCCAGGCGCTTTGGTTGCCCGTCGGATCCCTGCCGACTCGGGTTGGGGACGTGCGTTGACATCGTTTGCGGCGCAGCTCTCGCCGAAGTTTGTGGTTCACTCACCGCTCCCACGATCTGTCATCGTCGACCACGTCGGCGCGCTGCTCGCACTCATCGCGAGCGAAGTGGCGAGCTCACCCGACAGCAGACCGGTACGCGGATACACCGCCATGCACGAACGAATCAAGGACTTGATGATTCAGCGATGCGCGGAGCCGTCGCTCGCCGCAGAAGATATCGCGACGTCACTCAGTGTCTCGACTCGCACGGTGCACCGGTGTCTCGCCGAATTCGGCGGTACTTTTGGGGCGAGTTTGATATCGGCCCGTGTCGACCTCGCCACGCGAATGCTCGAATCGCCTTTGTTCCGGAGACTCACGATCGCGGAGGTCGGCAGGCGCGCAGGGTTTGTGGACGCATCTCACTTCTCTCGCGTCGTGCGCGCTCGCTCAGGCGCGCTGCCTTCCGAGATCAGGGCGAGCCGCTTGTCGGCATCCGCCGATCGCAGCGACGAAGCGCCTCTTTGAGATGAGCTCTGCCACCCCGTCTTCCGTGTTCAGGTGGTCCACCGATGAGGTGCCGCCAAGTCAACGGTTTGACTACTACGCGGACGCATTGAGTTCTTCTCAGACACCGATGAGTCTGTCCAGCGAGAACCCATCGTCATTCATGGCCAAGATGGAGCTTGCAGAGTTGGGAGCCCTGTCCCTCATGCGTCAGATTGGCAGTGGCAACCGGGCGACGCGAGGGGCCCGTGATATCGCACGCAGCACTGAGCGGAGCTTTCATCTTCTCGTGAACTTGGCCTCTCCCTGGACGCTGGAGCACGTCGGCAGGACTCGACTCCGACCGGGGGACGCGATTTTGGCCGACTCAGCGTTTGGCTATGACCTCGATCTCCCCAGCGCCTACGACGTCGTGCATATCAAGTTGTCCGAGACCTGGCTGCGGCAATGGTTGCCCGCGCCAGGAGTGCTGGTCGGGCGCTCGATACCCTTCGACTCCGGGTGGGGCCGTGCACTGACTTCCTTCGTGGCGGAACTGTCTCCGAAGCTGGTGTGCGAATCCGTCCTTCCGGCCGCGGTCGTCAGTCAGCACGTCGGCGCCCTGCTGTCGATCATTGCCGATGAGGCAAGTCGCAGCGGCGAGCGGCCGACGCTCGGACAGAAGGGTCTGCGCCCGCAGATCATTGAATCGATCGCCCAGCGTTGCAGCGAAGGGTTTCTCACAGCAGAGTCAGTGGCGATGCCGCTTGGCATCTCCACGCGCACACTGCACAGGAGCCTGGCTGCGGTCGGATTGACGTTCGGTGCGGCGCTGATTTCTGCTCGGGCACAACTCGCCATGCGAATGATCGAATCGCCTTTGCACCGGCGCCTGACCCTAGCGGAGATTGGACGCAGGGCAGGGTTCCTTGACGCGTCGCATTTCACCAGGGTTATTCGCGCCCGCGAGGGTCAGACGCCCTCCGAGCTGCGCCGTAGTCTCGCTTCGTCGCGAAGCGCTGATCGACACCAGGGACTGGACCGGCATGAATGACCTGTTTCGCCCCGGCATTGTTCGTTGGTCCACCAGTGAAGTGCCGACGTCGCAGCGTTTCGACTACTTCGCTGACGCACTTTCATCGGCGGTTGTTCCCATGTGCGTCGACGGCAAAACCGAAGGTCAATCGGACAGTTTGTTCAGAGCCGAGATGACGATGGCCGAGGCGGGGCCGGCGACGATCATCCGCCAGACCGGGAGCGCGCATCGCTCGTATCGTCGCGCAAGCGAAATTGCCCGCAGCGACGAGCACGCGTTCCATCTGGTTATCAATTTGATGTCTCCGTGGAGGATCACCCATCCCGATCATGTCCACTTGAATGCCGGCGACGCCGTGTTGATCGACTCCATGCGGGGCCATGATTTGCGAATCGAATCTGACTATGAAGTCGTGCACCTCAAGCTGTCCGATGAGTGGGTGCGCCGCTGGATTCCTTCGCCGGCGACAGTTGTCGGGCGCCGGCTACCGTCGAACGCCCCTTGGGCACGTCCACTGGTCTCATTCGCATGCCAGCTGTCCCCGCAGTTCGTTGTGGACTCACCACTGCCGGTTCGAGTTGTCACCGATCAGGTCGGCGCGTTGTTGGCGCTAGTTGCCAACGAGGTGAGCTGCAATTCGAGGCGACCTGCACCGAGTGACTTCGACTGCCGGGCTCGCATCAAAGACTGTATCGCGCAGCGTTGCGCAGAGACCGCTTTGACAGCAAGCGACGTTGCGACGTCGCTCGGCATGACGGTTTGGGCGCTTCACCGGAGCCTTGGAATATTTGGCGAGACGTTCGGAAGTAGTCTGATGAAGGTACGGGCTGAGGTGGCGCTCAGGATGCTGGAGTCGGCCATCTTCAGGCAATTGAGCGTCGCTGAAATCGGCAGGCGGGCCGGCTTCGCGGATCGGACGCAGTTCGCGCGCGTACTTCGCACTCGATTCGGGCGGACGCCATCGCAGATCCGCCTGGACAACGCGATCCCGTTGATGGACTGACCGCGACACGACTTCCCATATGACCCGAAAGCAGTGGCCCGCAGTCGCCGCGCCTACTGCGTCAAAACTGTAAATCGAGCGCCTGCGGCGGATTTTTAGCGGCGTCTGACCGACTCGCCTCCTGAACACGCGTGCGAAATGCGAGGGGTCGGCAAGTTCGTGCGATGCCCTGCCTTCGACGCTCAGACCGTCGAGCAACGGCGAGCGGACGATGACACCGGTTAGCCGCTCGTTCGTGTGCATCGCAAAGATGTGCCAATCGACACAACGGTGTTCAAGACTCTCTCAAAGACTCGGTTGACCATGGCAGTGCGTCTCTCGATGCGCGCCACTCAACCCTCTAGGAGATTCTATGAAGCAAGACGCTCTTGCGCCCAGGCAGAACGTTCGGTACAGCCTGGCTCTTGCCCCACTGGCGATGTTGGTCGCCTCGCACCTGCCGGCGTCAGCCGCATCGGGCGATTCCCAGACCACGCCCACCGAACTCGTGGACTCGATGAACGGGTTGTTCGGGAAGCAGACCTACGGCCGCGCGATCCATGCCAAGGGAATCGTGCTGGAGGGCCGCTTTGCGCCGAGCCGAGAGGCTTCCTCGCTGTCCAAAGCGATTCATCTGCGCAGTAGCGGGCAAGTTCCTGTGCTCGTGCGATTCTCGAGCTTCGCCGGCATTCCAACAATCTCCGACACGGATCCTCTTGCCGCACCGCGCGGAATGGCGATCAAGTTTCAGCTCGCCAGCGGAACAGAGACCGACATCGTGAGCCACTCGTTCAATGGCTTCCCCACGTCGACCGCGGCGGAATTCACGCAGTTGCTCCAGGCCCTCGGCACGAGCGGCCCTGGAACGCAGGCACCCACCCCGGCCGACAAATTCCTCGCCGCTCACCCGATTGCCAAGACCTTCTTGACGACGCAGGCGCCGCCGCCGGTAAGCTTCGCGACACTGCAGTACTACGGCGTCAACAGTTTCAAGTTCACCAACGCTGCAGGACAGTCGCGGTTTGGTCGCTATCAGATCGTGCCGGCCGCGGGAGAACAGTCGCTGTCACAGCAGCAAGTCGCCAACGCCGACAAGGACTATCTCGAGCAGGAGATCGGTCCGCGCGTCACGGCCGCACCGGTGCGCTTCGTTCTCCAGGTCCAACTGGCAGAGGCCGGCGATCGCATCGACGATCCATCCGTCGCGTGGCCGAAGACGCGACCTGTGGTCAAGCTGGGTGAAATTACCGTCACCCGCGTGGTGGCCGACAGCGACGCGGCCGAGCGACGCCTGATGTTCAGCCCGACAGCGGTGTTGGAGGGCATAGAGCCCGCCGACCCCATGATCGCGATGCGCGGCGCCTCCTATGGCATTTCCTACGGGCGCCGCCACGCACCCTGAGCTTTTTGGATGTTCGCTGGCGGGACGACGTTGCCGATCGATCCCCCATTCAGAGCAAAGAAGCCGAGCTCGCCGTCGAGCACCATCTTGAATGCTGCGGGGTCGCCTCCCGGATTACGATTGTTCTCGGCAAAAGTCTGCACACTCAGTCTGCCGTTCGCTTCTTCCTGAACCGCCGCTCACATGGCGTAGCTCGGATGGGGTTGCATCAATTCAGAAGGTGAAGCGCAGTCCGCCCGAGAGCTCCGTGATGTCGTTGTCCGAAGATGTGGCGACTCCAGCCGGCAACGCGAACGAGGCTCGACCTGTGCCGGCGTGGGAGTCGTTCTTGAACCGGGTCAATGACGAATACAGCGTTGCCCGCTTGGACAACGAGTACTCCCATCCAACGCCGAACGCTTGCGTCTTCGCGTCCGCGAGGTACTTGGGTTTGCTCTGAACGTACTGCACCTTCACCCTTTGCGCTCCGAACCGGTAGTCGGCACCCAACCACCAGCCCGAGCCATCCTGATCGGCTTCGCTGCGATCGTTGACGTTCAGATAGCCGCCTACTGCGCGCCAGCGGTCGAACGCGTAAGTTGCTGCGATCGTGGTCGTTCGCCGCGCTGCGTCGGCCTTGATGGGGCCACCCTTGTCGTCGAGAACAGACAATGTCAAAGTCACCCGGCCCGCGCCGTAGTGGCCCCAGAGATCGAGCAGGCGGTTTTCCCGCGTTCCCCCTGAGACCTCGCCCAGACCGACGAGCACCCCGCCGCGAAGCCCGTTCCACTCCGGCGACTCGTAGCGCCCCGAGTTGTTCACTCGGATCGGGCCGCCGTTTCCCGCCGCGCTATCTGTCGCGCCGCGCACGGGTTCGTACCCCGCAAAGCCACCGATGACGCCAGTGCTCGGGCCTGCGGGGAGATTAGAGAACTCGCTGAAGTCGGTCGTCGCGTAGAACAGGCTCGAGTACTGACGGCCGAGCGTGAGCTGGCCCCACGTTTTCGAGCGAAGGCCAACATAGGCCTGTCGGCCCCAGAACGCATTCTGGGCATTGGTGCCATCGTCGATGTTGATTCCGCTCTCGAGAACGAACACGGCGTATAGCCCGTCACCGAGGTCTTCCTGGCCGCGCAAACCAAAGCGTGAACCACCTGTACCGCCCGATTGCAGGCGGTACAGGTGGCTGGACCCACTCACATACTGACCGTAAGCGTCGACCACTCCGTAGAGCGTCACGCTGTCTTGCGCTCGTGCGGGAATCGCGAAGACCGCAACGAGTACCGAAAGCGCCGCGAGCGCGGCACGCGTGGTGAGTGCTTTCATGGAGCGTTCCCTCCGTGGGTTGCTTGAATGTTCAGTCTCCGCGTCACCAACCGGCCGCAACAACCACCTATGGACTGAGTGCAAGACGCTCGAATGGGATAGACCGCACTGGAGGCGCCATAGCTTCGCTAGCCGCTGGCCCTTTGTTCAACTTCCAGGTAGCGGTCGGCGCCGGCCTGCCCTTGTTGGCCTTGGCCACCACCTCATCCATGGCCGCGACGCGGTGGGCGATCAATCGCTCGTCGAATCCTCGACGAAGCAGTCTGCGTGACGACTTGTCGATGTCGTCAGTCTGTCGTGAGTGGTAGAGACCTCTGCTTACGCTGAGTGAGGCATGTCACTTCGTCATCGTCCACGATGCCTGTTCGTCCCGCAGAGCCAGGACGCGGCTTGCAGTCGCGACCACTTCATTGAGTACCGCCCGGGCGAAGCGTTGCCGCACAACTCGTGCGCTTTCGTCCAAGACTCGGCTGAGGCAATGGCTGAGAAATCATGCAAAGGAAGTCAAATGACAACCCCGTCGGAAGTGCGGTCCTCTTGGATCACTCGAGTCTTCAGTGCGAAGCTGCTTGAGTGGTTGGCACTGCTGGGGCTGTGCGCGGCGTTCCTGAACGGAGGCATAAGCAAGGCGATGGATTTCAACGGCGCGGTTGCCGAGATGGAGCACTTCGGGCTTTGGCCGCCGGGACTGGTCGCGGTGTTGACGATCACCCTGGAGCTTGGTGCACCGGCGCTGATTCTGTGCGGCATCTACCGATGGGCCGGCGCCTTGACGCTCGCGGGCTTCACGCTCTGCACTGCTTTTCTTGCGCATCGATTCTGGGAGCTTGCTCCCCCTGAGCGGTTCATGGAGGCAAACGCATTCTTCGATCACATGGGTTTGCTTGGCGGACTGCTGTTCGTCGCTTGGCATGAACTGCGCTGCCCCGGTGCAAGAGGCGAGGGGCGTGGCTCGTTCTCGGCGTTGGACCGAAATTCGCAGCATGGACAGCACCGCAGGCCGTAGAGGCACGCTCGGCTGCGATCTGCAGCGCCACCTTTTCAACGTTCAACCTGCGCGCCAATGCTTACTAGCCTGACGCATCTGCAGGGGAGTGCGTCCGGTGCGCTTGCGCACGACACGCGCAAAGTGCGATGCGTCGGGGAAGCCGGCTCGCTTTCCGATCTCCGCCGTAGTTACTCGATTGAACAAGGAAGATTCAAGCATTCTGATGGCGAGATCTACGCGCGCGGCAATCAGCATCGTCGCGAACGCCAGCCCGCAAGCTGCGAGGGTTCGATGCAGCGTTCGGGTCGAGATATTCAGGCTTGTCGCAAGGTCGCTCGCGGTGAGTGAGGATTCGGCGCATCGCTGGACGATGCATTCGTTGATCCGTTCGAACATCGCGACATCGCGTCTTTTCGGCCAAGCGTCGACCCCGCCCAGTTCACCAGCGGCGAGCGCAAGCAGTGCACCCAGGTGATCGGCGAGCACAGTCAGTGGCAGCGGCGAGCGCGCAATGAAGTCCGGAGAGAGTTGACCAATATACGAAGTCAGAACGCGTCCGAAGCCACTCTCGGACCGTATGGCGCGACCCACGATCGCAGCAGGGTCCGGAATCCACTGGCGGGCCCAAGCCTCCGGCAACTTGAGATGGATCACGTCGAACGATCCGTGCAGTTCCGTCGTGTGCCCGATCCGTGAATCCAGAAGGACCGCATCGGAGGGCCGAAGGAGGGACCGCTCGCGGTGGTTCAGTTCCCAAGAAGATGCGGCGTTGAGAATCAGTCGAAAGTGGTGTTCACCGCTGCGGGCAACCTCTCGCGCACCGCGCACACACCCGTGTTCGCTTCCGACAACGCGGATGGCTGAGAGAGGCCCGCAGGCCAGGGCAGCAACTTCAGCGTGGAAAGGTCCGACCTCGCGGCGCGTGATGCACATGGGATCGACTGCGTCTGCCAGAGCGGCAGCGTAGTAGTCGAGGCGCTGCGACTCCGGTACTTCCGCGGTCGACCAGCGCTGAATGATCGCCTGCGACGTCGATGACATGGCGCCCCTTGCTCAACGGATGGCGTATTCAGTCTTCTACCACATCCGATCGGGCTCGATGAATCTGCCTCGGCGTCATCTGCCAATATTGAGTTGCTCGTCACCGTCACCGTCACCGGACAGGGCGGTCAGAGCTGCCGCGGTTCGCCACTCGGCGTAGCAGTCCAGTCCGCAAAAGTGAACAATGTAGTTGGTGGCGTCCGGAACCACGACTTCGTCCCACGGGATATCGCACCCGCAGGTGCTGCATCGAATCCTCGATTGAGGCCTGTGTTTTTCGGTGGCACTCACTGCGAACCTCGGGACTTTTTCTGAAAGAGATTGACGAGGTTGCCATCTGGATCCCGAATCAGCGTTGACTTCAGGCCGGTACGCGGATCGATGACCTGCTGGTTCCAGACAATCGTCACGCCCAGTTCTTCGAGCTCCTTGCTGGCGACTGCGAGGTTATCGACGTCGAACACGATGGCCTTGTAGCCGGTCGGGAGAAGGTGGGCCGGCGGGGCTGCGTCGAGTTCAGAGAGTCGGTGCGCGCCCGGGACCTGCACGAGCTCCAACGCGATGCCAGGCCCGGTCATGAACGCGACTTCGGCATGTACGGTGGGGAATGTCGTTCGCGTAGCGAGTCGAAAGCCCAGGACTTGCGCATACCACTTGGAAGATCGATCGATGCTCATGACCGAGACGGCCACGTTGCTGATCGTCAGGGAACCGATTCCGTCTCCGGAACCGGCGGCTGACTCGACGCCAAGAATCAGCGCGATGGCCATTGTCATCACCAGGGCGAGATACGAGCGGGTCCCGCGCCCCGTCTGCTTCTGCGATTCCATCATCGGTCTCCTGTTCCGGCGCGAGGCTGTGCACTCAACGTCGGCCAAAGCCGAAGATCCAGGCGAGCTTCTGAAGCGGGCCGCTTCGAAGGCGAACGTACGAGACCCTCGGGTAGTTGGTGCGGGGCTTCAATGCGCGTGCGAAGGATTTCGTTGTGGGAATCACCGGGCGCCCACTCGTACCGGAAAGCAGTTTCATTGCCGACCCTTTCGTCAAACACTGCACGTAGCATGTGCGGCGACGAGCCAATGCACGTCTTGCTGTGTACAGAGAGGTCACTCCAACTCGCGGTGCAGGCTTGCCTATGTCTTATGCGTCTTATGCGCGCGCAGCGTTCGGACTGCGTTGGGTGACGATGCGCTGCGCATGGGCCTTGATGTCGAAACGGGGGGTGAGCCCCAGCTTCGACGGTGACGTGAGGTCAGGGCAATGACTGGCCCGGCTGCACGGATCGCAAGCGGCCCAATGATCTCGGTACCCTGGGTGATCCAGCAATACGGGCGGCGTAGTACTCGCGCCTGAATTGCCGGGTGAGGCAGCTGGGCGAGACGCACATCGCCCAGCAGGGCGGGGGCGCAAACCAGCGCGGGCGGAGACCGCGCGTCAATGCGCCGGTTCCGACGACATCAACCCGACGCCGCCGGTGGATGTTGAACTGAAGCGTTCAGTTCCATCGCACGTTCCGCCGCGAGACTTTGCAAGTCGCGTGAGATTGTCGCCACTGCCAGCACCCGCCCGCCACGCTTGTAGGTGACGGTGCAATCGCGGGCGTCGAGCGAGCCGTCGATTTCGAGCGTTTCCCAGGATTCGGCATGCCCCACGTAGTTGATCGTTACGTCGTAGTGCTGGCTCCAGAAGAATGGAACCGCGTCGAATCGCTGGCGACGCCCGAGGATGTTCAAAGCCACCGTCTGGCCTTGACGCTCAGCGATTACCCAATGCTCCACGCGGATGCGCTCCCCGGTGTGCGGGTCGGGCCAACGGGCGATGTCTCCGGCGGCGAACACGCCGTGCGCGCTGGTCTGCAGGTACTCGTCCACGACCACACCACGGTCGACCAGCAGCCCCGCCTGCTTCGCGAGCGCGATCGCTGGTTGAACGCCAACACCCATCACAACCAGGTCTGCTGCGATGCGGCTGCCGTCGCTGAGCACGGCAACCGTGTCGTCCATTTGCGCCAGTGTGGTACCGAGATGAAACACCACACCATGTGCTTGATGAAGCGCCAGTATGGAGAGGCCCAACTCCGCACCCAGCACACGCTCCATGGGCAGCTTCTCGCGCCCGACCACGTGCACCTCGATCCCGCGCTCGCGCAGCGAGGCCGCGACTTCCAGACCAATGAAACTCGCCCCGACGACCACGGCTCGTCGAGCCGCGCCCGCCTTCGCGATGATCGCGCGGCCGTCGGCGTAACTGCGCAAGGTGTGGATCTGCGAAGGCGCCGCGCCATGCACATCGAGCCGAACTGCATCGGCTCCAGTGGCGAGCAACAAGGCGTCGAAGGGGATACATCGCCCGCTTTCCAGCCGAACCCGGCGCTCGCTCAGCTCGAGCGAGGAAACACGCGAGTCAAGATGAAGGTCGATGGCGTGCTCGGCGTAGAACGCCGCCGGTCGCAATGGCATCCACTCGTCCGAGGCATTGCCGGCGAGATAGTCCTTCGACAGATTCGGTCGATCGCACGGACGATCGGATTCGGCACTGAGCATCGTCAACGAGCCCCGGAATCCTTCGCGGCGAAGCATATCGGCCGCCGCCACACCAGCCGCGCCCGCGCCGACGATTACGACCGATCCGGGATGGTCAGTGCGTTCATTGCTCGACGTTGCATGGGTTGAGCCCGTGGCAGGACACTGCTCGCGGACGTAGACGGTGTCACCGACCTGTTCGACGCGCCAGCGGGCGAGGGCGTCAAGCGCCGGCGCACGCAGGGCTTCACCGGTGCGCAAGCTGAAGCATGCGTGGTGGAGTGGGCAGCGGATCGTGTCGCCCACCACGAGCCCGGTCGCCAACGGTCCGCCGTAGTGGGTGCAGCGCCCCGCGACTGCGAGCAGCGCGTCGGCGTGGCGAACGACGATCACGTCGTCGTCGCCGACCCGACCCGCCACGACCCGGTGCGCCGTCAACTCCTGGATCGGGAAGCCGCCACTCAAATCGGGTCGGGTGTCATCTGCCACGGTGCCGCCTTCGGACATGCTGTACCGGTCAGCGCTGATCGGCGGCAGTGCGCCCATCCACCGTGGTCAATCGGCGCACCCAGGCTTCGAACGACCCTAGAAATCCGCTGAAGAATTCCTGCGTCGCAGGCGCAACGAATCGTCCGGAGTCGTCCAGCACTTTGTCGACACCGCTGACATAGGCCTCGGGCTGCGGCATCGTCGGCATATCCACTGCCACCAGCGTTTGGCGCAAGTGATGGTTTGCCCCGAACGCGCCGAGTGCTCCCGGCGTGGCGCTGATGACGGCCGCGGGCTTGCCGGCCCAGACGTTCTGCCCATACGGACGCGAGCCGATGTCGATCGCGTTTTTCAGCACGCCGGGAATCGATCGGTTGTATTCCGGCGTCACGAAGAGGACGGCGTCGGCATGCCTGACGCGATCTCGAAACAACGTCGTCACGCGAGGCGGCGCCTGCTCATCGTCCTGGTTGTAGAGCGGCAGTTCGCCGAGGTGAATAACCTCGATTCGCAACGCTTCAGGAGCGATTGCCGCCAGGGCCTGAGCAAGCCGCCGATTGAATGAATCTCGGCGCAGGCTGCCGACCACCGCCATGACGTCCAGGATCTCGGACATGTTCAAGCCTCCATTGATATTCAGGAACTCGCGGCACAGGCGCTGCGCTTGCGGACAAGCCGCATTCAGAGTTCGTCAGCAAACTCGATGACCACCAGATCGGTGATCCAGTCGCCGCCGTCTGCGTCGGCCTGGTCTGCCAACGAGCGCGAGCCGCCGATCCAGCCCCCATTTGGCCGATTGACGCTCGATGCCGCGACATCGTTCGGAGCGCCTTCGGCTGGCACCGACGCTACGACCGCAAAGAGAACCAGTGCGTAGAGCGCCGCCAGGATTGGCTGCCAGTTGGAGAGCAACCACTGAAGTAGCGACTTCGGTGGAGCTGCGTCGAGTGCGTCGGCCGCTTCCGAGGAGGGCTTTTTGATGATCATCGTGTTCCCCTTGAGTGGTCAGGATGCCTACTCTCCAAGCAGTGATCTAGCAACCGGTTGCCGCAATTGGCCTGAACTTGACGCGGTGCGGCTCAAAAGTGGAACGACAGCCCGGTGCTGAGAATCACCGGGTCGAGCGTGACGCGGGCACTGGCTGCCTGCGAGCCGGTGGGCGTCGTGATCACACCGTACGCATTGGTCTTCAGCCAGATCTTCTTGACGTCGAAGAAGAATGACCATTGGCGGCTGAGCACGTATTCGGTGCCGAACTGCAGGGCAGCGCCGGCCGCGTTGTCGACTTTCAGATCGGTCAACGCCGCGTCGTGGGTGCTGAAAATGACGGTGTAGTTGATGCCGCCGCCGATGTAGGGACGGAGAGGCCCCTCGATCAACGGGACATAGAGCAGCCCGATCACAGCGGGGCCATAAGTTGCCTCGCCGAGCTTGCCGGCCGCGGCCAGCGTTCCCGCGCCGAAGATCCTTGCCTTGGGGGGAATGCCGAATGCGAACGTGAGGTGCCAGTTGGGATTCAAGACATATCCGGCCTCTACCGCGGCACCCGTGTTCGAGTGAACGCTGACGTCTCCGCCGGGCACGTCCACCCCGGCAACAGACACGTGCGCGCTGGCATCGAAGTTGGCGTAGGCAGGACCGCCGCGAATGAAAAAGCGTTCGTGAACCTGCGCGGCTGCGGGCCCAGCCAGGACGCTCGCGATCAGCATGCCGGCGAGCGGATGACTCCGTCGAAGTGTGGTTCGCATGACCCGGCTTTCTTGATGCAAAAGATCCACGGCACTGATCGTCACTTCAACGTCAGCAGGTAGGCGATCAAGTCGCCGCGCTGCTTCGCGTCGGGCAGGCCGGAGAAGGGCATGACATTGCCCGGGATCGCGGTCTGCGGGTTCGCGATGTAGGCGTCCAGCGTCTTCGCGTCCCAGGTGATGCCGGCGTTCTTCATCGCGCGGCTGAAGCGAAAGCCGGCGACCTCGCCGGACTTGCTGCCGACGATGCCTTTGAGTGTCGGCCCGGCGCCGTTCGTGCCATCGACGGAGTGGCAGGCAACGCATTGCGCGAACACGGCCTTGCCGGCGGTTGCGTCCTGCGCGTGCGCGCCGGCGGCTGCGAGGGCGAGCATGCTGCCCGCGGCGAGAGTTCGAATCGGGTGGTTTGTTTTCTTCATGGGTGTCCTTGGAGTCTGAGGGCGGTGGGCATCACAGCATGCGCGGGCGTTCGACATACGACGCCATGTCGTCGCCGACGCGCAGCGCGAGCGCCGCGAGCGGCCCGGTCGGGTTGTAGCCGGCGTTGTGCGTGAACACCGAGGCGCCGACGATGAACAGGTTGTGCGCGTCCCAGTGCTGCAGGTGCGGCGAGACGACGCTGGTGCCGGGGTCAGCCCCCATGATGGTGCCGCCGGTGATGTGCGTGCTCTGGTAGACGCGCGTGTCGAAGGTGGTCGCGAGCGTTGTGGCCGGCGTGACGATGTCGGCGTTGAAGGCCTTCGCGATCTCGTTCTGCTTGGTCGCGATGAACTGCGACAGCTTCAGCTCGTTGTCGCGCCAGTTGAAGTTCATGCGGATCAGCGGCTGGCCGTAGGCGTCGGTGTAGGTCGGGTCCAGGTCGAGGTAGTTCTCGACGTGCGGGTAGCAGCTGCCCTGCATGCCGATCGCCATCGAGTGCGCGTACCAGTCGGCGTTGGCCTTCTTCCACGCGCTGCCCCAGCGCGGCGTGCCGGGCGGCACGCGGCGTGCGCTGATCGGGCGGCCGTGGAACATGCTGGCGTTGATGCCGGCACCGCCCAGAAAGCCCAGGCCGGCGTGGTCGAAGTTGTCGTTGTTGAACTCGTCCATGTAGACCTGCGTGCTGCCGGTCGCCAGGAAGGGGTTGAACCACTTGTCCTTCATGAAGATGTTCACGCCGCCGCCGAGCTGGTAGCAGAAGTTCTTGCCGACCACCCCGGTCTTGCGCACCGGGTCGTAGGGCTTGCCGATCTTGCTGGTGAGCAGCAGCTTGGTGTTGGTCATCGTGAACGCGCCCAGCATCACCACGTCGGCCGGTTGCTCGTATTCCTGGCCGGTGATCAGGTCGACGTAGTGCACGCCGGTGACTCGTCTGCCCGCCGCGTCGTACATCAGCCCGAGCACGTGGCAGCGCAAGCGCACCTCGAAGCCCTTGCGCGTCTTCAGCATCGGGTACAGCAGCACCTCGGGCGAGGCCTTTGCCTTGGCCTCGCAGATGAAGCGCTCGCAGTGGCCGCAGTACTGGCACTGGCCGAGCTTCTGGCCGTCCGGGTTGGTGTAGGCGCTCGACGAGTTCGCCGCGGGTGTAGGGAAGGGCTTGTAGCCCAGCTTCTCGGCCGCGGCCTTGAAGGTCAGCCCGGCCTCGGTGTACTCGAGCGGCTTTTGCGCGTACTCGCCGTCGCGCGGCGCCTCGAACGGGTTGCCGCCGGGCTGGACCGTGCCGTTGATGTTGCCGGCCTTGCCGGAGATGCCGAACAGCTTCTCGAACAGCTCGTGGTACGGCCGCATCTCGGCATAGCTCGTGCCCCAGTCCTGCAGCGGCATGTCTTTCGAGATTGCGGCCTTGCCGTAGCGCGTCTCGTTGCGCGTCTTGATTTGCGGGTCGTATTCGGACCAGCGCCAAGTGTGGCCGTTCCAGTGATTCGCCGCACCGCCCAGGCCTTCGCCGGGCAGGAACGCTTCCATCCAGCGCACTGGCAACGCGGTTTCGGTGCGCGCGTAGCGCAGCGTGTAGGTCTGCACGCCCCAGTCCTGCACCAGGCCTTGGCGTGTGTCCCAGCGCAGCTCGTCGCGTTGTGTGGGCAGCTTGGCTTCGGCGCCTTCGGTGTGGTCGCCGCCGCGCTCGAGGATCAGGACCTCGATGGCCTTGTTGGTCAGCTGCCGCGCCGCGAGGCCCGCCGTCAGGCCGCCGCCGACCATCACGACGGTCTTCTTGGGGAGTTTCTTGATTGCCATGTCGTGCCCCCTTCAGCTGAAATCGGCCATGGACTTCGGGTCCTTGGCGCCGGGGACGGGCTTGCCGCGGTACTGCACCATGTTGATGGTGTTGGTGGCGGGCAGACCGGGGTAGCCGATCATTTTCCAGAACACCTTGTCGTGGTTGCCGCCGTAGACCGGGTCGGCGAAGCAGGCCTGCGTGAAGAGCGGGTAGACGAGCTCGTTGAACCACGCACCCAGCGGCAGTCGCGGGTCTTCGATCTTGGCCGCGCCCAGGTCGTTCAGGAACGCGTTCGCATCCGCTGGCGCGATCTGATCGAAGGGCTTGCCGTGCTTGGCGATGCACGCGGTGTTTGCGGCCGCGACGCCGGCCTTGAAGTGCTGTTCCGGCGTCATCGGCAGCTGGTAGCCCTGCTGCGGCCTGCCTTGCTGCCACGGGCCGCGCGAGTAGCGCTTCGCGCCCTTGCCGAAATCGCCGGCGAGCTGGCGGTCGATGTAGATGGCCAGACCGCAGTCGACGCCGCCCGGCGTGAGCTCGTCGGCCGGGCACATGATGTTGACCATGGTCTCGATGAACGCGGCTTCGTCCTGGCTGAGGCAGATGTAGCCGACCGCGGCACTTCGATCCGTCGGTGAAGTTGCAGCGGTTGAGATCGTGGAGGTAGCGGCGAGACTCGCTGCCAGACCACTCCCCAGTGGTATCGCGCCGGTGGCTCCCACCACTTGACGTAAGAAGCCGCGCCGCTGGTTCGCGGGCCACGCTGATTCGCTCATCGCAATCTCCGTCTGAAGGACGCCCGGCGCCTGCCGCTATGGCAGGTCGCAGTCCGGCCGGGGCACTGTTCCCGTCGACGAATCACATCCGCTGCCGAACCCTGCCTGCATGGTCGCGCCCGCACGCGCATTGCGATTTGACGAACCACTCG
>Ga0307508_10001018_pt1 | contig 32597 bp, 33 predicted proteins | sample 9_EM_MG_FD_203089 | JGI IMG/M metagenome (GOLD analysis project Ga0307508, IMG submission 203089) | Populus trichocarpa ectomycorrhiza microbial communities from riparian zone in the Pacific Northwest, United States - 9_EM | ecosystem: Host-associated > Plants > Roots > Unclassified | place...
GCCCGATGCTGTCGTCGCTGGCCTGGATGTCGTAGCCGGTCACGTTCGCGCTGCTGCGCAGGTGCACGTCTTCCGCGGGCACGTCTTCGTCGAGGCGGGCGCGTTCTTCCTGGGTTTCGAGCGGCGTTTGCAGCGCGGGCGGGATCAGCGGCATCGCGCTCATCGCCCACAGCGCATCGCCGCCCCAATAGGCCGGGTAGGCGTAGTAGTCGAGGTACTCGCGTTCGTGGCGCCGCGAGATCGGTTGATGCGTGTCGATGTGCGGGCTGTCTTCCACCTGCTCGTGGGTCAGCGTGACATCGAGGTTCTTCACCAGGCCGATCGGCTGTTGCACGGCATACGGCGAGATCAGCACCTCGCGGCCCGACAGCCAGCTGCCGGTGTCGACGACGAGGTAGCGGATGGCCCAGGCCTCGTCATCGAAATAGACCTCGATGACGTGGCCGATTCGGCCGTCCGTCGCGGTGATCGTGGAGCCGTTCAAGCGGCTGACGCTGTTCATCATGGCGTGCTCCTGCTGCCTCGCAGCTAGCCGCTGCGATGAACCAAGCTTATGGAGCGCCAGCGGGCGCGTCGCGCGGAAGACGCCGCGCACCGGCGTAGGACGGCAGGCGGTCGCGCGGGTCGCTCAGCCGCGCCTGAACAACAGCACCGCGTTCGTGCCGCCGAAGGCGAACGAATTGCTGATGGCCGCGTCGACCCCGGATGCAGCGTTGTCGTCCGCCGCGTGCACCAGGTTCAGCTGACAGGCCGGATCGACCGCGTCAGCGTGCGCATTCGGCGGCAGCTCGCGCCGGTGCAGCGCGAGCACCGTGATGACGGCCTCGAGCGCGCCGGCGGCGCCGAGCAGGTGGCCGTGCAAGGCCTTGGTCGAGCTGACGCGCAGCCGATCGAGGCCGTCGCCCCAGACGGCGGCGAGCGCGTCGTGCTCGACGACGTCGCCGATGCGCGTGGCGGTGCCGTGCGCGTTGCAGTAGCCCACGTCGCGCGGCTGCAGGTCGGCCTGGCGCAGCGCCGCGCGCAGCGCGCGGGCCTGGCCGGGTGCATCGGGTTTGGTCAGGTGCGTGGCATCGCTGCTGATGCCCCAGCCGGACAGCTGCGCGTAGCTGCGCGCGCCGCGCCGGCGCGCACGCTCGGTCGATTCGAGGACCAGGAACGCGGCGCCTTCGCCCAGGCAGAAGCCGCTGCGGTCGCTGGCGAACGGGCGGATCGCGGTCGCGGCCTCGCCCGGCTTGAAGCTGGCCAGGGTCTGCATCGCCTGCCACGCGAGCACGACACCGGGCACGATCAGCGCTTCGCTGCCGCCGGCGATCGCCAGGTCGACATCGCCGCGCTGGATCGCCTTGGCGGCTTCGGCAATGGCGACCGCCGACGAGGCGCAGGCCACCGAATAGGTGAGCACCGGGCCTTGAACGCGGTGGCGCATCGCCACATGCGAGGCCGGCGCGTTGGGCATGAACGCGGGGATCGTCAGCGGCGGCACGCGCCCGCCGCGGTACGCCGTCTCGAGCGCGGCCGCGCCACCCATGCCGCAGCCGGCGAAGACGCCGATGCGCTCGGGGTCGACATCGCCGGCGGCACCTGGGCCCAGGCCCGCATCGCGCATCGCCAGCTCGGCGGCGGCCACGGCGAGCTGGCTGACGCGGTCGACGCCGGCGAGCTGCAGCTTGGTGAACCAGCGCAATTCATCGAAGGGCGCGAGCGCCGCGGCGGCCGGCTTGGGCAGCTCGGGGAAGATGGGCTGCACCGTCGATTCGGCGCGCATCAGGGCCGCGAACATGGCCTGCGCATCGTCGCCGTGCGGCGACACGACGCCCAGCCCGGTGACCGCGACCTGGTTCACGCCGCCTTCGCTGCGATGAGCTTGTCGACCACGGCCGACAGCTGGGCCAGCGTGTCGATGTTCGAGTCTTCGTCGGACATCGAGATGCCGAAGCGGTCCTCGATCGCGAACAGGAATTCGACCAGCGCCAGCGAATCGAAACCCTTCTCGCGCATCGAGGCGCCGGGGTCGAGCGCCGAGGCCTCGATGCCGAACTTCTCGTGAACCAGGTCCTGCAATTCCTTCAGCGAACTCATCGTGCTTTGGTCCGTTGGCGCGCCGGTCATGATGTCGGCGTCTGATTGTTGACGGCCGATGATATCCGGCGCGGCGCCGCGGGCGCCGGCCGCCAGCGCATCGACGGCAGCGCGAAGGCGATGCCGAGCAGCGCGCCCGCGATGACGTCCAGAACCACGTGCTGCTTGACCATCAGCGTCGACGCGGCGATCGCGACGAACCAGACGCGGTTGATCAGGCGCAGATAGCCGGGTGTGCCGGCGCGGCGCAGCACGTCGTCGAGCCGGATCACCGTGAACATCGCGACGGCCACATGCATCGACGGGCACGCGTTGCCCGCGGCATCCACGCCTTGCAGCGTCGCGAAGCCCGGGAAGCCCGACACGTCGATCGCCAGCGGCGGCACCTGCGTCGGCCAGAAATAAAAGCAGGCCAGGCCGGTCAGGCACAGTGCGCCGACCCACAAGCCGTAGACGACGAGTTCGGTGAAGCTGAGCTCCAAACCGGGTGCGACGCCGACATACAGCCACAGCGTGAAGTAGACGAACAGCGCCTGCGGCTGGAACGGAATGAGCCGGTCGAGCGCGGTCAGCGGCATCACGGTGACCGGGTGGACCGGGTGCTGCAGCAGGTAGAGATAGCCGATGAAGAAGAGCCAGGTGAAGGCCGTGGTGCCGACCAGCTTCAGGGCCAGCAGCCGGCGCATGCGCAGGGCAATGTCGGCAGTCCAGGTTTGCGGTGGCGGTGGCGCCAGGGGCAGGGCGATCGGGTCGTTGAGGGTGTCCACGCCTCCGATCTTGCCTGAGCCGCCGGCGCCGCCGCGAATTTCAGCGGTTCAGGTCGCTTCGATGTCTTCGTGGATGCAGAGGTAGTTGCCCTCGGGGTCCTTGAACCACGCGGCCTTTTCGGCGCCCAGGACGCAGACGTGGTCCACCGTTTTCAAGCCCGGAAAATCGTAGTCCTCGAAGACCACGCCCGCGCGCTCGAGCGCGCGGATGCTCGCGGCGATGTCAGGCACCTGGAAGCTGATCGCGGTGTGATCGGCCTTGGTGCCCTCTGGTTTCGGGAACAAGGCCAGCACGCCGCCGGATACGCTGTAGACGAACTTGCCGTCGGGTTTGAAGCCGCCGGGCTGCAGGCCCAGCTTGTTCTCGTAGAAATCGCGGGCGCGCAGCATGTCCTTGACGGGCAGCATCGTGGTGACTCGGGCGTGGCTCAGCATGGCAGCTCCTCGGATCGTCAACCGGGTAGCCAGGGTACGCGTCGGCGCGCCGTTGCGCCAGCGTGATTGCGATTGGCGTGCGATGGCGGATGCGCCTGTCGCCGCCAGGTCGTCTGCCTTGCTACACGTCGAGCGTGTACACCGCGGCCGCTGCCCGTTCCGCTTCGCTGTGTCCGGCGAGCGCCCGATCCCACTCGGGCAGACTCGCGCTGTGGTCCGCCAGCAGCCCGGTCGCCATCATCGCGACTTCGTCGGCACCGGCATCGAACTCTGCCACCAGCTCGCGGTTGTCGAGGAACAAGCGGGCCACGGGCGACCCGCCCGATTCGATGATGACCAGGTAGCGCGCCGGCCTGTCGTGCTCCTCGTGGGTGTGCACGGCCGGGCGCTCGATGCCGAAGCCTTGGTTCATGAGTACCTCACCCGCATGCCTCAGACCGTCGGGACCTCGGTCGCGCCGGCGGTGCCTTCGATCTTCACCAGCGTCTTGATCGCGCCCGGCGTCACCGTGTCGGGCACGGTCACCAGCAGCACGTCCTTGTTGTCGTCGAAGGTCACCTGGCCCTGGAACAGAATCGTCTTCGTCCCCGCCGTGGTGATCGTCACCTTCCAAGTGCCGCCGGGGATGTCGACCGAGTCGCTGCCCGAAGCCGGCCCCGAGGTCTTGTAGGCGGTCGCGCCGACCAGCGGCGTCACGGTGGACGGCGTGATGTCGCCGGTCAAGCCCGTCATGTAGAGGTCGATGTTGGCCGCGTTGAACGAGGCGTTCATGATCCGCAGGTGCGTGCTGTTGCTGCCCAGCGGCTTGTTGTATGGGTCGACGATCAGGTAGGTGCTGCTGTCGGTGCTGGACGCCGGCAGCGCGACTATCGTGTAGCGGTTGCCGCGCACCGGGTCGATCGGCTCGGTGCCGAGGGTCACGCTGCCGGTGGCGGTCTTCACCAGCCAGTCGTTGCTGCCCAAATCGACATCGAAGTAGTCTGACGCGAACTTGTACGGCACGTTGGTCGCGTCCGGCTGCGCGACCTCGGCGCGGTACAGGGTCAGGTTCGGCGCGATCGGCGAGGCATGCACGAAGCGCACGACCGGGTCGGCCACGTCGAGGCGGTCTTGGGTGTCGCTGCCACCGCAGGCGGCCAGGCCCAGAACCGGAATGCAGGCGAGCAGGAGTTGGTGGACGCGCTTCATGATGGTGACGACCGGGGTCGATGCAGTGAAGATGCGGCCAATGTAGAAGTGCGACCCCGGGGCGGGTGTCGGCGCGGCCGTGCAAAGCGCGTGAGCGGCGCGCCCAAGCGCCTGTCGGACAACGCCGCGCGCGGTTTCGGATGCTTACCGCGGGCCGCGTCGGCGCACCGAGAATGCAGCACCGTGCCCTTGGCGCTCGACTGGTGTTCGATTCATTTTCATGCGTCTCTTCTCGTTGCTCGCCGCTCGCTCGGCCTTGCTCGTCGCCAGCTCGGCGATCGTGCTGATCGCCGGCTGCCAAAGCACACCGCCATCGAAGCCAGGACCATCGGGCGCGCAAGTGCCACAGTCGCCGGCCCAGGCCCGGCAGTCACCGCAGAATGCCACGACCCGGGCGGCGTCGACGAAGGCGAACCTGGCGATCGAGAAGCTGCGGCTGGCCGAGCTGTTCCGCGGCACGCCGGTGCTGTTCGTGCTGCAGCCCGATGGCAGCCTGCGAGCCGAGGTGCCGCTGCACTTCTCGTTCGACACCGGCAAGACGGTCGTGAAGCCGCCGCTCGCGGCGGTGCTCGACCGCGTCGCGACCGGGCAACTCAACGAGCTCACACAGGTCGTCGTCAGTGCGCCGAACGATCCCGCCACGAAGGACGCCACGCTGGTCGGCGGGCGTGCCGCGAGCGTGCGCGACTACCTCGTCGCGCACGGCCTCGCGGCCACGCGCGTCGCCGTGTCGGCGTCTGCAAGCACGGGGGTCGTGCGGATCGTCGTCACCGACATGCCGGCGCCGTGAGCCGCGGTCAGCGGGCTCGCGCCAGTTCGATGCGGCCGGCCTGTGCATGCGCGAGCCGGCGCGTCTGCGCGATGCTCGCGTGGATCTCTCGCCCTCTCGCGCTGTCGGCGGGCTCGAGCTGCGCGAGCCGTTCCCAATGCTGGGTGGCGGCGTCGTAGTCGCCGCGGTCCAGCGCGAGCGTGCCGGCCAGTGCCAGCGCCTGCGGGCTCGTCGGTTCGAGCTGTAGCGCGCGTTCGATCAGGCGCTGCGGCTCGTCCGCGCCGGTGCGCTGGCTGGTGACGGCGGCCGAGAAGGCGTATTCGGTCAGCAGCGTGGCGTCGTCGGGCCGCAGCTGCGCGGCGTTGCGGAATGCGACGACGGCCAGGGCATGCCGCCCCTGCGCCGCGTACAGCCGGCCGAGCGATTGCCAGCCCGCGGCGTCAACGGGATGCTCGTCGAGCCGATCGGCGGGCTGCGGCTCGGGCGCAGAAAGGCGGGCGAACGACTGCGCCGGCGTCATCGCATCGCGCGCGTCGTCCCGCGCTGCCAGCCAGGCAAAGCCGCCGGCGGCGATCAGGACGGCCAGGGCCGTGGAAGTGGGCAGCACGAACAGTCGCATGACGGCACTCCTGCTGGCGGGTGGTGCCCCGACCCGATGCAAGACGCGCGCCGCGATCTGCGGGCTCAGGGGAAGGCGGACGCGAGCCTCGGGCGTGTACGCCGTGCGAGGGCGCGCGACACGGTGAGCGGCGGCAACATCCGGATACGAACGGCCCCGATTCGACCGAAAACCGTCGTTGCGCTTTCTCACACTTGACGCATTCCTACGCATCCCGACAAAAAATTTGTCGCTCTGTGCGCAATCGCGCCGCGCATACCAACGGCCGCAGAACCAATAGCGGCATCTTTTCACGATTCGCCGCCACCGGCCGACGGGCACATGACCTGCGTTGTGAAGGGCGCGTCGGCACACGTATCAAAAAGACTCGCCGACCACTCCTTTCAGGGAATCGCAGCAGCATGTTCGGCATCTCCAAGGTCCGCCATCGTGAGGGTCGCATCAGCGCTGCGCTGGCTCAGCCGCCGTGCGCCGGCGGCTGGCTCAAGCGCGACGAGGCGATCATGGGCACCGCGATCAGCGTCGAGCTGTGGGCCGACGATTCATCGCAAGGCGAGGCCGCGATCACCGCGGTGATGGGCGAGATGCACCGCATCGACCGCTGCATGAGCCCGCACAAGCCCGACTCCGAACTCTCTCGCATCAACCGCGACGCCGCGACCGCACCGGTGCGGCTCAGCGCCGAGATGGCGCGGCTGCTGGCGCGCGCCAACCACTTCGCGCAGCTCTCGGGCGGCGCGTTCGACATCACCTACGCTGCCGTCGGCCAGCTCTACGACTACCGCCAGCGCATCCGCCCGAGCGAGGCCGCGCTGGCGCGCGCCCGCGCGCTGGTGGGCTGGCGCAACCTGATCCTCGACCCGCAGGCCGGCACGGTGCGCTTCGCGCTCGACGGCATGCGCATCGACCTCGGCGGCTTCGCCAAAGGCCATGCGGTCGACAACGCCACCACGATCCTGCGCGAGCGCGGCATCCGCCACGCCATCGTCACCGCCGGCGGCGACAGCCGCGTGATCGGCGACCGCCGCGGCCGCCCGTGGACCATCGGCGTGCGCGACCCGCGCCGCCCCGGCGAGATGGTCGCGATGCTGCCGCTCGAAGACGTGTCGATCTCGACCTCGGGCGACTACGAGCGCTACTTCGATGCCGATGGCGTGCGCCATCACCACCTGATCGATCCGGCCACCGGGCGCTCGCCCGGCGGCGTGCACAGCGTGACCATCCTCGCCGAGGACGGCCTCACGACCGAAGCCTTGTCGAAGTGCGTCTTCGTGCTCGGCGTCGAACAAGGGCTGCGGCTGATCGAGTCGCAGCGCGGCGTGGATGCAGTGATCGTTGATGCGGCCGGTGTGCTGCATTACTCGACGGGGCTGCTCTACGCCGACACACCAACGCGGCAATGACCACGTGCGAATCACAACAACAGAGGAGAGGTCGATGAACAAGCTTTGGATCCTGAGCGCCTCGGCACTGACGATGGCGCTCGCCGCATGCAGCGGCGGCAGCACCAGCGAGTCGTCCACTGTCACGGTGGCCGGCGACGTGCCGATCGCGTATGCGATGCGCGTCAACACGATCTCGATGAACCCGACCAACGGCGGCCCGAGCGCAGCGGGCGGCGACCTGATGATCCGCGAGAAATCGTCGGCCAGCGCCACCGAGCACAACATGACCGCGCAGTTCACGCAAGGCAAGGGCGACGCGACCGGGCCCGAGGTCTCGTACGACGGCAAGAAGATCGTGTTCGCGATGAAATGCCCGGCCTCGAACACCTCGACGATCAATGGCGTGGCGGCCTGCACCGGCCGCTGGAACATCTGGGAATACGACATGACGACCGGTGGCATCACCGGCGGCACGTTCCGGCGCATCACCAGCTCGACCGACTCCGACGACGTCGACCCGGCCTATCTGCCCGCCGGCAAGGGCTATGTGTTCTCGTCGAACCGGCAGGACAAGTCGCACGTCAACCAGGCGCTCGGCCAGACCTATTACGCGCTCGACGAATACGAGCGCGAGCGCGTGTTCAACCTGCACACGGTCGACGTCAAGGGCGAGAACCTGGCGCAGATCTCGTTCAACCAGAGCCACGACCGCAGCCCGACCGTGCGGCTCAACGGCGACATCATGTTCTCGCACTGGGACCACGTCGGCGGCCGCAACCACTTCAAGGTGTTCCGCGCCAAGCCGGACGGCACCGACCTGTTCGTGCTGTACGGCGCGCACAGCGAGGGCAACAGCTTCCTGCACCCGCGCGACATGGACCCGAAGGGCAAGTACGCGGGCTTCCTCGCCTCTGACCTGATGCCGCTGTCGCGCACCCATGAAGGCGGCGCGCTGGTGTTCATCGACGCAGCCAATTACTCCGAGCAGAACACGCCGGCCAACGCCAGCGTGCCGGCCACCGGCGGCCAGAGCTACCCGACCGCGCAGATCCTGAACTTCGGCGGCGGCGTGTCGCAATACGGCCGCGTCACGACGCCGTACCCGCTGTGGGACGGCACCGACCGCGTGCTGGTCTCGTACACGCCGTGCGAGGTGAGCCGCGCCGGCGTCGTCGTGTCATGCGCAACGCTGTCGTCCGACGAGATGACGCGCCTGGGCGACGACAACCGCCTCGTCGCCGACGAGCAGGCCGACGAGCTGCAGAACAACGTGCCGCCGTCGTATGCCGTCTACATGTTCGACCCGGCCAAGCAGACCTGGCTGATCGTGGCCGCGCCGCCGAAGGGCTTCATGTACACGCACCCGGTCGCGCTGCTGGCGCGCACCGAGCCGAACGCACCCGACCCGACCGCCGTCGACGCCACGCTCGCCGCCAGCAACCTGGGCCTGCTCGAAGTGCGCAGCGTCTACGACACCGACGGTCTCGGCCGCATGGGCGATGCCGTGCTGGGCGCCGCCGACCTGTCCACCGGCTGCACGACCGCGATCGCGAAGACGACGCCGTCCGACCCGCTCGACACGCGCGCGCAGGTGGCCGACATCGTGAGCATCAAGGACCCGGCCAATGCGGCCTACAACTGCGCGCCGGCGCGCTTCGTGCGCGCGGTGCGTGCGGTCGCCCCGCCGGCCGGCATGACCGGCATGCGCAGCGCGATCGGCGAGACCGAGTTCGAGATGCAGCAGATCCTCGGCTACGCGCCGATCGAGCCCGATGGTTCGTTCAAGCTGCAGGTGCCGGCCGACACGCCGATCGCGCTCGCGGTGATCGATGCCGAAGGCCGCGCCTTCCAGACCCACACCAACTGGATCCAGGTTCGCCCCGGCGAACGCCGCACTTGCGACGGCTGCCACAGCCCGCGCCGCGGCGGCGCGCTCAATTCGGGCGCGGTCGTGAACGCGCAGTCGTCGGCGCTGCTGCCGGCGATGTCGAGCGCGCACCAGTCGGGCGAGACCATGGCCTCGACCCGTGCACGCCTCGACCCGACGGCGCTGCAACTCGTCACCGACCCGGTCTATGCCGACATCTGGGCCGACGTCAGCAAGTCCGGCGTCACCGCGCGCAGCTCGATCGCGCTGCGCTACGTCGGCAACGTGAACTCGGCCGACAACCTGGCCACCGCGGTGCCGGCCAACGGCATCATCAACTACCCGGATCACATCGCGCCGCTGTGGACGCGGTCGCGCGGCACGGGCGGCGTGAACACCTGCACCAACTGCCACAACGACCCCGACAAGCTCGACCTGCTGTCGACCATCGCCGGCAGCGGCCGCATGGTCTCGTATGACGAGCTAATGCTGGGCGACCCGCTGCTCGACGCCAACGGCGTGGTCCAGACGCGCATCGAAGAAGGCGTGACCGTGATCGCACGCGGCGCGGCGCTGGTCGACACCGCGGCCAGCGAAGGCGAGGCGCTCGGCCTGGCGCGCAAGAGCCGGCTGATGGAGATCCTCGCGGGCAAGACGCTGATGTCGAGCAGCGCCGCGCGCACCGCGCACCCGACCCCGGTGGCGTCGAGCACGGTGCCGGACCACTCCACGCTGCTGAACGCTGCCGAGAAGCGCCTCATCGCCGAATGGATGGACCTGGGCGGCAAGTACTACAACGACCCGTTCGACGCCAACAGCGGCGTGCGCATGCTGCCGGCGCTGGACCAGGCCTCGTTCACGGCGCAGGTGTTCCCGATCATCACCGCGACCTGCGGCGCGAGCTGCCACCAGGCGATCGGCAGCAGCAAGTCCGCGGTACCGGTAGGCACCTCGTTCCGCAACAACCGCTTCGTGCTCACCGGCGATGCGGAGGGCGACTACAACGTGACGCTGACGATGATCTCGGATGCCTGCCACCCCGAGACGAGCTACCTGCTCAGCAAGCCCTCGACCGTGCCGCACCCGCTCGGCGCGACCGGTCAGACGGCGGCCGTGCTGCCGGCGGCCAGCGCCAACTACACCACGATCTTCAACTGGATCAAGGGAGGCTGTTGAATGCGGATGAGCTCATCACGGCAATCATGCATTCGCCTCTTCGGCACGAGTCTCGTCGCACTGGCCACGCTTGGCGTGGCCAGTTGCGGCGGCTCGTCGAACCCGATCGACAACCCGACGACGGTCGTCAATGACCCGGGCACGCTGACAGGCCAGAAGCTCTCGTTCGCGTACTTCCAGAAGTGCATCAACCCGATCTTTCTGGCGCAGTTGCAGATCCAGCTCAACGGCACGACCTCGACCAACACCTGCGCCGGCTCGGGCTGCCACGCGTCGGACACCGGCACCGGCGGCGCGTTCCGCGTCGTGCCGGCCGCCGCCGCGGTCGACCTGACCAACGTGGCGAACACGCCGGACGTGATCCGCACCAGCGACATGTACAAGAACTTCTATTCGGCGCAGGGCGAGGTCGTCGTCGGCTCGACCACGCAGAGCCGCTTGCTGCTGAAGCCGCAGCTGCTCGGCGTGCTGCATGGCGGCGGCTTGATCTTCCCCAGCGCGACCGATCCGAACGTGAAGCTGATCGAGTACTGGATCAGCCACCCGGCGCCGCAAGGGCAGGATGAATTCAGCACCGCGACCTACGCGATGTTCACGCCGGCAGACCCGGTCACCGGCACCTGCAACACGCAATGACGACACGCCACCTGATGAAGCCATGGGCGCCGATCGCCGCCACCTTGATTGCCAGCGCGATGATCGCGCTGCCGGCATGCGCGGCGGATGCTGCTGCGCCCAGCGATGCGGCCGCGAGCGCGCCGATGCCCGCAGCGAGCGCCTCGGCGCCCGCTGCCGCGACGAGTGCGGGGGCCAAGTCTGACGAACGCCTGCAGATCACCGAGGCCTACATCGAGCTGCGCACCGGGCCGGGCCGCGGCTTCCCGGTCTTCTTCGTCGCCGGACGCGATGAATGGATCGCGATCGAGCTGCGCCACACCGACTGGTACAAGGTGCGCACCGACGGCGGCAAGATCGGCTGGGTCAACCGCCAGCAGCTCGAGTCGACGCTGACTGCCGCGGGCGATCGCAAGAGCTTTCGCGACATCCTGCTCGACGACTACCTGACGCGCCGCGTGCAGCTCGGCGTGGCCTGGGGTCACTTCAAGTCGGAGCCGATGCTCAAGCTCTGGAGCAGCTACCGCCTGTCCGAGACGCTCAGCGTCGAAGGCACGCTGGGCCAGGTGCAGGGCGTGTTCTCGGGCACCGACTTCTGGCACATCAACCTGGTCGCCGAGCCCTGGTCCGACCGGCGCTTCTCGCCGTTCGCCGGCATCGGCTTCGGCAAGTTCAAGAACTTCCCGAACCTGAGCCTGATCGGCGCGCAGACGACCGACGCCAAGCTCGCCAACGGCGTGATCGGCGTGCGCTACCACCTGAGCGATCGCTTCGTGCTGCAGGCCGACTACTCGCTCTACACCGCGTTCCTCGGCGACACCCACAGCGCCGAGTACCGCGCGTTCACGGCCGGGATCTCGTTCTTCTTCTGAGCGCTCTTTTGACCGACATCATGATGAACAAAACAACATCGCACCGACTCCTGCTGGCACCTGTTCTCGCCACTGCATTGCTGGCCTCATGCGTCGCGGCCTTCGCCGCCGATGCGCCGCCGACCAAGAGCGACCAGGTCGTCGTCCCCGAGGTCGACCGGCGCGACATCAGCGTGCCCAAGTTCCCGTCGAACGACTTCGAGATCGGCGCCTTCGCCGGCACCTACTCGACCCAGAACTTCGGCGCCAGCGCGGTCGGCGGGCTGCGCCTGGGCTACCACATCACCGAAGACTTCTTCGTCGAAGGCGTCTACGCGCAGACCAAGGTCAGCGACAGCACGTATCGCCAGATCCTGCCCGGCGGCGTGTTCCCCGAAGAGAAAGAGAAGCTCAGCTACTACAACATCTCGTTCGGCTACAACGTGCTGCCCGGCGAGATCTTCATCGGGGCTAAGCGCGCGAAGCCGTCGCAGCTCTACCTGATCGCCGGCGTCGGCAGCACCAAGTTCGACGAGCAGCGCCGGCCGACCTACAACCTCGGCTTCGGCTTCCGCGTGTTCCTGATGGACGCCGTCGCGCTGCAGGTCGACATGCGCGACCACATCTTCTCGCTCGACCTGCTCGGCAAGCGCCAGAGCACGCAGAACCTCGAGCTGACCGGTGGTCTGGCCGTCTTCTTCTGAGGGAGCCGATGCAAATGAACATGACTCTTCACCATCGGCTGTCGCGCGGCACGCGCTGGGTGCTGTGCGCCGCGCTTGGCCTCGCGGCCGGTTCCGCGCTGCCGGTCGTCGCGCCGACGACGCTCGCGCCCGACTTCACGCTGCGCGCGATGGCCGGCCCGAACATGCGCCTGCAGGAGCAGCGCGGCCGCGTCGTGATGATCAACTTCTGGGCCACCTGGTGCGGCCCGTGCCGCCAGGAGATGCCGCACCTGAACCGGCTGTACCAGAAGTACGGTTCGTCGGGCTTCGTGCTGCTCAGCGTCAACGTCGACGACGACACGCGCAACGCCGCTGATGTCGCCGCGAAGCTGGGCGTGACCTTCCCGGTGCTGTGGGACACCGACAAGAAGGTCAGCCGCCTGTACGACCTGGCGACGATGCCGTCCACCGTGCTGATCGACCGCGACGGCAAGGTGCGCTACGTGCACCGCGGCTACCTCACCGGCTATGAAGACACCTACGAGAAGCAGGTGCGGGAGCTGCTGAAATGACCCGGTGCCTGCTGGCCTTCACGGTGCTCCTGACGATGCTGCTCGGCGGCTGCGCGATCCAGCCCTGGGTCAAGCCCTACGAGCGCGAGCGCCTGGCCGATCCGATCATGGCCTTCTCGCGCAACACGCTGCCCGAACGCCACCGCGACCACGTGCGCGAGGTGCGCGAAGGCGCGCATGGCGCGACCGGCGTGCAGGGAGGCGGCTGTGGCTGTAACTGACGTGCTGCGCCGTGTCTCGGCCTTGTTGGGCGGCGTGCTCGGCAGCCTGTTCGCAGCCGGCGGCGCGCGTGCGCTCGACTTGCCGGCCGACAGCGCCGAGGCGATGTTCCACTCGTACAACGGCGGCGGCGTCACCGCCAACGGGCCGGCGTTGCTGGTGCGCAAGAGCATCGCCGACCGCGTCTCGCTGTCGGCCTCGTACTACGTCGACTCGGTCAGCAACGCGTCGATCGACGTCGTCACGACCGCGAGCCCGTACAAGGAGCGCCGCAACGAATACACCTTCGGTGCCGACTACGTCTACCGCGATTCGCAGATCACCTTCGGCGTGTCGAGCAGCAAGGAGCCGGACTACACCGCGAACCGCTACAGCCTCGACATCTCGCAGGAAACCTTCGGCGGCATGACGACCGTGAGCCTGGGCTTCACGCGCGGAGCAGACCAGGTCGGCAAGCACGACGCGCCGGAGTTCGCCGACCGGGCGACGCACTGGCAGTACCGCGTCGGCGTCACGCAGATCCTGACGCCGCGCTGGATCGCCAGCGCGAACTTCGAGGCGATCGCGGACGACGGCTACCTCGGCAGCCCGTACCGCATCGCGCGCGTGTTCGGCGCCGCGGTGCCCGAGCGCAACCCGCGCACGCGCTCGTCGCGGGCGATGAACTTCCGCGTCAACGGCGATCTCGGCTCGCACGACGCGATCCACCTCCAGTACCGCTATTTCTGGGACACCTGGGCGATCAAGGCGCACACCGTCGAGCTCGGCTACAGCCGCTACTTCGGCGACAAATGGCTGGCCGACACCTCGCTGCGCTACTACCGCCAGGGCGCCGCGCTGTTCTACAGCGACAACGCGCTGAGCGAGACGACCTACGTCTCGCGCAACCGCCAGCTGAGCACCTTCGACAGCGTCGGCCTCGGCGCCAAGGTGGCCTACACCTGGCGCAAGGTGCCGGGCCGCTACGAGGTCAAGCTCAACGGCGGCTACGAATACGTGCGCTACAAGTACAGCGATTTCACCGACGTCCGCACCGGCACCCCGTACGGCTTCAATGCCGGCGTGCTGCAGCTGTTCGTGTCGGCCACCTTCTGACGGATGCGTCCCATGATCCAACCACGATTCATTCGACTGAGCGCCGCGGCGCTCGTGCTCGGCGGCCTGGCCTTCGCGCCCGCATGGGCTGCCGATGCCCAACCGGTTCCGGCCGCCGTGCCGCCCGCGGTAGCAGCGTCCGCCAGCGCGCCGGATGCGGCCACGCTCGACGGCCGCGTGCAAGACATCAAGAGCGAGGTGATCAAGCTCAACCGCGACCTGCTCGTACTCGAAGAAGAGCTGCTGTTCCCGGCCAACACGCAGGTCGCGCTGTTCGTGTCGATGGACGTGGGCAAGATGTTCGAGCTCGACTCGGTGCAGATCAAGCTCGACGACAAGATGGTCTCGAGCTACCTCTACACGCCGCTCGAGGTCTCGGCCCTGCACCGCGGCGGCGTGCAGCGCATCTACCTCGGCAACCTGAAGGTCGGCGAGCACGAGCTGGTCGCCTACTTCACCGGCAAGGGCCCGCACGACCGCGACTACAAGCGCGGCGCGACGGTCAAGTTCGAGAAGAGCACCGACGCCAAATACATCGAGCTGCGCATCAAGGATTCGGAGGCCAAGCTGCAGCCCGAGTTCGACGTCAAGGTCTGGCAGTAAGTGTCGATGCGTAGTGGTTTGCAAGCTCAGCACATCGTGCGCCGCCTGGCCGTCGCTGCCGCATGCGCGCTCGCTGTCGGCGCCGCGGCTGCGGCGGACGCGCCGGCGGCGACCCACGAGATCAAGGCGCCGCACTACGGCGACACCTTGTTCCACTTCTTCCAGGACCATCACTTCACCGCCATCACCACGTTGATGGTCTCGCAGCAGTTCGAGCGCATCGCGCCGCACGACGACGAGGCCGAGGTGCTGCGCGGCGGCATGCTGCTGTCGTACGGCCTGCACCGCGAGGCCGGCGCGATCTTCGCGCGGCTGATCGAGAAGGGCGCCTCGCCCAAGGTGCGCGACCGCGCCTGGTTCTACCTCGCGAAGATCCGCTACCAGCGCGGCGTGCTGCGCGAGGCCGAGGACGCGCTCGCGCACGTCGAGAACAACCTGCCGCCCGCGCTCGAAGAAGAACGCGTGCTGCTGCATGCCAACCTGCTGATGGCGCGCGCCGACTACCTCGGCGCGGCCGGTGCGCTCACCGGCGTCGGCACGAAGACGCCGGGCGCGCGCTATGTGCGCTACAACCTCGGCATCGCGCTGATCCGCGCCGGCGACACCGCGCAAGGCACCGCGGTGCTCGACGAGCTCGGCCGCGCCAGCGCCGAAGACGAGGAATACCGCAGCCTGCGCGACCGCGCCAACGTCGCGCTCGGCTTCGCCGCGCTGACGAACGACCAGCCGCAGATGGCGCGCACCTACCTCGAGCGCGTGCGCCTGAAGGGCATGCAGTCGAGCAAGGCGCTGCTCGGCTTCGGCTGGGCCGCCGATGCGATGAAGGAACCGAAGCTCGCGCTCGTGCCATGGCTCGAGCTCGCCCAGCGCGATGTCAGCGACTCGGCCGCGCTCGAGGCCAAGATCGCCGTGCCCTACGCCTACGCCAAGCTGGAGGCCTACGGCCAGTCGCTGGAGCGCTACAACGACGCCATCGGCGCGTTCGAGCGCGAGGCCGCTGCGCTGGACGAATCGATCGCGGCGGTGCGCTCGGGCAAGCTCGTCGATGCACTGATCGAGCGCAACCCCGGCGACGAGATGGGCTGGTTCCAGCGCCTGGACGACCTGCCCGATCTGCCGCATGCCGCGCACCTCGCACCGGTGCTCGCGCAGCACGAGTTTCAAGAGGCCTTCAAGAACTACCGCGACCTGCTGTTCCTGACCAAGAACCTCGAGGAGTGGCACGAGAAGCTCGGCGTGTTCGAAGACATGCTGGCGACGCGCCGCAAGGCCTACGCCGACCGCCTGCCGCAGGTGCGCGCGCGCGCCAGCGAGATCGGGCTCGACGCGCTGCGCCAGCGCCGCGACAAGGTCGCCGCCGAAGTCGCCGCGGGCGAGGCGCAGGCCGACGGTGTCGCGTTCGCGAACGCCAAGCAGATCGAATTGCTCGCGCTGGCCCAACGCGCGCAGGCCACGCTCGACAAGCTGCCTGCATCGCCCGACACCGAGCAGGCCCGAGCCCGCTTGCGGCTCGCCTCGGGCGCGCTGACCTGGCAGCTCGCCGACGACTACAACGGCCGCGTGTGGGCGACGAAGAAGGAACTCGTGAGCATCGATGCACAGATCGCCGACGCCAAGGCGCGCGACGCCGCGCTCGCGCAGGCGCAGCGCGACGAGCCGGCGCGCTTCGACCGCTTCGGCGCGCGCATCAAGGCGCTCGATCCGCTGCTGCAGACCTTGCAGCCCAAGGTCGCCGCGCTCAGCAAGGAGCAGCAGACCGTGGTACAGGAGATCGCCGTCGTCGAGCTGACGCGCCAGAAGGAGCGGCTCGCGGTCTACGCGACGCAGGCCCGCTTCGCGGTCGCGCAGCTCTACGACCGCGCGAACATCAAGAAGGAAGGCGACCATGCGCAGCAGTAGTCGCCGCCGCTCGAGCGCTGCGTTGTGGCCCGTCGGGCTGCTGCTCGCGGGCCTGCTCGGCGCCTGCGCGAGCAAGCGCGGCACGCCCGACAACGAGCCGACCTTGAAGACGCTCGCGGGCCGCCAGGTCACGGTCGAGAAAGACGCCGCCGTCGTCGCGACCGAGAAACAGGCGATCGAGGCCTACAACAAGTTCCTCGCGATCGCGCCGAACGCGCCGCAGCGCGCCGAGGCGATGCGCCGCATCGGCGACCTCGAGATGGACGTGGCCGACAACGCCACCGACCAGCCCGCTGCCGGCCCCGACTACCGCGCCGCGATCAAGCGCTACCAGGACTTCCTGAAGACCTACCCGGCCGACCCGAACAACGACCGCGTGCTGTACCAGCTCGCGCGCGCCTACGAGCAAGGCGGCGATCTTGATACTGCGCTGAAGACGCTGGACCGCCTGGTGAAGGACTACCCGGCGACGAAGTACAAGGACGAGGCGCAGTTCCGCCGCGGCGAGCTGCTGTTCACCGCGCGCAACTACACCAGCGCCGAGAAGGCCTACGCAACCGTGCTGGGTGCGGGCGCCAGCAACCCGTACCACGACCGCGCGCTCTACATGCACGGCTGGTCGCTGTTCAAGCAGGGCCGGCTCGACGATGCGCTCGCGTCATTCTTCGGCGTGCTCGACATCAAGCTCGCCAACCGCGAAGGCGAGGGCAGCCTCGAGACGCTCAAGGGCCTGACCCGCGCCGACCGCGAGTTGGCCGAAGACACCTTCCGCGTGATGAGCATCAGCCTGGCGAACCTGCAGGGTGCCGAGTCGATCCCGGCCTACATCAATTCGCCGGCGCGCAAGCGCTACGAGTTCCGCGTCTACGAGCAGCTCGGCGAGCTCTACATCAAGCAGGACCGCGTGAAGGACGCCGCCGACACCTTCGGCCTGTTCGCACGCCGCAACCCGCTGCACGCGCAGGCGCCGCAGCTGCAGTCGCGCGTGATCGACCTGTACGAGCGCAACGGCTTCGGCACGCTGGCGCTGCAGGCGAAGAAGGAGTTCGTCGACAACTACAGCGTGACGAGCGAATTCCGCAAGGCCAATCCGGAAGGCTGGGACAAGGCGCAGCCGCGCGTGAAGACGCACCTGACCGAGCTCGCGCGCTTCTATCACGCGAGCGCGCAGAAGAGCAAAGCCACCGCCGACTACCAAGAAGCGGTGCGCTGGTACCGCGCGTTCCTCGCGTCGTTCCCGGACGACCCGCAGGCGGCGCAGAACAACTTCCTGCTCGCCGAGCTCTTGTACGAAGACGGGCGCATCGCCGAGGCCGGCGTCGAGTACGAGAAGTCCGCGTACGGCTACCCGAAGCACGAGAAGAGCGCCGATGCCGGCTACGCCGCGCTGCTGAGCTACGCGCAGCGCCAGAAGAAGGCTGCGCCGGCCGAGGTGCCCGCGTTGCAGCAGGCCGGTGTGGCCAGCGCCTTGCGTTTCGCGAGCGCGTTCAACGACGATTCGCGCGCCGCGCCGGTGCTGGCCGACGCCGCCGAGAAGCTCTACGCGCTGCACGACAACGACCAGGCCGCGAGCGTCGCGCAGCGCGTGCTCGACCTGAAGCCGGCCGCGGCCGACGCGCAGAAGCGCGTCGCCTGGACCGTGCTCGCGCACACCGCGTTCGAGGCGGGCGCGTTCGATCAATCCGAGAAGCGCTACGCCGAAGTGCTCAAGCTCACGCCCGAGAAGGACGCGGGCCGCAACGAGCTCGTCGAGCGCCAGGCCGCGTCGATCTACAAGCAGGGCGAGAAGGCGCGCGACGCTGGCCAGACCCGCGACGCGGTGGCCTTCTTCGCGCGCGTCGGCACGGTCGCGCCGCAGTCGACGGTGCGTGCGAACGCGCAGTACGACGCCGCCGCCGCGCTGATCACGCTGAAGGACTGGGACGGCGCCGCGCGCACGCTCGAGGACTTCCGCCAGCGCTTCCCGAACCACCCGCTGCAGGCCGACGTGAGCAGCAAGCTCGCGGTCGCGTACATGGAGAAGGGCCAGTGGGCCGGCGCCGCGGGCGAGTTCGAACGCCTCGCGACGACTAGCAAAGACCCGAAGGTGGCGCGCGATGCGCTCTGGCAGGCGGCCGAGTTCTACGAGAAGGCGGCCCAACGCGCGCCGGCGGCGAAGGCCTACGAGCGCTACCTCGCCGCCAACCCGCAGCCGCTCGAGCCGGCTGTCGAAGCGCGTTCCCGCCTCGCGCGCATCGCCAAGGACGACGGCAACGCGACGCGCGAAGCCGCGCTGATGAAAGACATCTTCTACGCCGACCAGAACGGCGGCAGCGCCCGCACCGATCGCACGCGCTACCTCGGCGCGACCGCGGCGCTGTATCTCGCCGAGCCGGTCGCCGAGGCCTATCGCAAGGTCGCGCTGGTCGAGCCGCTGAAGAAGAACCTCGCGCTGAAGAAAGCGAAGATGGAAGAGTCGCTGAAAGCCTATGCCGTCGCGGCCGACTACGGCGTGGCCGACGTGACGACCGCGGCGACCTACCGCATCGCCACCGTCTACCGCGACTTCGGCAAGGCGCTGATGACCTCGGAGCGGCCGAAGAAGCTGAGCAAGGTCGAGCGCGAGCAGTACGATGTGCTGCTCGAGGAGCAGGCCTTCCCGTTCGAGGAGAAGGCGACCGAGTACCACGAGGTCAACGCGCGCCGCGCCGCCAGCGGCATCTACGACAAGTGGGTCAAGAGCAGTTTCGACGCGCTGCGCGAACTGCGCCCGGTGCGCTACGGCAAGAACGAACGCGGCGAGGAGGTGATCGATGCGATTCGCTGAACTCGCCATGCGCGCCGTGGCCGTGGCGGCACTCGCCGCCGGTGTCGGCGGTTGCGCGACCGTGATGGAGATCAAGGACAAGGTCATGCCGACGTCGGGCGCGTCAGCCGCGCCGGCTGCGGCAGCGTCTGCACCCGCCGCAACGCGCGCGGCCGTGGTCGTCAACGACACGCCGCTGAGCCCGACCACGCAACGCGCGTTCGACGACGCCGTGCGCGCCCAGCGTGCGGGCAAGGCGGCCGACGCCGAGCGCGGCTACCGCGCGCTGATCCAGTCCAACCCCGAACTCGGCGGCCCGCACGCCAACCTCGGCGTGATGCTGCGCCACGCGGCCAAGCTGACCGAGTCGGCGGCCGAGCTCGAAACGGCCGTCAAGCTCAACCCGAGGCAGCCGGTCTACCTGAACCAGCTCGGCATCACGTATCGGCAGCTCGGCCAGTTCGACAAGGCGCGCGACGCCTACGAACGCGCCATCGCCGCCGACCCGGACTACGCCGCAGCGAGCCTGAACCTCGGCATCCTCAACGACCTGTACCTCGGCGATGCGAAGCGCGCGGGCGAGCTGTACGAGCGCTACCTCGCGCTCTCGCCGGGTGGCGACGCGGTGGTCACCAAATGGGTGGCCGAGCTGAAGAACCGCAAGCCCGCGCAGGTCGCGGCGACCCGAAAGGAGAAGTCATGAGACTGACCGCCCTGATGCTGATCGTCGCGGGCCTGCTGGTCTGCGCGACCGCGTTCGCGCAGGACCGCGCCGACATCGACCGCACCCAGATCATCGGCAACCGCGAGCTGCCCAAGGTGCTGATCATCGTGCCCTGGAAGAAGCCGTTGCCGGGCGACCTGTCGGGCCGGCCGCTGGTCAGCGTGCTCGACGAGGCGCTCGCGCCGGTCGACCGCGACGTGTTCCGCCGCGAGGTGCGCTACGACGCGCTCGCGCAGGCCGCGCGCCCGTCGAACGCCGCACCGGCGGTGGCCGCGGCACCGGCGGCGACACCGGCCAAGTAACCCACCCGTTCAATCAATCATCTCGCTCACAGTCTTTCACCGGAGAGTCCATTCATGAACACCTTCAACACCGCCGTCAAGTTCTTTCAGGACTGCGGCCTGTTCATCTACCCCAGCATCCTGATCATGGCGCTCGGTGTCGCGATCGCGATCGAGCGCTTCATCTTCCTGTCGAAGGCGCGCAACGAGAACCGCAAGGTCTGGTCGCAGGTGCTGCCGATGCTGCAGAAGGGCCAGTTCCGCGACGCACAGGGCCTGACCGCCAAGTCCGACGCGGCCGTCGGCAAGATCGTCAACTATGGTCTGGACCGCATGCAGAGCCCGGGCCGCCGCGAAGACTTCGACGCCGCGATGGAAGAGGGCATGATGGAAATCGTGCCGCGCCTCGAGAAGCGCACCCACTACATCGCGACCTTCGCCAACGTGATCACGCTGGTCGGCCTGCTCGGCACCATCATCGGCCTGATCAAGGGCTTCACCGCGGTGGCGCAGGTCAACCCGGCCGAGAAGGCCGAGCTGCTGTCGGCCTCGATCTCGATCGCGATGAACAACACCGCGTTCGCGCTGATGGTCGCGATCCCGTTCCTGTTGATCCACGCGTTCCTGCAGGCCAAGACGAGCGAGATCGTCGACGGCCTCGAGGCCGCGAAGATCAGCTTCCTGAACCTGGTGCAACGCATCCGCGCTGAACAAGCTGCCGCTTCGGCCACCCGCTGATCATGAAACACCGACGCCTGCACAAGACCGCAGCGCATCTGGAGATCACCGCGTTCATCAACCTGATCGTGGTGCTGGTGCCGTTCCTGCTGTCGGTGGCCGTGTTCACGCGGCTGGCGGTGATCGACCTGAGCCTGCCGGCGCAGACCTCGGGCGCTATGCAGCTGACGCCGAACAACCTGCAGCTCGAGATCGTGATCCGGTCCGATGCGCTGGAGGTCGGCGACCGCGTCGGCGGCCTGATCCAGCGCATCCCCGATGTCGCCACCGGCCACGACGTGGCGGCGCTCGCGCAGCTGGCGCAGCAGCTCAAGTCGAAGTTCCCGGACAAGCTCGAAGCGACCGTGATGGCGGAGCCGAACACGCCCTACGACACGCTGGTGCAGGTGATGGACGCGATCCGCTCCGGCCGCATGGTGCAGGGTGCGACGGTGGTTCGCTCCGAGCTGTTCCCCAACATCTCGATCGGCGACGCGCCGATCGTGCATCCGAACGCCACACGTTAGGGTCGCCATGACAATGACTCCCCGTGAACGACGCGCCGAGAGGCGCTCGCGCAACCAGAACATGGTCGACATGAACCTGGTCTCGCTGATCGACGTGTTCACGATCCTGATCTTCTTCCTGCTCTCGAACTCGGGCGGCGTCGAGACGCTGCCGAGCCCGAAGGCCGTGAAGCTGCCCGAATCGATCGCCCAGACGCAGCCGCGCGACACCCTGGTCGTGGCCGTGAGCGCGACCGAGATCATCGTCGACGGCCGCAAGGTCGCGAACGTGGCCGACGTCATCGACTCGCCCGACGACATGATCGAGGGCCTGAAGGCCGAGCTCGATCTGCAAGCCAATCGCCAGGTGATCCGCAAGGAAAACGAAGCCAAGGGCAAGCAGCTCACGATCATGGGCGACAAGGACATTCCGTACCGCCTGCTGCGCAAGATCATGTACACCAGCGCGCGGGCCAACTTCAGCGACGTGTCGTTCGCGGTGCGGCAGAGGTTCGAGTCATGAGCTCGGCTGCACTCGTTTCGTTTCGCACGCCGATCCTGCCGTGGTCGCTCTCGCCTGACGACCAGCGGCGTTCGCGCCGCGTCACGAACACCGTGCTGGCCATCAGCGCGATCGTGTGCCTGATCCTGCTGCTGTCGCCGGTCGTGAAGCCCGACCGCACGCAGCCGCAGGAACTGCCGCCGCGTCTGGCCAAGCTGGTACTCGAGACGCCGCCGGTGGTGCCCGCGGCCAAGCCCAAACCCGAGGTCGTGGCCGCGAAGAAGATCGCGGAGTCGACCGCGACCAAGACCGACCCGAAGCCCGCGCCCAAAGGCCCGGAGCCGCGCAAGATCGAGGAGAAGAAGGGCGCGCAAGTGCCCGAGGCGCGTCGGCCCGTCGAGGGCAAGCCACCGGGCGAGATCGATCTGGCGCGCCGCAAGGTCGCGGGCATCGGCCTGCTCGCTGCGAAGGACGAGATCGCCGAGATGCACGGTGCGCCGCTTGCGGTGCAGTTGAAGCAGGACATCAAGCAAGGCCCGGGCGTCGGCACGACGACCGGCCCAGGCGTGGGCGCCGGCAATGAAGCCGGCCTGCCGGACCGCAAGCTGATCACGTCCAACGTGGCCGGCGGCAGCGGCGGCATCAACACCGCGTCCTACAGCCGCAACACCGGCGGCGGCGGCCTCGCGGGCCGCTCGACGACGATGGTCGAAGGCGTGGCCGGCGGTGGCGGCGGCGGTGGCCCCGGCGGTGGCGGCATGCGCGGCCAGAAGGGCAACGGCACCGGCTACGGCCCGGGTGGCGGCACCGGCGGCACCGGCACCGGCGGCGCGGGCGGCACGCTGGCGCGCGGCGGCAGCGGCAAGGCCTCGCGCTCGATCGAAGAGATCAAGCTGGTCTTCGAGCGCAACAAGGGCTCGATCTACTCGATCTACAACCGCGCGCTGCGCGAAGAGCCTTCGCTGCAGGGCAAGGTCGTCGTCAAGCTGACGATCGCGCCGTCGGGCGGAGTCGTCGATGTGCGCGTCGAGTCGAGCGAGTTGAAGACGCCGGAGCTCGAAGCCAAGCTGCTCGCACGCATCCGCCAGTTCGACTTCGGTGCGAAGGACGTCGATCAGATGGTCGTGACCTGGCCGTTGGATTTCTTGCCGTCCTGACACAACGCAAGGGACTGGGCTGCGGTCGGCGCGGCAAAGCGGGGTCCGGGCAGGCCGCAGCGCTTCGCTGGAGCGGTCGTCGCTGCGCGCCGACTGCCCTGCGATGCTCGGTCTCGTGGCCTGTCGCCAAACTCACTGCGCTCACTTCGTTCGCTGCGTTCAAACAGACGGCGACAAGTCAGTTCACGAAGCGCGCTACGCGCGCGGCCACAAGCCCTGCGCTTCTCGGCGCTCCACAGGCGCGCTGCGACCTGCCCGAACCCCGCTTTGCGGACACGGCGGCGGTGTTTGAAATGCTGTGGTGTCGCGGGACGTCCTCGCGTCCCCGCATACCCGCTCAGGCCGCGAGCTTGAACACCGCGACCGTGTCGACCAGCTTGTCGGCCTGCGTCTTCAGGCTCTCGGCTGCGGCGGCGCTTTCTTCGACCAGCGCCGAGTTCTGCTGCGTGGACTGATCCATCTGCGCCACCGCGTCGCCGATCTGGGCGACGCCGGTGCTCTGTTCGCTGCTCGCGGCGCTGATCTCGGCGACGATGTCGGTGACGCGGCGGATCGATGCGACCACTTCGTGCATCGTCACACCGGCGCGGTCGACCAGCGCCGTGCCTTGCTCGACACGGTCGACGCTCGCGGCGATCAGCGACTTGATTTCTTTCGCGGCCTCGGCGCTGCGCTGCGCGAGGCTGCGCACTTCCGATGCCACGACCGCGAAGCCGCGGCCTTGCTCGCCGGCGCGCGCCGCTTCGACGGCGGCATTGAGCGCGAGGATGTTGGTCTGGAACGCGATGCCGTCGATCACGCCGATGATGTCGGCGACCTTCTTCGAGCTGTCGTTGATGCCCTTCATGGTCTCGACGACCTGGCCCACGACCTCGCCGCCCTGGATCGCCACGGTCGAGGCGCCGCGGGCCAGCTGATCGGCCTGCTTCGCGTTGTCGGCGTTCTGGCGCACGGTCGCGCCGAGCTGCTCCATCGACGCGGCGGTCTGCTCCAGCGCTGCGGCTTGCTGCTCGGTGCGGCCGGACAGATCGTTGTTGCCCTGCGAGATCTGCGCCGACGCGGTGGCCACGCCCTCGGCATTGCCACGCACTTCGCCGACGATGTTCGCGAGACGCGTCTTCATCTCGTGCAGCGCGCCCAGCAGCAAGCCGGTCTCGGAGCGGCCATCGGCGCGGAACTCCATCGACAGGTCGCCGGCCGACACGGCGCGTGCGATCGTCACGGCCTCATCGAGCGGCCGCGTGATCGAGCGGATGATCCAGATCGCCAGGCCAAGCGCCAGCACGAACGACAGCCCCAGCAGCGCCATGACGCTGACCTTGGTTTTGCCGACCGTGGCTTCGGCCTCGGCGCCCGACTCCGTCATCAGCTTGTCCTGAAGCTTGATCAGGTCTTCGAGCCGTTCCATGTAGGCCACTTGCTTGGGCCGCAGGTCGATCAACAGCGCGATCTTGGCTTCTTCGCTGCGCCCGGCCTTCAGCAGCTCGATGATCTGGTCGCGCGGCTTGCGGTACTCGCTGCGCGCCAGCTGCAGCTTCTCGAGTGCTGCCTTGCCGGCGGCGTCGGTGATCGTCTTCTGCAGGCGTTCGATGTTGTCGCTGGTGCGCTTGCCGCTGCCGGCGATGATGTCGTATTGCGTCTTCATGTCGTCCGGGTCGGACATGATGAACAGATTGCGGATCGCCTGCGACACCTCGTTGTTGACCGCCTTGATGTCGGCAGCGATGAGCACCTTCGGGTAGCGGTCCTGCAGCACGTCTGCGAATTCGCGGTTGATGGTGCCCAGGCTGTACAGGCTTGCGCCGCCGAGCAAGGCCACCAGCAAGGCCATGGCCGAGAAGCCGAATGCGAGGCGGGTTCTGATCTTCAGGTTCTCGAACTTCATGGTGGGTGCGTGGCGAAGAGTTGGATCGCAGTCGATCGACTCTTCGGTTTCGGCCGAAACGCGGCCGACTTGAGCCCGCCCCCCGCCGCACCCCGGCGCCTAGCGCTCGACCGTCTTGTTCCAGCGCGTGTTCCACTCCGGCCGCAGTGCGTTCACCGCGTCCCAGTCCAGCGTGTTGACGGTCTTCATGTAGCCCTTGAACTGATCGACCGTGGCCTGCGCCGCCGGGTTGCTCGGCTGCGTCTTCAGGTTCGACGGGATCTGGTTGCCGAACTCGAGCGCGGCCGACTGCGCTTGCGGCGTCAGCAGGAACTCGGCTAGCTTCTGCGCCATCGGCGCGTTGCCGTTGTTCGCGGTCACGCACTCGGCGACCATCAGCAGCACCGAGCCTTCCTTGGGCTGCGCGTATTCCATCGGGATGCCGCGCGCCTTCTGCGTCGCCACCGCGGTGGGCGTGAACGGGAAGATCGCAGCCTCGCCGGTCTGCACCATCTCGGACAGCTTGGCCGAGCTGGGGATGTACTCGAGCACGTTCGGGCCGATGGTGCTGGCCCACTTGTTGAAACCGGGGTCGACGTTCTTGTCGGTGCCGCCCTGGATGCGGTTGAACATCAGGAAGCCGTGCAGCCCGAAGCTGCTCGACGGCATCGACTGGAACACGACCTTGCCCTTGAACTTGGGGTCGGCAAAATCCATCCACGAGGTCGGCGCGGGCCACTTCTTCTCGTCGAACATCTTCTTGTTGTAGCCGATGCCGGTCATGCCGACGTTCACGCCGGCCGCCATGTCGCCGGCCATGCGCGCGCTCGGGTAGAGGTCTTTCAGCGTGGGCGAGTCGGCGAGCTTCTGGCACAAGCCCATCTTGATCGCGCGCACCATCACGCCGTCGTCGAGGAACATCACGTGCACCGGCGGCTTCTCTTTGCTGGCCTGCACCTTCGCGAGGATGTCCGACGAAGTACCGGGCACGACGACGACCTTCACGCCGTAGATCTTCTCGAACGCCGGGAACACGTACTTCGTGTACGAGCGCTCCATGTCGCCGCCGTTCATGCCGATGTAGAGCGTCTTGTCCTGCGCGTGCGCGGGGATCGAGAGCAGCGCGGCGGCGACGAAGCCGAGTGAGGTGGTGAGTCGGGACATCATGGTCAGTGCGCTCCTTGCGGTGTCGTGGGGAAAGCGGGGGTGGTGAATCGATCGATGGCGAAGGCGTCCAGCGCGACGCTGGAACGCCCGTGGTGGACCAGCTCGGCGAGCGCCTCGCCGACCGCAGGGCCGATCTGGAAGCCGGCGCCGCAAAAGCCGAATGCGTGCACGAGCTGCGGCGTGGTCGGGCTCATGCCGATGATGGGGTGGTGATCCGGCAGCGAGCCTTCGACGCCGCTCCAGAAGCGGATCACATGTGCGTGTTCGAGGGCCGGGAACAGCGCCGCCATGCGGTCGCACAGCTCGCCGATGGCGCGTGCGGTCGGCACCGCATACAGCGAGCCCTTGGCCGCGCCGCGGCTGCCGCCCATCACGCAGTTGCCGCGCGCGGTCTGGCGGCCGTAGATGCCGCCGCCTTCGACGCCGACGTTGACGTCCATGAAGCGCGGCACCGCCTCGGTGACGGCCATGCCGGGGTGGATCGTCGTCATCGGCGCCGTGTCGCCGAAGCGCTCGGCGATGGTCAGCGCCCAGGCGCCGGCGCAGTTCAGCAGCCAGCGCGATTGAACCGTGATGCCGCGGCCATCGCTGACGACGAAGCCGCGGCCTGTCGTCGTGAGTTCGGTGACCTCGCAGTGCTCGATCACGCGCGCGCCGGCGGCCTGCGCGGCGCGTGCGAAGGCCGGCGACACCAGGCGCGGGTTCGCGTGGCCGTCCTCGGCGCAGAACGAGCCGGCGATCGCCTGTTCGCCCAGCCACGGGTGAGCGCGGCGGAACGCGGCGCCGCTCGTCAGCGTCAGCACGAGGCCGTGCGCGTTCGCCTCGTCCCGACAGGTTTCGAGTTGGTGCAGATCGGCCTCGGAGCGCGCGAGTTTCAGGTGGCCGGACTGCACGTATTCACCATCGATGCCGATCAGTGCCGGCAGCCGCGCCCACAGCGCGCGGGCGCGCATCGAGAGCGGCAGCTGCGCCATCGCGCGGCCCTGCGTGCGCACGCCGCCGTAGTTGACGCCGCTCGCCGCGGCACCGCACAGGCCGCGTTCGAGCAGCACGACCGACAGACCGAAGCGGCGCAGGAACAGCGCGGCCGACGCGCCGACGATGCCGCCGCCGATGATGGTGACGTCGGCATCGAGGTTAGTCATCCTCGTCCTCCGGCACGAAGGCACTGGGCGCTTCGTCGTGCAGCAGGCTGATCGGCAGCGGCTTGATCGGCGCCTGGCCGCGCAGGCGGCCGACCTCTTGCAACGAGCAACCCGCGGCATCGGCCAACAGGCGCGCCGCGGCCGGCGCGCACATGCGGCCCTGGCAGCGGCCCATGCCGATGCGCGTCAGCGCCTTCAGGCGGTTCAGCTCGCGCGTGCCGGTGTCGCGCACACAGGTACGCAGCTCGCCGGCGCTGATCTCTTCGCAGCGGCAGACGATCAGCTCGTCGGGCGCTTCGGCGGCCCAGCGCGGCGGCAGTGCGAACGCGCTCTCGAGGCCGCGGCGGAAGCCGAGGTGCGGCCGTGTCTCGCGTTCGAGCTGCGCGGCGCGTTCCATCGAGGTCGGCTGGATCAGATCTTCAAGTGCGGCCAGCGCCGCGCGCGCACCGGAGAGCTCGGCCGCATCGGCGCCGAGAATGCCCGCGCCATCGCCGGCAAGGTAGACGCCGCGCACGCTGCTGCGGCCAGCGGCATCACGCGTCGGCAGCCAGGATTGTTCGATGTTGCTGTAGCCGAACTCGCAGCCGGCCAGATCGGCGAGCTGGGTCTCGGCGCGCAGGCCGTGGCCGAAGCCGATCGCGTCGCATTCGAGCGTATGAGTCGTGCCGCGCGCGCGCCAGGTCAGCGTGCTCACGCGCTCGTTGCCGTCGGCCTTCAGCAGCGTCACGCCGGCGTGGATCGGGATGCCCATCAGCCGCAGCCGCGCCACGAAGTACGCGCCCTTCGCGGCGACCGCAGGCCGCGCCAGCAGGCGCGGCGCCGCACGCAGTTTGGCCAGGGCCGGCGCGGTGTCGAGCACGGCCACCACCTCGCCGCCATGGCTCGCGTACTGCCACGCGACGAGGTACAGCAGCGGTCCGGTGCCGGCGAAGACCACGCGCGGGCCGATCAGGCAGGCCTGGTGCTTGAGCGCGACCTGAGCCGCGCCCAGCGTGTAGACGCCGGGCAGTGTCCAGCCGGGGAAGGGCAGCACGCGGTCGGTCGCACCGGTCGCGAGGATCAGCGCGTCGAGCGGCAGCGTGTGCGTGCGGCCGGCGTGCAGCAGTTGCAGCGTGTTCGCCTCGATCTGCCAGACGAGCGTGTCCGGGCGGTAGTCGATCTGCGGCAGCAGCGACTCGAAGCGGTCGAGCACCGCCGCGGCTCGGCCCGCTTCGAAGCCGTAGAGATCGCGCCGCTCGCGCTGCATCACGGCGGGCGGCTGGCGGTAGATCTGGCCGCCGAAGCGCCGTGCCTCGTCGATCACGATCGGGCGCTGACCGGCCGCGACGAGCTGCTCGGCGGCCCGCATGCCGGCCGGGCCGGCGCCGACGATCACGAACTGTCTTGCGGTCATCGCAGCGATCCGGTGCGCACGCGCATGCCGGGTTCGACGAAGGTGGTGCAGGCGCGCAAGCGCTCGCCATCGACGAGCCGGACCCAGCAATCCTGGCACGCGCCCATCAGGCAGAAGCCGGCGCGCGCGGCGCCGCTGAACTCGGCCTCACGCAGTCGCGCGGATTGAGTGAGGATCGCGGTGAGGACCGTGTCGCCCTCGAGCGCGCTGCACGCGCGGCCGTCGAGTTCGAAGGCGATCGCTTCACGCGTGACGCCGTCAATCCGATGCAAGATGGCGCTCAATGCTGCCCCACCAGGATCTTGTCCAGCCCGTACAGACGATCGAGCACGATCATCGCGGCGGCCGTCACCGCGACCATCAGCGCCGACACCGCGGCCATCATCGGGTCGATCGATTCGGTCGCGATCATGTACATGCGCACCGGCAAGGTCACGGTCTGCGGCGAGGTGATGAAGATCGACATCGTCACCTCGTCGAAGCTGTTGATGAACGCGAGCATCCAGCCGCCGGTGATGCCGGGCAGCATCAGCGGCAAGGTGATGCGGCGGAATACCGTGGCGTGGCTCGCGCCCAGCGACAGCGCGGCCTGCTCGGCGCTGCGGTCCAGGCCCGCGAGTGCGGCCACTACGAGCCGCAGCGCGTACGGCGTGATGACGATGACGTGCGCGAGCGTCAGCCACAGCGACGAGCCGCGCGCACCGAACAGCGCGAACAGGCGCAGCATCGCGACGCCCAGCACCAGGTGCGGCACGATCAGCGGCGACAGCAGCAGGCCGTTCAGCGCCTGGCGGCCGGGGAACTCGTGGCGTGCGATCGCGATGCCGGCGGGGATGGCCAGCGCGACCGCGAGCGTCGCCGCGAAGGTCGCGACGCCGAGGCTGTTCCAGAACGACTGCATCAGGTCGGAGTGCTCGAACACCGCGTTGAACCAGCGCAGCGAAAACGAGCGCCACGGGATCGACAGCGTGTTCTCGGGCGTGAACGCGACCAGGCAGACGATCACCAGCGGCGCGAGCATGAAGATCGTCACCAGTGTGTGGAACACCATTGCAATGGGACCGGTCCTTCTCATGATCGACCCATCCGCTTTGCATACGCGCCTTCGAGCACCGCGTTGTAGCTGAGCATGATCACGAGGTTGATGACCAGCAGCGCGAGTGCGATCGCGGCGCCCAGCGGCCAGTTCAGCTCGTGCAGGTACTCGTCGTAGATCAGCGTGGCGACCATCTTCAGGCGGCGCCCGCCGAGCAGCCCGGGGATCGCGAGCGCGCTCGCGCTCAGCCCGAACACGATCAGGCTGCCCGACAGCAGGCCCGGCGTGATCTGCGGCAGCACGATGCGGCGCATCACCGTGAACTGCGAGGCGTTCAGCGACAGCGCCGCGTTCTCGACCATCGGGTCGAGCTTTTGCAGCGAGGTCCAGACGGGGATCACCATGAACGGCAGCATCACGTGCACCAGCGCGACGACCACCGCGGTCGAGGTGTAGAGCATCTTCGCCTTGCCGATGCCGAGCAGCTCGAAGACCTGATTGACGACGCCGTTCGGCCCCAGCAGCAGGCTCCAGCCGAACGCACGCACGACCACCGAGACGAGCAGCGGCGCGAGGATCACGAGCAGGAAGATCGAGCGCCAGGGCCGGCCCATGCGCGACAAGATGTAGGCCTCGGGCGCACCGACGAGCACGCAGATCAGCGTCGTCAGCGCGGCGATCCAGCCGGTGCGAAAGAAGATCTCGTAGTAGTACGAATCGCCCAGCACGAGGGCATACGACGCGAGCGTGAAGCCGCTCTGCACGCCCTTGTCCTGGTCGTATTGCTGGACCGACAGCAAGGCGGTCAGCGCCAGCGGCAGCAGCACCATCAGTGCAAACAGCGCGAGCGACGGCAGGCTCAACGCGAACGGCGTCCAGCGCGACGCGGTGTTGGTCGCCTTGCTGCTCATGGCTTGGCCGCGACCAGGCGTGCCACGTCGTCGGCCCACGCGAGATGCACCGCCGCGTGCTCCTCGACCGGCGCGCTGCCGTCGTTCGCGCAGCTCAGCTCGAGCTCGCCCAGCGGCGAGCTGATGCGGTACAGCCACTGGCTGCCCAGAAAGAAGCGCTCCTCGATGCGGCCGGCGAGCGTGCCGTGCGCCTCGTCGGTGAAGAACAGCTTCTCGGGCCGCAGGCAGACTGTGACGTCCGCGCCGTCGGCGAAGTCACCGCCGTCCACGTCCAGCAATTGCCCTTGCGCGAGCACGACCACGGTGCCGGCAGCGCTGCGCGACACGCGCCCGGGCAGCAGATTGGTCTTGCCGACGAAGCCCGAGATGAACTCGCTCTTCGGGTGCTCGTAGAGCCGGTACGGCGCGTCGATCTGAGTCGCGCGGCCGGCCTCCATCACGACCACGCGGTCGCTGATCGACAGCGCCTCGGCCTGGTCGTGCGTGACCATGATCGTGGTCGTGCCGACCTTGCGCTGGATGCGGCGCAGCTCGAACTGCATCTCCTCGCGCAGCTTGGCGTCGAGGTTGGACAGCGGCTCGTCGAGCAGCAAGACCGGCGGCGCGATCACGAGCGCGCGTGCGATCGCGACGCGCTGGCGCTGGCCGCCGGAGAGCTCGCGCGGGTAGCGGGTTGCGTGGCCGTCGAGGTGCACGAGCTTGAGCATCTGCGCGATGCGCGTGTCGCGCTCGTGCTTGGGCGTGTTGCGCATCTCGAGGCCGAAGCTGACGTTCTCGGCGACCGTCATGTGCGGGAACAGCGCATAGCTCTGGAACACGATGCCGAGGCCGCGCTGGTTCACCGGCAGGTTCGTGATGTCGCGGCCATCGAGCGTCATGCGGCCGCGTGTCACCGGGATCAGCCCGGCGATGGCCTGCAAGGTGGTGGTCTTGCCGCAGCCCGATGGGCCGAGCAGCGAGATGAACTCGCCGCGCTCGACGCTCAGGCTCATGTCGATCAGCGCGCCGAAATCACCGTAGTACTTCGAGACGCCTTCGAGGTTCAGAAACGACATGCGAGGCTCCTTGGGGTCGACAGTGTGGAGTTGCGCCAGATTGCACGTCAACAAGGAATACCCGCCAATCAGATTAAGTTCCGTGCCTGTTCCGAATAGTGGATTTTTTAAGTACTATTCGCGCCGATGAATCCGAATGACGAGAAATCAATATCCAGCCTCCATCGCGCGATGGAGATCGTCAAGGCCCTCGCGCAAAGCGCCGAAACCGGGCTGCGCGTCAGCCAGCTCTGCAAGCAGCTGGGGCTGACGCAGCCGACCACGCACCGCCTGCTACAACAGCTGATCGACGAAGGCCTGGTCGAGCAGGGCGAGCAGACGCGCCTGTATCGCCTGAGCATCGACTTCTTCGCGCTCGCCGCGCGTGCTGGCGACAACGGGGCTTTTCGCGAGCTGTGCCGCCCGTCGCTGCTGCGTTTGGGGGCGTCGCTGGGCGACAGCGTGTTCCTGTTGGTGCGCAGCAGCTTCGATGCGGTCTGCCTCGATCGCTGCGATGGCCCGTTCCCGATTCGCACCTTCACCGGCGACATCGGCGGGCGCGTGCCGCTGG